>Ga0268266_10001985_pt1 | contig 22950 bp, 22 predicted proteins | sample KBSS13metaG_FD_190356 | JGI IMG/M metagenome (GOLD analysis project Ga0268266, IMG submission 190356) | Switchgrass rhizosphere microbial communities from Kellogg Biological Station, Michigan, USA - KBS S1-3 metaG (SPAdes) (version 2) | ecosystem: Host-associated > Plants > Roots > Rhizosphere... | reverse complement strand
CGACATACACGCCCTGGTCGGCACCCAGGATGGACCGTGCCTCGGCTGCCAGGCTGGACGCGTCCGCCTGTGAAGCGAACAGAAGGGTAATCAGAAGCGCATGACGCACAATGAGCATCCCGGGACAGCCGACGAGGTGCCCATGATGCCACCACTGGAAGCACGGGACCCGAGGTATGCCGCTATCGGGTGCCGCTTGGCGCGACAGGCCAAGTCGCGAGCACGAGGGCCCCGCCGAGAGCGGATTCTCCAATGCGCACGTCGCCCCCGTGCCACTCGATCGCACGCTTCACGATCGCAAGGCCGAGCCCGTAACCCACCTTCTTGCCGGCCGCCGGATCGAGCTGCACAAAAGATTGAAATACCCGGCTGCGCTGCGCCTCCGGTATACCCGGTCCGTCATCCTCCACACGCAGCTCGTTCCAGCCATCGCGTATCGCAAACACCACGTTGACTCGACTCTTGGCATACCGGCCGGCGTTGTACATGAGGTTGCGCAGTACCGACTCAAACAGGTGGATGTCACAAATGACGCGCGTCGCATCCGGCTGCACGGTCGAAGTAATGGTGATTCCAGAGCGAATGCTGCCCTGCACCGACTCGACAATCGCCGGAATCAGGGTCGTGAGGTTGTTCGCGGCAAGGTTGAGCGCCAGGTCCGCCCGCTCGAGGATTGCGTAGCCTAGCGTCGCCTTGACGAGGCCGTCGATGGCCTCGATATCCGTCTTGATGTTGGAGAGCGTGCCGCGCAGCTCCTCGACGCTGGATGCGCTGTGCGACAGCTCAATCTCAAACTGCATGCGCGACAAAGGCGTCTTGATCTCGTGAGAGACGGCATTCGACATTTCCTGGTGCGAGGCGATCAGGCCGTCGATTCGCGCCGCCATCTTCCGAAACGTCTGCGCCAGCGGATAGATCTGGGAGTGTTGTTTGATCGGCGCGGCAAACTGCCAGTTGCGGTTGCCGTACTGCGCCGCCGCCTTCTCCAGCGTGCGCAGGTCCCGGGTCAACGGCCAGATCCAGATCATGAGCACGAGGGCAATCAGTGCATAGAAGAGGATTGTGACGCCCCAGTCCAGCGGGCCCCGGTTGGTGGAAGGCTCACGGGATCGCAGCGCAAGCACGTGGTCGTTGTCGATGCGTTTCAACACCCAGGAGTCGCCTCCAGCGGAACGCATGTAGGCATTCTCACCGCGGCTCAGCTTCTGCAGTGTGTCAGCGCCCGCGATCTCGTTGGTTGCGAAGACTTCAACGTCAACACCGGTACGACCCGCGACGCCGGCGATGAGACTGCGCCAATTCTCGGGGGGCGCCTCATGGAGGCGATCCGTCAGAATGGCCATAACAGCGGCGACCGGCCTGTTTTCGGCCGGATCCGGCTTACTGTAGATCTGGAACAGGCGATCCTGGCCCCAGCTCACCACGGCCAGGGTCACAACAACGAGTAGATACAGCCCCAGGAAATGCCGCGCCACGGGTCACCAGGCGTCCGGCACAAACAGATATCCCTGTCCCCAGATTGTCTTGATCCGCTGCGGATTCTCGGCATCGTCGTCGAGCTTCCTGCGCAGCCGCGAGATCCGGATGTCCAGCATCCGGTCCAACCCATCGTAGTCGCGATTGTAGAGGCTCCTGAACAGCCGCTCGCGCGATTGAATCTCCCCGGGATGACTGGCCAGAAACACCAGTAGATCAAACTCATTGCGCGACAACGCAATATCCCGCCCGTCCCACTTGACCGCCCGCGAGACGATATTGATCGACAGTCGGCCGAAGTTGAGAGACTTGCCCGCGGCAGGCGTCGCCGGCGGCTTGCTTCTGCGCAGCAGCGCACCGACCCTCGCCAACAGCACCCGCGGCTCCACAGGCTTGATGACGTAGTCGTCCGCACCCAACTCCAGACCCAACACGTGATCGATGTCGTTGTCGCGCGCAGTGAGAATCAGGATCGGTGCTGTGTAGGCAGGTCGCAGTCGCTTGCAAATCGAGAGGCCGTCTTCGCCGGGCAGTCCGAGATCGAGAATGACCAGGTCGGGATTGTCGCTCTGCACGCGCTCGACCACCTCATCGCCATGGCTGACAATCGTCATGTTGAAGCCGTGATTGGCGAGGTAACGACTCACCAGCTCGGCGAGCCGCAGGTCATCCTCCACGAGCAGAATCGAATGTTGAGGCTCCGTGCTCATGCGCGGCCACGCTCAGTTGAAGATGTTCCACGGCTGGCGGCGCCGATGGCGATATTGGATCGCTTCGCGGATGACACGCAGCGCCTCGGAGGCCAGCACGCGATTGAGGGAGACATCGCGCAGCTGGAACACCACATCGTCGGTGAAAACGAGATCGATCGTATACGTGCCGGCCCTGTAGTGCTCCCAACAGTGGTGCACTTCCTGGCGCGCCAGGATGACCAGGCAGAGCGACTCGTCCTGCTTCGAGCGCCACTGGGCACGGACGGGGATGGCGCATTGCTTGTCATTGCCGGTGAGCGTGCAGATGCGAGGGCTGATTTCCAGCTTGATGTCGGCGTCTGCGGGGCCACTGTCCGGGAGAGCCGCGCCGGCGAATGACAAGCCGGCCACTGCGGCAATCGTCGCCCAGACGCGCCGGACCCACAGCTCACTACCCAATTTGACCGCCCATCCGCTGGTGCATGGGCGCAGTTTACTGGTGAAATGAGTAAGTGGCTCCGATGAATGCGGTGGTTACGTAGTGCCGGTCCACGACGGGACTGTCGGAAATGGCGTTTCCCAGGCGCTCGACGTGCACGAAGGCATCGAGCTTCCATTTGCGGCTCAAGGGCCGGGAATACCCCAGTTTTGCGAATGGATTCAAGGCCCAGCCGGCGTGGTACAGGCCCGGGTAGCCGTAATAATAGTTGACCGTAGCCGCGCTCTTCCACGTGAGGCCGAAGCGGGTGCTGACGGTGCCGCCCAGGAGGGACCCGATGGGCATGCCCAGCGCCGCGCGCACTTCGTCCCCGTGGGTGTGGCCGGTAATCTCGTGCAGAAAGTCGAGCTGGCCGATCAGCCTGCCGTGTTTGAAGGTCCATTCGGGGCCGGCCAGATAGGTCACTTTCCGGGCGGGCTGGGGGAGCAGCTGCGCATTGGCCGGCAGGTCCTGCAGCGCCGGAGTCGGCTTGCCGGTGGCCGCGTTGTTGCCGGTGAAGGACATGGGGGAGAAGACAAAGAAATTCTGCAGATCGCTGCGGTAGAAAAACACGCGATCGTAGCCGGGGCTCGCGATGAGGCTCAGGGTATTGGATTCGCCGTCGAACAGCGTGACCCCGGGATCGAGGTTGTCAATGAAGAACCGCTTGCCGTAGTAGCTGAACTGGGGAACCAGGACCAGCGGAATGTCCTGCCCGTGTACCAGCGGGTTCGTGCGCACGCCCGCACCCAGGGCGACACTGAGACTCCAACTGCCGACAGCTACGCACTCGTTGGTGGGTGCAGTGCATTCCGCCGCGGCGAATGTCGCAGTGGTGGCCAGCAGGCAGACAATAGCCGCAGCGGCTGCCTCCCCTCTCCTCCTGGCCACGAATTCACTCTCCCGATCGTCACTACTGGATTCTCACGAATGGTCGCAGAACGGGCTGGGGCGCGCCATCCGACTTCCGTAGCTGTTTGTAGTGATCTGTATCGGCGGGAGCGGACTGTGAACCAACTCGACGTTTGCGGCGCTTCAGCACCCAGGCGGCCACGCCGCCCGCGGCCGAGGTCCCGCCGGATGCCAACCAGGCTGCCGTTCCAATGCACAAAGGACACATCAGTGACACTCCTTTTCCGAGGCTCCCTTGTCGGGGTACCGCAGCTTGGGCATCCAACCCGCGGGCCCCTCGGGAAGCAGATCGAACATATGCCAGATAGTGCAGAAATCGTCGCCCGGACTCCATGTTACGTCGGAGACCCGCAGAATCAGGCCGCCCTTGCGCTTGAAGACGGACATGCCCGGGCGCCAGCGCGTAGCCATGCGATATCCCATGTCCTGCGCGAAAGTGCTTCCCATGTGACTCACCATGGGAAACACCCAACCGCGGCTCGCGGCGAACTTCTGTTGAACCTCGGGAGGGTCCGGGCTCGACACCACAAACGCCGCACGGCTGGTTACATGTTGGTGTATGCCGTTGTAACCATCGGCCCACAGTGTACAGCCGGGACACGACACTCCCATGTTGTGTACGACCATGAGGTCCTCGTGGTCGCCAAACAAAGCTGACAGTGTCACGGTTCCGTCGAGCACGCGGAACTCGTAGTCCGCCACTTCCTGCGGCTCGACTTCGGACTGAACTTTGCGCATCTGCCGGCGGATATCCGCTATCTGTTGGCGGAAGTCGCTCAACCTCTGTGCCGCGGCGGCGTACTTCATGGTCAGGTCCCGTATTGATCGCGCAACTTGACCCAGGACATCGGATGCGGCAGGCCCTGCTCATCGCGCCCTTTCGGCACCAGGTCCAGGAGTTGAAACGTGACATTCATCGGGTCGATGCCGCGGGCGTAGGTGGAGTAGGTGTGGAAGATCGCGCCGCGCGGGTCCTTGAAAAATACGCTGAAGCCCGGCTTGTCGGGCATGCGATCGGGATAGCGCTCGTAGTTGTATGTGGCGGTGCCGCGGTCCATGTCTTCGTCGCGGAAGGAGGCCTGGTAATCGTAGTTGAAGTCGCCGTTCGCGCCGGATACCCACTTGAAGGTCCAGCCCATGCGGGTAGCAAAGCTTTGCAGCTTGGATATCGGGGCGCGTGAGATCGCCACAAAGGAGACGTCACGCTGTTCCAGGTGAGGAATGGTGCCGTTGAAGTTGTCAGCCCAGAACGAACAGCCGCGGCAGGCAGCTTCCGAATCCGGGGCAAACATCAGGTGGTAGACCACCAACTGGCTCTTGCCCAGGAACAGGTCATTCAGCGTGACCTTGCCCGTGGGGCCGTCAAACACGTAGTTCTTCTCGACCCGCTCCCAGGGCAACTCGCGGCGCTCACGGCTGAGCTCCTCGCGCAGGCGCGTGAATTCCTTCTCCTTGGCGAGGAAACGGCGCCGGGCTTCGATCCATTCGTTGCGGGGTAGAACCTGATGATCCGTCATAGAGCCTCCGGTTTTCATGACTTAGGACGTTTGGGACGACTGCGTTTCGACTTGGCCTGCCTGGCCGGGGCCGCTTTTTCTTCATCAATCTGCGCCAGGGTGGCTGCCAGGAGGTCGAACTGACCTTGCCAGTACTTGGCGTAGCGGTTGAGCCACACCGACGCTTCCATCAACGGCCCCGCTTCCAGCGAGCAGCGATTGATCCGGCCACTGCGCTCCTGCTGCACGAGTCCTGCCCGTACCAGGACCTGGATGTGGCGCGAGACGCCCTGCAGCGAGATGTTGAATTGCGAGGCGAGCTCGGTCACCAGCAGGGCCTGGCCGTCCAGTAACTGCAGGATGCGGCGGCGGATGGGGTCGCTGAGAGCGGCAAAGACCTGGTCCAGGCGGGCGTCTTCGATCGCGGCGACCGCCGCTTCGCTGGTTTCGCCGTCCTCGCTGACGACGCGGAAGGTCGAGCTCATATTCATCATAGTAGATGAATATCAACAAATTCGTTGATAGTCAACTGATTTGTTGAATATTGCCCTGAGCGATCGCGCTGGCCGCGGCGCCACGGATCTTCAGCCGAACAGGTGCTCCATCGAGGTGGCGAAGCTGAGCCACCACTGGGTGCCGGAAATGGGCAGTACGGCGAAGGTTTCGAGGAGTACGAAGAAGCCACCGTAGAGGTAGACCTTGTGCGGGCGGCCCCGGGTCCGCCAGTCATACACCATCGCCACGATGATCAGGAGGAAGGCCACTAACGCGGGTGGCACCGCGACAAACGGAGGTGGCGGCCCACCGTCTGCTGCTCCGGGTGGCGCAAACAGTGTTATGAACACGCGCGCGATTGCGGGCGTCATCATGCTGGCCATCAACACGTACATCAGGCGTTTGTGGACTTCGGGCTTGCGAATGTTGGCAATAGCGGTTGCGAATAGGCCGATCATCAGGGGTAGCGCGAGGAGCGCAACGGCGGAGAACCGCTTGCCGGCTTCGCCAACACCGTGAGCATCCTCCAACCTGAGGAGTGTCACCCTCGTGGCGATGATGGAGCAGACCATGACGCTGAACAGCGCTATGCCAAACAAGCCCCAGGACCTGTGGGACGGCGTGCGTCCGGACGCAACCCACCAGGTTTGCAGGAAGTAGAACAGTGTCCAGGAGAAGAGGAGGAAGCCGTGTACGTGGACGATGGGGGGCGCGTGGAAGGTGCCGCTGGCCAGGCGGACCCAGTAAGTGGGCATGAAGCCGCCAAAGGCAATCAGAACAAATACACCCGCCATCCACAGATAAAACCGACGGGATTCGGGACGGACGGCAACGCCGTCAGCAAGCACTGTTTCCACCGGTAGCACCCCTGAAATATTATTTTGGGCTGTAGTTTGCCTCCGTTTGAGACTTTTGGCTATTGGGTTCGGACGTCGCGAGGGCTCCCTAGATCCACTTGAAGCCTTTCGCCATGACTAACAGCAGGGTCGCCGCCAGGCCGATGTAGAGGCCTAGCGCCCAGACTTTCGCTGACGAGAACTGTTGTTGCAGAGATTCAATTTTGCCGTTGAGTCGCTGTTCGAGGCTGTCAAATCGGGCACTGACGCCGTCGAACCTGGCGGACACGCGCTGTTCGAGGCTGTCAAATCGGGCATTGACGCCGTCGAACCTGGCGGACACGCGCTGTTCGAAGGTTTCGAATTTGGCGTCGACGTCTTCCTTGAAGCGGCGCATCTGGTCGTCCATCCGGCGTATATCCACTTTGATATCCGCGACATCCGCTTTGATGTGGCCAACATCCGATTCCAGCCTCGCCACCCGCGACGGAAGCTGGCTGAGCTCATCCATGATCAGCCCCTCGCGAGAATCGGCATCCGACTTCAATAACAGCGCGGAATTCATAGCTCACCATGGCCTCACTTCGATTCAACTCGAAACCAACATTGCGGTGAGCATTGTGCGCGCCGGCATCCTGCGAAACAACAGTTTGCGCAGGTTTTTCAGGGCAATAGTGGGGTGAAAGACGCCCGTGAAAACGGGCGTCTTTCTGCGGGAGAAGGGGTGTTAGAGGGACGTAGTGGCTATACGTGCGACTTCCGCCAGAACTTTCTCACGTTGGTCCCAACGTGTGTCCTTACGGTAGTAAAGCGCAGCGACGATGATCGGCGCGCGGTTGGGTGGCCAGATGATCCCGACGTCGTTGGTCTGGTCGTCCCAAGTTCCGGTCTTGTGCGCTATCCGCCACCCGGCGGGCACCCCACCGGGAAGCCGGTGCTCACCCACTTTCGCATCGAGCATCCAGCCCTCGAGGCGCGAGCGTGAGGCAGGAGACAACACTTTACCGAGCACCACCGAGTTGAGCAGCGCAACCATACTCGCCGCCGTAGTCGTGTCGTGCACTTGTCCTGGAAGCACTACATTCAAGGCAGGCTCGATGTTGTCGAGCCGCGTGATCTGGTCACCGGTAGAGCGGATGAATGCAGTCACAGCCGCCGGGCCACCGAGGGCTTTCAACACCAGGTTGGCTGCAGTGTTGTCACTCCATTGCACGGCGGCGGCGCACGCCTCACCCAGCGTCAAAGCACCGTCTTTGACGTGCTCTTTGGCGATGGGCGCATATTCCATCAAGTCGCTCTCGCCGAACTCGAGGCGCCGATCCAGATGCTCTGCACCCTCATCAACCCGTTTGAGAACAGCGCCGGCGGCGAGGAACTTGAAGACACTGCACATGCCGAATCGCTCGTCACTGCGATGTTGGATTCGTCGGCCACTGCCGGTATCCCACGCCTCAACGCCGAGCCGTCCACCCTCGCGCTTCTCCAGTGCCGCCAAGCGCCTTGCGGCATTGCCTTTCTTGTGCGGCTGGGTATCAGCGGCGCCGCCCGAAGGCGGATGCCTGGCAACATCCGCCTGCGTCGAGCCAGCACCGGCGAGAGCCGAACCTGTCTGCGCCGAGCCAGGCGCAGCGTTAGCATTCACGATCTCCAGAGCAGCATGCCCAGCGCATGCCAGAGCCACGCCCCTAATCAACAACCCACGTCGACTCAATTGACCATTCATGTTCGCTTCCCTAGAAAACCACACGCAGGCCGACCGTATGGCATCCCTATGGCGCCACCATGGAGGAATTCGGGCAAATAATGGCGGAACGAACTACAACGCAGCGAACGACCGTGCGTCTTCACCCCAAGCAGGAGCTCGTCTCAACGCCTCCGGCACTTCCTCAGGCTGCGCAACAACTTCCCACATCTGAGCGTGGCGCTCATCCATGAAGTTCTCCGCGATAGCGTGCTCGAGCACCTGCAGGAGTGGATTGAAGAATCCTCGAGTGTTCACCAGCAGAATGGGATTCAGGTACAGCCCGAGCCGCTTCAAGGTGATGGCCTCGAGCAGCTCCTCCAGGGTGCCGGAGCCGCCGGGCAACGCAATCGCTGCCTGGCTGCGAGTCAGCATCAGGTGTTTGCGGATGCGCAGGTCCTCGACGAGCTCCAGCTCTGTCAGGCCCGCGTGCCCCCATTCGAGGTCGGCCATGAATCGCGGCAGGATGCCGAGGACTCGCCCACCCCGACTCAAGGCACCATCGGCCAGCGCGCCCATTGAGCCGCGGGCACCGCCGCCATAGACGATCCCGAGCCCCTCGGTCGCCAGGACCTCGCCCAACCTGAAGGCCGCTTCGCGGTATTCGGGATGCGCCGTCCGGCTGGAAGCGCAATAAACGCACACGGCGCGGGCGGGCCGCGATTCATTGCTCGTGCTCATGAGAGCCATCATCTCACGATGTCGAGCACCTCGCGAATCAACGCAGGGCCGCGATAAATCAGGCCGGTATACAACTGCAGCAGATCGGCGCCCGCGCCGCGGGTGTCAGCGGCCTGCTGTGCGGAAAGAATTCCACCGACGCCGATGATTGGGAAATCAGGCCCGACGGCCGCTCGCAGTAAGCGCAACACGGTGACACTGCGAGTGTGCAGGGGCCGGCCACTGAGCCCACCCGTCTCACTTGCAGCGGCGGATTTCAATCCCTTGGGACGCGAGATCGTCGTGTTGGTCGCCACCACTGCGTCGGCCGGCATTTCGCGCAGCTCCCGCCCGATACTCAACACCTGCTCATCGGTGAGATCGGGCGACAGCTTCACCAGCAGGGGGACCCGCTTGGAGTGGATGGGCTGCAGTTGTTCCCGCAGATTGGCCAGCTCGAGCAACAAGGGCCGCAACGCGCCGGGGTCTTGCAAGCCGCGCAGGCCGGGCGTGTTGGGTGATGAGACGTTGATGGTTATGTAGTCGGCTACGCCGTACACAGTGCGCAGGCAACTCGCGTAGTCCTGCGCGGATTTTTCCAACGGCGTGTCGAAGTTCTTGCCGATGTTGACGCCGCAGATGCCCGCATAGCGACGCGATTCGAGACGGCGCGCGGCCGCAGCAGCGCCTTCGTTGTTGAATCCCAGGCGGTTGATCAGGGCCTCGTCCGGCACGAGGCGGAAGAGATTGGGGCGCGGATTGCCGGGCTGGGGACGCGGTGTGACCGTGCCGACTTCAATGAAGCCGAACCCCAGCCGGCCCAACGAGTCGACATCGTAGGCGTTCTTGTCAAAGCCGGCCGCCAGCCCAACGCGGTTGGGAAACCGCAGGCCCAGGAGCGCAACGCCACCGCGCGCGCCGGCTGAGCGGGTCACGCCAGCACCAACGTGGCCGTCCGCGGATGGCGCAGTGCCGGCAGCGCCTGCGGCACCAGCATCGCCAGCCACGGGTGGCGCATCGGCGTTTTCGCCGGCATCACCGCCGCTGGCGTCTGCACCGGCGCGCCGATAGGGAACCTCGGCGCCGGCCAGGTACGGCGCCAGCGCATCGCGCGCGAATCGGTTCCGGACCCGCAACGCCGCCAGCGCAACAACCTGCGCGCGATGCGGGTCCAACCCGAACAGCCAGGGCCGAATCAGCCCATACAACCAACGATCCGAGCTGCTCAGGTCTTCATCGCCTTTGCTGCCTCGAGGTCGAACGGCAACTTGCGCAACTTGATGCCCGTAGCCGCGCGAACCGCGTTGGCCACCGCCGGCGCAATCGGCGGCGTGCCCGGCTCGCCCACACCCGAGGGCGGATTCGTCGATGGAACAATGTGGATCTCAATCACTCGCGGCATCTCATTGATCCGCAACACCCGATACTGGTGGAAATTGGTCTGGTCCACCCGTCCGTCAGTCAGTGAGATCTTCCCGTAGAGCGCAGCTGACAATCCGTAGCCAATTCCGCTCTGCATCTGCGCCCGAACAACATCCGGGGTCACTGCAATCCCGCAGTCAACCGCAGTAACAACCCGATCAACCTTGACCGACCCGTCAGTCACCGTGACCTCAACGATGTGAGCGACAACCGAGCCAAACGACTCGTGAACCGCGACACCGCGCCCACGGAATGACCCGTTGGCAGCCTTCCCTGTTGGGAAAGGCTTGTCCCACCCTGCTTTCTCGGCTGCGAGCTTCAGCACCGCAGCACTGCGCGGATGCTTTTCCAACAGTGACAAGCGATAGGCAACCGGATCCTTCCCTGCGGCTGCGGCCAACTCGTCTGCCACTACTTCCTTCACGAATGCAGTGTGCGTGTGCCCCACCGAGCGCCACCACAATATCGGCACGCCCACCTTCGCCTGCGTCCAGGTCACATGAGCATTCTCGACTTCATACTGCTCGGTAGTCCCGCCCTCGACAGACGTGGGATCCACGCCATCCTTCATCATGCCGGCAAAGGGAGTGCCTGCCATGATCGACTGGTTCACGACATGCTGCTCAAAGGCCGCCAGCTTGCCGTCCTGGCTCAATCCAGCCCGGACGTGATGATAGGTTGCCGGCCGATACCGGCCGCCGGTGATGTCATCCTCGCGAGTCCAGATGAGCTTGACCGGATTGGCAGTGCCCATGGCCTTCGCAATGGTCACCGCCTCGACAATGTAGTCCGATTCCGCATTGGCACGGCGCCCGAAAGTACCCCCGGCCGCCAGCGTGTTGATCGTCACCTGGTCCGGGCGAAGGCCGGCAGCCTGCGCCGCGTTCGCCTGATCTATGGTCTGAAACTGACACCCGGCCCAGATCTCACACTTGCCCGGACTCAACTTCGCAGCCGCGGTCAGCGGCTCCATGGGTGCATGGGCCAGATAGGGGAATTCAAACTCAAAGTCGAGAACCTGGGCCGCCGTCTTCAAGGCCTCCGCGGCATCGCCCTTCTTCTCGACTTTGACCGCATCCGCTCCACCACTGATGCGGCGATACTCCTTGAAGAGCGCATCGGTCCCACGCTTCTCCGCGCCGGACTCGTCCCAAACCACCTGCAAGGCTTCGCGGCCCTTTTTGGCGGACCAGGTGTCACGCGCAACAACAGCAACACCGCGCGGAATCTGCACCACATCGACAACTCCGGGCACTGCCTTGGCAGCCGCGGCGTCAATCGACTGAACCTTCGCGCCAAAACGCGGCGGCCGCAGAACCATGGCGGTCATCATGTCCGGCAGCATCACGTCGATGGCGAACGTCTGGGTACCGGTCGACTTCGAATGACTGTCGAGTCGCGGCAAGCGCCTTTCGCTGCCGATCAGCTTGAACTGACCCGGGTCCTTGAGCTTCACGTCCTTCGGAATCGGCAGCTTGCCGGCTTCCGAGGCCAACTCTCCAAACGTGGCCTTCTTGCCGGAGCTGTGCGCGACCACGCCTTCACTGACCGTGATCTGCGAGGGGGGCACTTTCCAGCGATTCGCGGCCGCCTGAACCAACATCGCGCGGGCAAAGGCCCCTGCGTGCCGGAGCTGATCCCACGAGTTGGCCATCGAGGTCGAGCCGCCGGTGCCTTGCACGTTGCCCTTGGGCCCGAACGCGAAGTTACCGTAGGTTGGCACCTGAGCCGGCGAGCTTTCCGCCCGCATCTGGCTCCAGGACGCATCCAGCTCTTCCGCCACCACGGCAGGCAGGCCCGTCCAGACTCCCTGACCCGCCTCAACGTGCTTGCAGATAACAGTGACGGTATTGTCAGGATCAATACGCACAAAGGGCGTGGAATAGTCGCCTGGCGTGCCTTCGACACCCAACACTGTCAGTCCGCCGTTCTTCGCAATCGCGGGAACGACGACGCCGAGTGTCAGTCCGGAACCGGCAATGGTGGTGAATTTGAGAAAGTCGCGGCGGCTGACATTGCGAACCAGTCGCGCCAGCGGCGGCCACGCAGCCAGTGAGTCTTCTATGTTGGGCAAATGCATTGCAGTGCCTCCTCAGGTCTTGGCAGGCAGTGTGTCGGCCGCTTTGTGAATGGCGGCACGGATGCGCGCATACGTTGCGCAGCGGCAGATATTCCCGGACATCGCGGCATCGATGTCAGCATCGGTCGGCTTCGGGTTCGACGCGAGCAGGGCCGAGGCGGACATGATCTGGCCGCTCTGGCAATACCCGCATTGCGGGACATCGAGCCCGACCCAGGCGTCCTGGACGGCCTTGCCCGCGGGACCCGAGAGTCCCTCGATGGTGGTGACGCTCTTGCCGGCCGCGGCCGAAACCGGCGTGACACAGGACCGCGTCGGCTGACCATCAATGTGCACCGTGCAGGCCCCACACAGGGCCATGCCGCACCCGAACTTCGTTCCCGTGAGCTTCAGATGATCCCGGACAGCCCACAGCAGCGGCATGTTGGGATCAACATCCAGCTCCCGGGTCTGATTATTCACTGTCAATTTGATGGCCATGGGGGGCCTCCGAATGAGTCTATGAGCAAAGCAGAATTATCGCTTGTACCGGTCGAACCAGGCCAGAATCGCGCTGGCCTTGGCGGCGGATTGCGACGGACGCGCGGCGAGGCCGCCGTGGGATGCGCCTGGCACTTTGACCAGTGCCGTGGGCACACCGCGAAGCTGAAGCGCCTCGTAGTACTGTTCCGAATCGCTAACCGGCGTACGGTAATCCTCGCCGCCGACCACCACCAGTGTAGGCGTAGTTACGTTGCCGACCAATGAAAGCGGCGAGTGCTTCCAGTAGGTCTCCGGGTCCTCCCAAGGGAGCTTGCCGAACCAATATTTGGGGACATACGTTGCTATATCCGTGGTCAACGTGAAGCTGCCCCAATTGATCACGGGCTTTTGCGTCGCGGCCGCCTTGAAGCGATGCGTCTTGCCGACGATCCAGGCGGTCAATACCCCGCCACCGGACCCGCCCGTGACGAAAAGCTGATCCGGATTCACCGAGCCCTTGGCGATGGCCGCATCGACCGCGCTCATGAGGTCGTCATAGTCGTGACTGGGATAGTCGTGCAGGATGAAGTTGGCGAATTCCTCGCCGTACGATGTCGAGCCCCGGGGGTTGGTATACAACACCATATATCCGGCCGCGGCGTACAACTGATCATCCGAGGAAAACGTAGGACCGTAGCTCGCATACGGGCCGCCGTGGATCTCGAGAATCAGCGGATACTTTTTGGCGGGATCGAAGTGCGGCGGAGTCACCAGCCACGCACCGACAGGCAGCTTGTCCACGGACGAGCTGACTTCCAGCGGCTCGACCTTTCCCAACTGTTTGACGGCGAACAGGTCGTCGTTGAGTCGAGTCAGGCGGGTCACCTTGGCACCGCGTGCAATCGACAGATCCGGCGGATGATCCGGCGCTCCGCTGGTGAACGCCACAACGCCGTTGGAGGACACGCTGAACTGCCCTCCCGAATAGGGGCGATCCAGTTGCGAGCCGGCCAGTCCGTCTGCCACCTGTTGCAAATGCCCGTCGAGCGTGAGGCGAGCCACGCGTGTCACAGCCTTGTCGGTGTATTGGATAAACAGGCTGCGGCCGTCCGCTGCCCATTCGGCGGCATCAACTGAGCGATCCAACGAGTCAGTGATGGAGCGGTCATTGCGACCATCGCGATCCATCACATGCACGCGGAGGTTCTGATATCCGAGGAAGCGATCATCGAACGCCAGGTAGGCAATCTTCTTGCCGTCCGGCGAAACACGCGGCGACTTGTCAGGTCCCACGCGGCTGGTCAGGGCCGTCACAACCCCATCCGCAATTGAAACCTGATAGACCTGAGTAGTGACTGAATCGCGCTGCCATCCTTCAGTTCGATTGCCGCTCAACAGGACATTCTTGCCGTCCGGAGTCCACGCCACGGGGCCTTCTTCGTTGAAGGCACCAAAAGTGAGTTGGCGGGGATAGCCGCCTTCCGCCGAGACAACAAACGCGTGCGAATAGCCCGGGCGCAGGTAGCCCGCACCATCGGCGCGATATTTGACATCCGTGATGACAGTCAACGGCTCGGCCCACGAGGCGCCTTCGGGTCGCGGCGGCGGCGAGCCCAGGTTGGATTTCTCATCGGGGGTCATCATGACAAAGCCGATGTTGCGACCATCCGGCGACCACGCGAGGTCTTCGGGCATCTCGGTCAGATCGGTGATGCGCGCCGCCTGCTGCGTCTGCATCCAGCGAACAAACAACTGCGGTCGACCGCCGTCACTCGAGATGTAGGCGAGGCGCTTTCCATCGGGCGACCAGCGCGGCGACGAGCTCGATCCAGGGCCGGTTGCGAGCGGGGTCTGAGCTCCGGTGTCGGTGTCGACGAGCCAGATCGAGCGGCGCGGGCGATCGGTCATGATGTCGTACGACATCCGGACGTAGGCGACTACGTGGCCGTCCGGGCGGATTTGCGCATCGGTGACGCATTGAAGGCTGAAGATATCTTTGCCTTCGAACACGCGTGAAGGTGAAACGGCGGGCACGGCGCCCGCGCTGCTTGCGAGCGCAAGCGCGATTACGGCATGGACCAGACGCATGGAAACTCCCTGGGAGCTCGCAACGAGCATCCCGAGAGTATAACTGCGCCAGGAGCCTGTCTGACCCCGGAGCTTGCCTGGCTGCTAGGTGGCGGCCTCTGCCATCACCTGGCCGAAACGGCGCTGCCGACTATGGTAGTAGGCGAGCGCCGCATGAAACCCGGCGGCATCGAAGTCAGGCCACATGCAATCCGCGAAATAAAGCTCGGCATACGCCGATTGCCACAACAGGAAATCGCTGAGCCGCTTTTCCGCACCGGTACGGATGAGCAGGTCCACTGCACCGGCCGGCGCCGAACGATCCACGTGATCCAGCAACTCCTGAAACCGCGCCGAGTCCACATCGGCTTCCAGAGCGGCGAGGCGACTCGCCTCGAGTATGCTGTGCTGGGACGAGTAGTCGACGGCAATCCGCAGGAGCATGCCCGTACAGCCGGCGGTGAGCTGCTCGCTCTGCTCAATAGCGCGCACGAGGCTCGGTGTGAGGCGATCACGGCGGCCGATGAAGTTGATCCGGATCGACTGCTCGATACAGCGCCGGGTCTCGGTCGTGATGTATCGGCGCAGCAGGCCCATGAGTGCCGTCACTTCCGTGCCCGGTCGTCGCCAGTTGTCGGACGAGAACGCATAGAGAGTGATCACGCGCACTCCGGCGCGGGCCGCAGTCTCGACAATTTCGTTGACCGCCTTCGCTCCCTCGATGTGGCCGGCGGTACGCGGCAGACCGCGCCGCTGAGCCCAGCGACCGTTGCCGTCCATGATGATGCCAACGTGCAGATTGTGCATTGACAAGTACTTTGTTTTACAGAGTTATTAGACGTAATAAAGGGTTGTTGAGAAGCCCCGACCAACAGTATTCACGCCCTGCGCGTCGCCTTGATGACAGCCTCGATGTGCTCGAGGTAGCGATGCAGTGCTTTGCGGCCCACCTGGGTGAGCCGGTACTCGGAGCGGGGCCGGCGGCCCTCGAAGGACTTCGAACAGTCGATGTAGCCGGCTTCTTCCAGCTTGCGCGCATGGGCGCTCAGGTTGCCGTCGCTGACCTGGAACAGGGCCTTCAGCTCATTGAACGTAAGATGTTCGTTCACGGCGAGCGCGCTCATGATTCCCAGGCGCACGCGCTCATAGACCAACCGATCGAACTTGGCATCCTCGGGTGTGTTGGCCGGGATCGGCACCCCCACCGGCTTATGCGCCGTGGTGACCGGCTCGTCGCGGGTCACGGGCGGAGGTTTGTGGGTTGCAGCTTTACTCGACACGTTCAATCCGTCCAATCAGGATGCCGAAAACCAGGTGCAGCGCGCCGAAGCCTACGCCGAGGGTCAGGTTGTGCCAGCGCGGAGGAATCTGAAATGCGACCACTCCGCACACCACAAACAAACCACCCATCGTTGCAATCCAGCGCATGATTGCCGCATGGGTCATCATGCTCGCCGACAATACGGCGCAGCCGTACAAGACCAGCCACGCGCCCGGAATCAAGGTGCTCAGCCCCTCGTCCCGCAGTACCACGGTCAACACTGCGCCCGCCAACAGCGAGGGACACAGTGACAATACAAACTTGCGCGCCGGGCCCCGGTAGAGCATGCCTCCAGCCGGTTGCCGCGAATGTCGCGCGATGAACAACACACCGCTCGCGGCTGCCGCCACCGCGGCAATCAACCAGACTTCGAGCCAGTACCCGGTGAGACCGGGAATCGATGCGACCAGGGTCGCCACGATGCCCACCACACCCATCGCAATTCCGGCAATCCCGGGAACCGCAAAGGCACCGGCCGCTTCTATCGAGGCACGGATGTAGTTGAGAGTTCCGAGAGCGTGACTGTCGATAGCAACAGTATTGTTCGATCTTGAGTTGCCCACATCCGCCCCGCACGTTTGATCGTGACTCTAGGGTGCTGGTGCTGCACCGTCAAGTACTTTGCGTTACGGAGTGACGTCAGCCGATCCCGGCGGCCTGCGTTCCCCACAGAAGTGATGAGGAAGCATTTAACAATGCGTAGTCGAAGGATCGGCCTCGGCCAGCACAGGCGTCTGGCGCGTGCCCCGGCCCGGAAGGGTGGAGAATGACCAAACGTATCGGCTATCGCGCTGCGCAGGACCGCGCGTGGCGCTGGCGCATGAATCGGCGACACGGCCGTCGATTGACCTGCTTCGGCGCATTTGTGGTTGCCGCGTCAACCACGACCGCGCCGGCTGCGACGCTCACCCATCAAGACATGTTGTGGCTCGACCGGATCACCTACGGCCCTACCACGGCCGTGGTTGACCAATACCTCAAACTCGGCCGCCGCCGCTTCCTCGAGCAACAGTTGCACCCAACCGACCTGCGTCTGCCCCCTGCGATCAACACGCAGATCACAGCCCTCGACGTCTCCCACACCGACCCGGCGATCATTCTCCCCGTCGTCGCGCAGGAGCAGCAGCGGATCAACGCGCTTTCGGACGAAGGGGCCAAACAAACCGAGCGCAAAGCGCTCAACGACAAAGGCAACCACCTCGCCTACGAAGCCGCGCGCCGCGAGATCCTGCGAGCGTTGTATTCACCCGCCCAGCTCCAGGAGCAACTCGACTGGTTCTGGCTCAATCACTTCAGCATCTTCCAATACAAAGGCACCGACCCCTGGCTGGTCGGCGACTACGCCGAACATGCCATCCGACCGCACTCCCTCGGCCACTTCCGCGATCTGGTGCTGGCGACACTCCAACATCCCGCCATGCTGCAATACCTGGACAACGCCCAGAATGCCGCAGGACACATCAACGAGAACTACGCACGCGAGTTGATGGAGCTGCATACGCTCGGTGTCGGGTCTGGTTACACCCAACAGGACATCCAGGAGCTGGCGCGCATCCTGACCGGTGTCGGCATCAACAACTCCGGCACCGAGCCGCATCTGAAGCCCGAGTGGCGGCCGCTGTACCGGCACGAAGGCGCGTTTGAATTCAACCCGGCGCGCCACGACTTCGGCACCAAGACGCTGCTGGGCCATCCCATCCCGGGAAGCGGCTATTCCGAAGTCGAACAGGCTGTCGACGTGTTGGTATCGCAACCGGCCTGCGCGCGGCTCGTGTCGCGGAAGCTCGCGGCGTATTTCGTCGCCGACGATCCACCCCGCTCCTTGGTCGACCACATGGCGAAAACTTTCGAGAAAACCCACGGCGACATCGCTGCGGTGCTCGATACTCTCTTTGAGTCTCACGAGCTCCAGGCATCGTTGGGTGGCAAGTTCAAAGACCCGATGCACTACGTCATCTCGACGCTCCGACTGGCTTACGACGGTAAGCCCATCGCCAACACTCATCCTGTGGTGAATTGGCTCAACGCCCTGGGTGAGCCGTTGTTCGGACGTCAAACACCCGATGGCTATCCGCTGACCGAGTCAGGATGGGCCAGCTCGGGGCAAATCAGCCGCCGATTTGAAATAGCGAGGGCCATCGGAAGCGGCAATGCGGGGCTGTTTGAGCCGGAGGACGGCACTCCGCCGACCACAACCGGATTTCCACAGCTTTCCAGCCGCCTGTATTTCACCGCTGTCGAGCCGTTTCTGTCGGACCCCGCGCGCACGGCACTCAATCGCGCCGGCTCACAACTCGAGTGGAACACCTTTCTACTCGCCTCACCCGACTTCAACTTCCGCTGAGGAAACGCTCATGGACCGACGCCATTTTCTTCAGATGACGGCCGCGATGACTTTGGCAGGTCGCGTGTACGCAGCACCTGCCAATTCGCCGCGCTTCCTGTTGGTCTTCCTCCGCGGCGGATATGACTGCGCAAATGTCGTCATTCCGTACAGCAGCTCGTACTACTACGAGACCCGCCCCAACATCGCGGTCCCCAAGGAGGGTATCGTGGAGTTGGACTCCAACTGGGCGCTCACCCCCGCCCTGAGCAACTCCATAGCGCCGCTATATAAGAACCGCCAGGCGCTGTTCATTCCCTTTGCCGGCACAGACGATCTGTCGCGCAGCCACTTCGAGACCCAGGACAGCATCGAGCTCGGCCAGCCGCTGCAGGGAGCGCATGATCTGCGCTCAGGCTTCCTCGCGCGCCTCGCGACGGTTGTGAACGGTGCTGAACCGATCTCCTTCACCGACTCGCTGCCCGTGTGCTTCCGCGGTGACAAGGACATTCCCAACATTTCGCTCAAGGGTGTTGGCAAGCCGGTATTTGATCAGCGGCAGGCCGCCATCCTGTCGGACATGTACGCCGGCCATCCTCTGCAGGCCAAGGTGATCGACGGGCTGGAGCTGCGGCAGGAAGTCGGTCGCACCCTGGAAATGCAGATGAAGGAAGCCAGTCGCGATGCGATCAGCCCCAAAGGCTTCGAGTTGGAAGCCCGGCGCATCGGCCGGCTGATGCGCGATCAATATCGGATCGGCTTTATCGACGTCGGCGGCTGGGACACGCACGTCAACGAGGGCGCCGCCCAGGGTGCGCTCGCCAACAACATCGAGAGTCTCGGACGCGGCCTGGCCGCGCTATCCCAGGAGTTGGGCGGCGAGTGGCGCAACACTGTCGTGGCCGTCGTCTCGGAATTCGGCCGTACCTTCCGGGAGAACGGCAACAAGGGCACGGATCACGGGCACGGGTCCGTCTACTGGCTGCTGGGTGGCAGCATCAACGGCGGCCGCATCGCCGGCGAGCAAGCGCGCGTCGAAAAAACTTCGCTTTTCCAGGACCGCGACTACCCGGTCCTCAACGAATATCGCGCTGTGTTCGGCGGATTGTTTGCGACACTCTGGGGTTTGTCGAACGATCGGCTGAGACGCGTTTTCCCTGACTCCGCCCCAATCAATCTGCAGGTCATATGATGCAGCGGCCAGCCCAACCGCCTCCGTATTGTTAGCACAACTAACGATGTAGCATCGGAGCTTCAACACTCTTCACACTCATTATAACCACATAACTACGCCGCAGCTTCCTCTCAGGAAATTCAGTGATAAGGTACGAGTCAGAAGTCTCCTACGAGCGAGCACGACCATGCAGAAGAAGAGACGACCTGGCTCGAAGGACTGGTCAGTTGTTGCGACGGTACTCATAGCAGGAGGAACACTCGCCTGGGCGATTGCAGCCCACTTCATACCACCTGCAGAATCTGCCTCGAAGCCGGAACAGAGGCCCGCGAGTACGGTCAACGCCATCGCCAGCGGGCCGGGGAGCGTTGGATATGTCAACGGCGGAACGGTCACTATCACCGTTCCGGCCCAGGAGCCGCTCAACTCCAGAGCGCCGCAGCCGCAACCATGAAGGCCGCACTCTGCTTGGTATTTCTCCATTGCGCAGGAGCGCTCGCGAGTACGACTGCGCCCATCCCGCGCGTCAATGCAGAAGCCTCAGGCCAAGGCAGCGTCGGGGTCGTTGACGGCAATGTTGACATCCATGTTGGAGTGACATTTGCCGATATCGATCGCGTGCTGAAAGCTCGGGATCGTGAATATGAGCAGCGACTGCAGGAACTGACTGCCAAAGTGAATGCACTTGCCGACCAGGATCGAAGTCGGAAAGCTGACGCCATATCGGAAGAAGTGGTTCGTCATGTTCTGTCGGTTCTCCAAGCGCAGAAGGTCCCGCAGACTCAGTGGCCTCGGAAGCTGACGGATTTGACGCATGGATATGCAATCTCACGCTCGAGGCTGCGAGCGCTGAGGGCCCGTGATCACGGCACGCAGCGCCTTTTGGCCGAGGCCCTCGAAAGCAAGGATCCGCGACTGGCAGACAAACTACTCGAGGAAGCTGCCGGCTCGGCACTGGAGCAGGCCAATCGGGCGAAGCACGCGGCTGCCCAATTCAGCCGTGATGCAGCCGAAATGGATGTGTGCCGGGCCAGCCTGGCCATGCTCAATCTGGACCCGAAGGGCGCAGCGACGCAGCTCGAGACCGCCTTCAACCTTCGCGCAGATGATGCCGACATCGCTGCCGTTAGCTGGCTTCTGCAGGCCGGCGACCTGCTGCTCCATGCAGGCGACAGTGGTAACGCAATCAGGCTCTACCGGCGTGCACTGACCGCATCTTCGGATAGTGTCACGCGGGGCCCTACCAACACCGAGTGGCGGAGGATCTCGGCTGCCGCAGGTGAATCTCTCGGTATGGCATTAGTTGAGGGACGCTACCTCGATGAAGCAATCGCTCATTTGGAGGAAAGCCTGCGGATCCGGTCAGCATTGGTCGTCGGCAATCCGAGCGACTCGGTTTCACGGCGTGAATTGCTGCGCAGCCATCGATCATTAGCAGATGCCTTGCTCGTGGCCCACAAAGTACCAGAAGCTGCACGACACCTCGACGCCGCCATGGAGATTGCAGTCGCGCTGGTTGCAGTGGAGCCGACCAAGCCGCTTTGGCAGCGCGATCTGTTGATAGTCTCTGAGGATATGGAAGAAACCCGACAGAAATTGGGACTCGACGCAGATCGTGCCCTACGAGTAGCGACCGGAGCGATCGGTTTCGCGAATCAAATCCTCGCGAGTGACCCTTCGAACACGCAATGGCGCGTCAACGCGGCCTTGGCGCAGGAGATGATCGCCTTCATTGGAACGGACAGAGGCAACCTGGACGACGCGGCGAAGGCACAGCAGGAAGCCCTTCGGGTGTATGAAGCACTCGATTCAGAGGATCCGGATAAGTCGAATTGGCGTCCCGATTTGTTGCGAGTACATACCAACTCGGGACTGGTGTTGATGAAGCAAGGCCGCACTTCAGAAGCCGTTACCCAATGGACCCTGGGTTTGCGATTGGCACAGGATCTACTCGCCAGGGATCCGGCCGCAGCCCGCTGGAAATTCGAGCTATCCCGACTGCATCAGAAAGTCGGCGACGCGTTGTGGAAACTCGGGACTATAAATGAAGCGCTGGATGAGTACCGGACTGCAGAAGCACTGTTGAATCAGCTCGTCGCCATGGATCCGGCCATGGCGAAGTGGCAGGAAGCGCTGTGGCAGAATGATGTCAATGTGGGTGAGCGGTATGCTGTCCAGAACTCCAATGCCGAGGCGCTGGAGCGCTTTCAAAAGGCTCTCAGCAGAGTCAGGAATCTTGCCGATCGGGCCCCCGCAGATGTCGACTGGCAACTCGATCTGCTCGAAAGCCTGGAGCGCATGGGAGACATCTACCGGCAAGTTGGCAAGCGGGCGGAGGCACTCACCTCATTCAACGAGGCGGCACAGATCGCGCATCGATTCACGCTCGTGAAAGACTCCGGAAACTATTGGCGGTGCCACCTCGAGTACATCTCCTCGGCAATCGGAAAAATTCAGGCGGAACAGGGTCATTACGACTTGGCTGCGCGACAGTACAATCGCGCGATTAGAGTGGCCACTGAACTAGTGGCGGACGAGCCTGCCGATGACCGCTGGCAACAGAAATTGAGCCGTGCATGGAGGCAGATGGGCAACCTCAATATGAGGCGCGGCAACAGAAAACAAGCACTGGAGGACTATCAAAACTCCTCACTGGTAGCCAAGCGCCTGCTCGATAGCCATCCGGATGACATACTCACGCTGAACACGGCCTTGCTGGGAGTATGGTTGATCAGGCATACGCACACGGGTAATGAAGATGACCGAAATTTGTTGCGCAGGGGCATTGATGCATCGGACCGACTGAGAGCTATCGGCACGCTCACTGACAAGGAGCGCAGCGAGTATGTGCGAAGGATCGACAGTGTTCTCGCTGACTGGCCTAATCCGGAATCGAGACGCACCTCAGCTGGCAATTGGGCGGAGCACGCTGTTAACGCTATCTGGACTCAGCTGACCTCAGGTATCGCCTCGCTGCGAAACCCTGCGCGAACTACGCGCGTATTGGAGACTCGCTCATTGAAAGGCCGCCTATACGCAAAAATCGGCGAAGGCGGCCGTGCGGGCCTATGCGCAGAGCAGGCCGCGCATAGATAGTCGGCCAACCTGAAGTTGGTCTAGTACGCACCCTTCAACACACCACCATCAACCCGCAGCGCAGCGCCGTTCGTAGCTGCGGACAGAGGGCTCGCGACGAAAGCAACGAAGTTGCCGACCTCTTCCGGGGTGATGAACCGCTTCAACAATGAAGTGGGACGCACGTGCTCAAAGAACTCTTTCTGGACCTGCTCCACGGACATCTTTTTCGTCTTCGCC
>Ga0268266_10001984_pt1 | contig 22953 bp, 23 predicted proteins | sample KBSS13metaG_FD_190356 | JGI IMG/M metagenome (GOLD analysis project Ga0268266, IMG submission 190356) | Switchgrass rhizosphere microbial communities from Kellogg Biological Station, Michigan, USA - KBS S1-3 metaG (SPAdes) (version 2) | ecosystem: Host-associated > Plants > Roots > Rhizosphere... | reverse complement strand
ACCTGCAATTCCGGCGCTGGTATTTTCGCTGAGCTTTTCGGCCAGCGCGTTCGCGCAAGATCAATATCCGCCGCCCCCGCCGCCAGAGGCTTATCAAGCCCCTCCCCCAGCCTATGATGAGTCTCCCGCTCCCGTGGCGCCGCCGGGCGCGGTCTGGGTTGGGGCACCGGGGGAATGCCTCTATGGCAATGGCGCGGTCTATTGGTGCGCGCCGGGCGTCGTCTTCTCCGGCTTCCCGGTCGGTTGGGACTTCGCCCGGTATCCGGTCCGGGTCTTCGCGCCCGGTATCATCGTCGATCCGATCTGGTTCGGCGGCTGGAGGCGCGGCCATCCGGGCTTCGCCTTTCGCGGCCGGATCGCAACCGACGTCGAAAGACGCGCTTACGCTGAGCACCGGGACGAATACATCCGGAACGCTGTGCATCACCCGGGATATGGTCGGCCGGGCGAACACCACGACGAGCACCGTTAGACAGTTTGCGAGGAGCTAAATCCCTCTCCCCCCGGGAGAGGGATTTTCAGGTCAATGCCTCACGCCTCGAACTGCGCTGTCGACCAGCCCTGCATCAGATGCCCGAGCACCGGGAAGATCACCGTCCCGTGGGCCTCATGCGTGGAGTAATTCTTGAACGCATCCTGGCTTTCGAACGTGGCGAGGATGCAGAGATCCGCGTTGCCGTCCAAGAGGCCCGCGTCGCGGCCAACCTTCATCGAAGTGATGCCGGGGATGATCGACGGCAGCTTCAGATAGGCGCCCTCGATCGCCTTCTGCGTCGCCGCATCGACCGACTTCGGGTCCTTGTAGGTGATCAGGCAGAGGTGGGTCAGCATACTCAGTCCTCGTAAACGATGCGGATGACGCCGTTGGGGCAGAGTTCCTCGGCCGCCTCGACTTTGGGCAGCAGCTCTTCCGGCGGGGCATTAGTGATCAGGTCGACGATCGGGTACGGGCCACCCATGTCGACGGTGCGGAACACCTCCGGCGCATGGGCCACGCAGACGCTGTGGCCCTGGCAGATGCCCGTATCGACGACGACGCGGTACTTCTTGGCCATGGTCAGACGTTGCGCCTCCGATACTTGACCCGGCAGGGGTCGGATGGGCGCAGGATCAGGGTCGGCATCACCTCGCGGTAATACTCCGCCGGCTGCGCCAACTCGAACTCATAGAAATGCAGCAGCCAGGTGAAGATCGTCCGCACCTGCAGCAGGGCGAAGGCGTTGCCGATGCATTTATGCCGGCCGCCGCCGAACGGGATCAGGGCAAAGACATTCTCCGGGTTGGGCCGCCGCGGGTCGAACAGCTCAGGGTTCGGGAAGGAATCCGGCAGCTTATGTGCCACGTGCGGGCACAGCATGATGTTCTTGCCGGTCTCGACCCGATAGTCCTTGTATTCGAAATCCTGCTGCACGCGGCGCGTGATGGCGTTCAGCGGCGGATGCATGCGCAGCGACTCTCGGATGAAGCCGTCGAGCAGCGGGATGTCGCGCTGCGTCGTCATGCTGGCTTCCTTGCCGGCGGCGAACACATTGTCGACCTCGGCCTGCAGCTCGGCCAGGTACTGGCCGCTGCCGCGGCAGATCTCCAGCAGGGTCCAGGCGGAGGTGTTGGAGCTGGTGTGGTGGCCGCCGAACATGAACCAGATCACCATGCCGGTGATCTCATGCTCGGTGAGCGGTGTGCCGTCCTCGTATGTGGCGGTCATATAGATTTCGAGCATGTCGTCCGAGTGGAAGTCGCGCGCCCGCCGGTCGCGCACCGCCTCGGTGATCAGATGCTGCAGCCGCATCCGCGCCTCGTCGCGCTTCTTGTACGCCTCCTTCTGGGCGTTCGGGTCGCGGATCGCGGCGGCGTCGAGCCCCTCGTCGAGGGCCGCATAGAGCTCAGCGAACTCGCCGGTCAGCTTGTAGCGGAAGTCCGAGCCCAGCAGGCAGTGGGTCGAAGTCTTGAGCGTCAGGTCGGTGAAGGCCTCATAGAAGTCGAACTCGCCGCTGTCGCCCCAGTCCTTGATGAAGTCCTTGGCCTCCTGCGCGACCTTGCCGTAATAGCCGGCCATCTTCTCATAGCGCAGGCCCTGATACTGCATGCGCAGCTGCTGGCGCTCGATCTCGGGCGGAGCGCCGAACTGGATGCCCTCGCCGAAGATGGGCACCATCATCTGATAGGCCGCGGCGGCGTTGAGCTGTTCGTCGGGCGCGCGGAAGAAGGCCTCATGCGCCTCGGCACCCACCATCAGCACGGTCTTGAGACCGGCCAGGTCGAACTCCGAGACCTCGCCGCATTCCTCATAGGCGCGGTGCAGGAATTCGAGCGGGGTCGAGGAGAACTCCTCGTAGTGGCCGACGCCGGGGCGTTCGCCGCTGACATAGGGGATCGGCTTGGTTTCGTGCGGCGTATCGCCGAGGCTGACGTCTGGGGGTGTCATGGTCGCTTCCTCCTGATTACCCGGCCGCAGCGACTTTGGCGCGCGCGGCCTCTTCGTCTTGATGATCCTGAATGGCTTTCTGGATACCGCCTATATAGTGCGGCATGAACGTGTCCGCCTTCTCTGCCGCCCATTCCAGCGACGGGGTGCGGTTGTTGTTGGAATGCTGGAACTGCGGCATCACATGGCGCGCGAACAGCTCGTAGCTCTTCTTGGTCGCGGTGAAATCGGCCGCGTTGTGGGCCAGCGACAGGAAAGTCCTGAAGCCGCCCGACTGGCCCTGCAGCTTGTCGACATGCGCCTTCAGGTCGTCGGGCGTGCCGACCACGCCGACGCCGAATGCGCCCAGCCCACCGGTGGTCCAGATATTCACCGCCTCGTCGAACGAGTGGGCGACCGGGAAGGCCGAGCCGCCGAACTTGCGGAAATATTTCATCATGTCCATCAAGCCGAACTCGAGGTCCTTGAAGGCCTGCTCGCGGGTCTCGGCAATGTGGAACGGGGTGACGACGCGCCAGTTGTCGCGGCTGACGATCTTGCCGTGCTCTGCCGCCTTGGCCTCGCAGATATCCCAGTGGTTGCCGAGCTGGCGATAGCCCTCGGGGCTGGAGGCCGCGACCGAGATCATGCCGAGCCCGTATTTGCCCGCGGTCCGCGCGCCGGTGGGGGAGATCGCCGAGGCGACCGCCATTTCGACCGTCGGATGCTGGTAGGGCAGGATCTGGCAGCGTGCCTCGCGCAGCGTGAACCAGTCGGCCTGATGAGTAACGATCTCACCGTTCAGTAGGCGCACCAGGCAGTCGAGCGCTTCGTCCATCCGCTCTCTCAGCTTGGCGGGATCGACGCCCATCATATAGGCATCGGCGACCAGCTGCCCCGGCCCGACGCCGAAGATCAGCCGCCCGCGCATATGGTGGTCGAGCTGAGCGATCCGGTCGGCGAGGACCAGCGGATGGTGGTAGGACAGTGAGCTGACGCCGGTGGCGAGGCGGATATGCTTGGTCCGTTCCGCCGCCACGGCCAGGAACACCTCCGGCGAGGCGATACATTCATAGGCGCCGGAATGATGTTCGCCGACCCAGGCCTCGTCATAGCTCAATTCGTCCAGCCATTTGATGAGGTCAAGGTCCCGCTCCAACGCGAGCGTGGGGTTGACGGTGTTCGGATGCATCGGCGCAAAGAACGCCCCGAATTTCATCCGGCCGGGCGAATAGGACATGGTGTTTCCGTTCACTGTGTTTGAAAGCTTCCCTCACCACCATTCTAGCAAGAAACATTTTGAGTGCAAGGTTTTTTGACGGCGAATTTCATTTCCGTGTTGACGCCGGCCTATTTATATAGCCATATAGGTATATAGCCTTTATGGAATATTATGCCCGACACCCTCAGCCTCAGCTTCGCCGCCCTCGCCGACCCGACCCGCCGGGCGATCCTGGCCCGCCTCGCTTCCGGCGAGGCGACGGTGATGGAGCTGGCGGCGCCGTTCGACATGAAGCAGCCTTCGATCTCCAAGCATCTGAAGGTGCTGGAGACTGCCGGCCTGATCTCACGGCGCCGCGAAGCCCAGACCCGGCCCTGCAAGCTGGAGACGGCGCCGCTGAAAGACGTGTCGTGCTGGATCGAGGCCTACAAGCATTTGTGGGATGACAGTTTCGATCGGCTGGATGCGTATCTGGCTGAAATCCAGGCGACCGCGACCAAGGGGGAATGACATGAGCACGATATTCACCATCACGCGCAGCTTTGCCGCGCCGCACGATCTGGTCTGGAAAAGCTGGAGCGCGGCGGATCAGATGCAGACCTGGTGGGGCCCCAAGGGCTGCACCATCGAGGTCAGGAATTTCGAGTTCCGCCCCGGCGGCTTTTTCCACTACGCCATGCGGTTTCCCGGCGGCGACGCGATGTGGGGCCGCTTCATGTATCGCGAGATCGCGGCGCCCAGGCGCATCGTCTGGCTGAATTCCTTCTCCAACGAAGGAGGCGGCATCACGCGTGCGCCTTTCGATATGGCGGTCCCGCTGGAAATCCATAACGACGTGACGCTGACCGAGCAGGCGGGAAGGACGGTTCTCGTACTCAAATCTCATCCGCACGGCGCGACGGCAGAGGAGGAGGCGGTGTTCCGCGACATGTTCGCCTCCATGGAGCAGGGCTTCGGTGGCACGTTCGACCAGCTGGACGAGCACCTCGCCACGCTGTAGCGCGGCGCCTCACGTCAAATAGGAATGGATGATCTCGGCCAGCTCTTCGGCCGCGAGGGCGCGCGGGTCGTCGCGCGGCGCCGACGGATCCATGACATGCTCTCGGATATGATCCTCGACGACCTCGGCGATGAGCGCGTTGAGCGCGCCCCGGCAGGCCGTCGCCTGCTGCAATATCGCCGCGCAACTGGCGTCCTGGTCCAATGCCCGCTCGACCGCCTCGAGCTGGCCGCGAATGCGCCGGACCCGATTCAGCAGCTTCTGCTTTTCCTTCAGTTCAAGTGCCATCTGAAACACCATCCTCCCGGTGAGTATACTGTTACATGCGGCGGAATGTCTATGGTTTACGCGCCATGAGGCTTGATCCTATCCCCCTGGGGGGTATATATAAGTCCTGTCGGCTCGAAGATGTCTCCGGTCCGGCGCATCGTGCAACCAGTCTCAAGGGATCCATGAACCCGCGATCTAGCAACGTCCCGTCAGAGGATCACAGTCGTACCGCAACTCTGACCGCGGCGGTCTCGATTGCCCGGGAGATTCGAGAGATTTCGCAGATGCGCGGATAGCGCGTCCGATCCCCTCGCGCCTCCCGGGTTGGCCCAACCAACCTGACCCAAGGAGGCGCGGACATGAACACCGCATTCCTCGTATTTCGTCCGGCCGCCGCGCCGGCAACCGCAGTTTCCCACAAGGCCGCCGATGATCTGGTGCGGCTGTTCGCGCTCGACCGGCTGCCGGTTCGCCGCAGGCTGATCTGCCATTGGCAGCGCGACACCGACGGCCGCCTGACCGGCGTCTGGGAAACGGAACTCGTCCACGCGCAGCATCGCTGAAGCCCGCCCAGAGAACCGGGAGAACAACCATGTCCGCATTCGAGATGCTGGAGACCGTGCCACCGGCGGCCGTGATCGACGATGCCCATCTGGGCGACATCCGCGGCGCCTTCGGCACCATCGCCACCGACGACCTGGGGCCGCGGCGCGGCTGGCGGGCGCGGCTCAAGACCCTGCTCGCCATCGCCGGGCCCGGCCTCATCGTCATGGTTGGGGATAACGACGCCGGCGCCTTCGGCACCTATACCCAAGCCGGCCAGCAATACGGCACGTCGCTGCTATGGACGCTGCTGCTGCTGGTTCCGGTGCTCTATGTGAACCAGGAGATGGTTCTGCGCCTGGGCGCGGTAACCGGCGTCGGCCATGCGCGGCTGATCCTGGAGCGGTTCGGCAGGTTCTGGGGCGCGTTCAGCGTCATCGACCTGTTCCTGCTGAACGCGCTCACCATCGTCACCGAATTCATCGGCATCAGCCTGGCGCTGGATTATCTGGGCCTGCCGAAGGAGCTCGGCATCGCCGCCGGCGCCGCAATCATTATCGCGGCGGCGGGCACCGGCGATTTCCGGCGCTTCGAACGGATCGCCATGCTGCTCGTCTTCGGCAGCCTGGCGCTGGTGCCGGTCCTTTATTGGGCGCATCCGCCACTGGGCCAAATCGCGCACGACCTCGCGGTGCCGCAGCTGCCGAAGAACGGCAAGCTGAGCGACATCATGCTGCTGATCATCGCCATCGTCGGCACCACGGTCGCGCCGTGGCAGCTGTTCTTCCAGCAGAGCTACGTCATCGACAAGCGTATCACCCCGCGCTTCATGCACTATGAACGGGCCGACCTGTGGATCGGCATCGTGCTGGTGATACTGGGCGCGGTCGCGATGATGGCCTTCACCGCCGCGGCCTTTTCCGGCCGCCCCGAATTCGGCGATTTCCAGGATGCCGGCGCCGTCGCGGCGGGCCTGGGCAGGTATGTCGGGCACATGGCCGGCACGCTGTTCGCCATCGCGCTGATCGACGCCAGCATCATCGGGGCGATGGCGGTATCGCTGTCGACCGCCTATGCGATCGGCGACGTGCTGTCGCTCAGCCATTCGCTGCATCGCAAGCCCAAGGACGCCAAGACCTTCTATGCCGTCTACAGCGTGCTGGTCGCGCTCGCGGCCTTGCTGGTGCTGACGCCGGGGACGCCTCTCGGCCTGTTGACCAACGCCGTACAGACGTTGGCCGGCGTGCTGCTGCCGAGCGCCACCGTGTTCCTGCTTCTGCTGTGCAACGACAAGGTGGTGCTGGGCCCTTGGGTCAACGGCAAATGGCTGAACCTGTTTACCGGCGCGGTGATCGCCGTGCTGGTACTGCTGTCGATCGTGCTGACCGCCTCGGTGCTGTATCCGGACATCGGCGAAACCACGATCCTGGCCATCCTGGGCGGGGGAACCGTGCTGGCCCTCGGCGTCGCCATACCGGTGCTGCTCATGCCGCGCCCGGCCGAGCCGGTCGACCGTACCGGCCGGACCGGCTGGCGGATGCCGCCGCTGGATCGGCTCAAGCCGTTGCGGATGACGGCCCCGACCCGCATCTGGATGGTGGTGCTGCGCCTCTATCTGGTTGTCGCCGGCGGGCTGGTGATGGTCCGCCTGGTTCAGCTGGCAACCGCCGGCTGAACCCACCGCCCCGGCGTTTGACGCCGAGGATCAGCTGCCTGCGTGTCGGGTGGTCGAGCTGCGCGGCCGCCGCGGCGGCAACGGGATGATCATCGAGACGCGGGCGCGGTAGCGCACATAGGTTTCGCCGAAATTGGCGACCAGATCGCGCTCCTCGAGCAGAATCCCGAGGAAGATGTAGCCGGTCGTCGCCACAGCGAACAGCAGATGACCGAGCGTCATCGCCGGTGTCGCCCAGAATGCGATGATAAAGCCGAGATAGAGCGGGTGACGGACCAAATTGTAGAACAGCGGCGTACGGAATTCGCCCGACGCAGCCGCGGCACCGCGGAAACGGTTATAGACCTGCTGAAGTCCGAACAGATCGAAGTGGTTGAGCAGGAAGGTGCTGATCAGCACGATCACCCAGCCGATCGCGAAAAGCACCACGAGCAGTTGCGCGCCGATAGCGTTCTCAACCGTCCAAACCGGGGTCGGGATTGGCCGCCATTGCCAGAACAGCAGGATGAGCACGAGGCTTGACGCCAGCACGAAGGTACTGCGCTCGATCGCGCTGGGAATGATCTTCGTCCACCAGGCCTTGAAGCCTCGGCGCGCCATGACGCTGTGCTGGACCGCGAACAGGCCGAGAAGCACGACATTTACAAGCAGGCTGAGGCCGAGCGGGCCCGTCTCCCCGGAATCGATGGATTTCGGCACGGCGAAATTGCCGACGAAACCGATCGCGTAGAGAAACGTGCCGAGAAACAGCAAATAGCAGACAACCCCGTAAGCAAGGGAAGCAACACCGCCCATGTCCCGACCCTCCCGTGTCAAATGGACAATCAAACGGAACGCGCAATCCAGCTGATCGTTATTTTATCACATTTGGCGGCAAACGGCATCGCGGGCGACCGTACGACTTCGAGGCACCTCCAAAGTATTAATCCGGAGGCATATCCCATGGGCGAGGGCGAGCGGGGCAAAGGCGAGCGGGCCAAGGACGAGCGGGCCAAGGACGAGCGGGCCAAGGACGAGCGGGCCAAGGACGAGCGGGACAGTGTCGCGCTGGTCGAGAAATTCTGGGCCGAGGTCTGGAAGCGGCCACATAATAACGCGGCGATCGACACGATGGTCGCCGAGGATTTCGTAATCACATCGGGCGGCAACGACATCGTGTCCCGCGCGGCGTTCAAGGTGTGGGTGACGGATTTCCAGTCCAAGGTGCTGGACTTCGAGTTCGAGAGTTTAGAAACCTTCCAGAACCGGGACGGGAGCCGGGTGGCATCGCGCTGGCGCCTGACCGGCCGCAATAACGGGCTGATGGGGACGGAGCCTAACGGCGTCCCGTTTGAGATGTGCGGCACCGCGGTCTGGGAAATCGGCGAGGACGGGCTGCTCCGCCACAACTGGGTAGAGCGCAATGCCTGGGAGGTTCACGCCCATATCAGCGCCGCCGACAGGAAGAATGTCTTCTAGCTGACCGGCCAGGGTCCCTATTCCCCCATCGTGTTCGGGGCGCGCCAGGCGCGTTCGAACGGCAGGCGCCAGGCGTGCGGCGCGACCAGCTGGTGGATCGATTTCGGCCCCCAGGAGCCGGGCGGGTAAAGGCGGACCGGTGGCGGCGCCTCGAGCAGCGCGGTCGAGACTTCCCACAGGCGCTCGATGCCCTCGGCGGTGGTGAACAGCGTGTGGTCGCCGCGCATGGCGTCGAGGATCAGCCGTTCATAGGCCTCCAGCACGTCGCCGATCAGCCCGGTGTCGCGCATCGCGAACTGGAGCGAAAGCTTGTCCAGCCGCATGCCAGGCCCCGGCCGCTTGCCGTAGAAGGACAGCGACATCTTGGACGCGTCGGCGAGGTCGAAGGTCAGGTGATCCGGCCCCTGGGCGCCGACGCCGGAGCCGACCGGGAACATGCTCTTGGGCGGCTCGCGGAAGGCGATCGAGATGACGCGCTGGCCCTCTGCCATGCGCTTGCCGGTGCGCAGGAAGAACGGCACGCCGGCCCAGCGCCAGTTGTCGATCAGGCATTTGAGCGCGATGAGCGTCTCGGTCTCGGATTCCGGGTCGACCCCGTCCTCCTCGCGATAGCCGGCATATTGGCCGCGCACGACATGGGCCGGGTCGATCGGCATCATCGAGCGGAAAACCTTGTTCTTCTCCTCGCTGATCGGCTTGGGCTCCAGCGCGGTCGGCGGCTCCATGGCGACGAAGGCCAGTATTTGGAACAGGTGGGTGACCACCATGTCGCGATAGGCGCCGACATTCTCATAGAAGGCCGTGCGCTTGCCCAGCCCCATCTCCTCCGGCACGTCGATCTGGATATGATCGATGAAGTTGCGGTTCCAGATCGGTTCGAACAGGCCGTTGGCAAAGCGGAAGGCGAGGATGTTCTGCGCCGGCTCCTTGCCCAGGAAATGGTCGATGCGGAAGATCTGGTTCTCGTCGAACACCTCGTGCAGCTTGGCATTGAGCGACACGGCGCTGGCGAGGTCGACGCCGAACGGCTTCTCCATGATGATGCGGGAGCGTTCGACCAGCCCGGCCTCCGCCAGGAGGCGCACCGCCGACAGCGCCGCGTTGGGCGGCACGCTCATATAATGGACTCGCCGCGTTTCCCCGTCGAAGGATCGCTCGGCTTTCTCGACCGCGTCCCTGAGCGGCTTGGCCCCGGCCGAGAGCGGCACGTAATCGAGGGATGCCGAGAAGGCGGCCCAGTCGGCCGCGCTGACCTTACGGGTCGAGAATTCGTCCAGCGCCTCACGGGCGAAGGCGCGAAAGCCCTTGACATCGAAATCGTCGAGCGAGACGCCGACGATGCGGCAGCCGGGGATGAAGCCCGCCTGGATCAGGTGGAACAAACCGGGCAAGAGCTTCCGCCGCGACAGGTCACCGGTGGCGCCGACGAGGGTGACGATTTGCGGATATTTGGGACCGACCCCGGCATGGGCCTTTTTCAAGCGCGTCACTCCTCGTCTGTTCGGGAACCACAAGTGTTCGGAGAACTAAAGGGCGTCGCCGTAACGCTAACGCCTTCTCACAGTTCCACTCAATGCAGGGACGCTTCCAAACCGGCATTCTGTTTGCGCAACTTTGACGCGGTGGAATATTCGCAGCGCGTTCCGCGTCAGTAGCCGCCGTCGGCCGCTCGGAAACTCTTGCCAAGCGGCCGGCATGGGACCTTCATCGCAGCGGTAGAAAGAGGGAGACGAACATGGCCAAGACCTATCACCCCGAGACGCTGGCTTTGCATGCCGGCTGGCGCGCGGACCCGGCGACGACGGCGGTCGCGGTGCCGATCTACCAGACCACCTCCTATCAGTTCGCCAGCACCGAGCGCGCCTCCAACCTGTTCGCGCTGAAGGAGCTGGGCAACGTTTATACCCGCATCATGAACCCCACGACCGACGTGCTGGAGCAGCGGCTGGCAGCGCTGGAGGGCGGGGTCGGCGCGCTGGCGGTAGCGTCAGGACAGGCGGCCTCGGCGCTGGCGCTGCAAAACCTGGCGGTGGCGGGCGACAATGTGGTGAGCTCGACCGACCTCTATGGCGGGACCTGGAACCTGTTCGCCAACACGCTGCGCCAGCAGGGGCTGGAGGTGCGCTTCGTCGACCCGGCCGACCCGGAGAATTTCCGCCGCGCCACCGATGACCGCACCCGCGCCTATTACGCCGAGACCCTGCCCAACCCGAAGCTGATTGTCTTCCCGATCCGTGAGGTAGCGGAGATCGGCCGGCCGCTGGGCATCCCGCTGATCGTCGACAATACGGCGGCGCCGATCCTGGCCCGCCCATTCGACCACGGCGCGGCGGTGGTGGTTTATTCGACCACCAAATATATCGGCGGCCACGGCACCTCGATCGGCGGCGCGATCGTCGATTCCGGCACGTTCGATTGGGCGGCAACGCCGGAGCGGCAGCCGCTGCTGAACCAGCCCGACCCGTCCTATCACGGCGCGGTCTGGGTCGAGGCGGTGAAGCCCCTGGGACCGATCGCCTATATCCTGAAGGCCCGCACCACCCTGCTGCGCGACCTGGGCCCGGCGGCCAGCCCGTTCAACGCCTTCCAGACCATCCAGGGGCTGGAGACCCTGCCGCTGCGCATCCGTGAGCATTCGCGGAACGCCGCCGCGGTGGCCGAATTCTTGAGCCGCCGCGGCGACGTTTCCCAGGTCATCTTTCCGGGCCTGCAGACGGGCGAGGCGCGCCGCCGGGCCGACGCGTATCTGAAAGGCGGCTATGGCGGGCTGGTGGGGTTCGAGCTCAAGGCCGGAGCCGAGGCGGGCCGCCGGTTCATCGACGCGCTGGAGCTGTTCTACCACGTCGCCAATATCGGCGACGCCCGCAGCCTGGCCATCCACCCGGCCAGCACCACCCACTCCCAGCTGACCGAAGCGGAACAGCACGCCACCGGTGTCAGCCCGGGCTATGTCCGCCTGTCGGTCGGCATCGAGCATACCGACGACATACTGGCCGACCTGTCACAGGCACTGGATAGAGCGCGGTAGCTCAAGCAGCCGGCACGTTCCCGAGCAGGAATCCCAGCCCCTCCGCCATCGTCAGATGGGCGAAGACGGTGTCGCCCAGCTTCTGGTAAGGCAGGCCGGCGATCATCGCGGTCTGGACCACGGCCATCACCTCCCCGGCCTCGGGACCGATCATGGTGAAGCCGAGGATGCGGTCGTCGTTCGCGCCGACCAGCACCTTCATGAAGCCCTGCTTCTCGTCGGTCGCCTCGGTGCGCAGCACCGCGGCCATCGGCAGGGTGGCGACGCGGACGGCGATGCCCTGGCGTTCGGCGTCGCGTTCGGACAGGCCGACATGGGCCAGCAGCGGATCGGTGAAGACGGTATAGGGAATCAGCCGATCGTCCGTCCGGCGGCTGCCGCCGGCCAGATTGTCCTTGATGATGCGGAAATCGTCGACCGAGGCGTGGGTGAACATCGGCGTGCCGGCGCATTCTCCCATCGCCCAGACACCGGGCGCGGTCGTCTCCAGCCGCGCGTTGACCTGGATATAACCGCGCTCGTTCAGCGCGATCCCCGCCTCTTCGAGTCCGATCTCCCACGTATTGGGAACGCGCCCGACGGCGACGAGAAGGTCGCTGCCCGTGACCGTGTATTCGCCCGAAGGAGTGCCGACCGTAACCGACACCTCCCGGCCTGACCGGCCCTCGACCCCGAGCGGCCTGGCCGAGAGCACGAACTCAATCCCCTCCTCCGCCAGGATCCGGTGGATTTCCTGTGCGACGTCCGCATCCTCCCGCGCCATCGGCTGAGCCCCGTGCTCGATGACGGTGACACGGCTGCCGAAGCGGCGATAGATCTGCGCCATCTCCAGCCCGACATAGCCGCCGCCGAATATGATCAGATGGTCGGGCGCATAATCGAGCTCGAGCGCCTCGATATGGGTCAGCGGCGCGGCATCGGCCAGGCCCGGCACGTCGGGCAGCAGTGCGTGGGTGCCGATATTGAGGAAGATCTTGTCGGCCGTCAGCGTGCGGCTGCCGCCGCCATTGAGTGCGACCGCAACGGTTTTCGGCCCGGTGAAATAACCGCTGCCCATGATCAGCTCGGCGCCCGAGGCCTCGTACTGCCCCAGATGGAAGGCGACCTCGCGCTCCACCATGATGCGCTTGCGCGCACGCACGGCGGCGACATCAGTCGAGACCAGGCCGGTCGCGGTGCCGAATTCGCCCGCATGCCGGGCGATATGAGCCATCCGCGCGCTCCACATCTCGTTCTTGCTGGGCATGCAGGCGATGTTCGGACATGAGCCGCCGACCCATCGCCGCTCGACATTGGCGGTGCGCTGCCCCGACCGGGCCAGATGCCAGGCGAGCAGCTTGCCGCCCTGCCCGCTGCCAAGAACGAGAGAGTCGAAATGATCGCGCTCAGACATGAAACCCCTCCGCATGCGTCTGTGACAACGCCCGCTAATGTGTTGCCTGAGCGCTGACTTAGCCAGAAGGGCCGAGCCACTAATGCTTATTCACCGCAAGAACGTACCAAGCCGGAGGCGGCTTTCGATCAAGACAGCCGGAGGGAAGGAAAAGCGGATCAGCCGTCCTGCCTGGAGGCGCGGGCTGCATGGATCGCCTGCTTGCAGCCATCGGAGACCTTGGCGGCATTGTCCTTCAGGCACTGCTTGATCCGCCCGCCGCCGGGCTGCACGCCCGGGCAGAGCTGCTTGATGTCGTCCCGGCATGCCTGCCTGGGATCTGCCTCAGCGGCGAAGGCCGGCGCGGCCGGCAGGATGAGCAACGCGATGGCGCAGGCGGTACGAATGTTCATCGTGGTTTCCTTTTGAAGTTGGATCGGTCAGGGCAGGTAGTAGGCCCGGGGATACCAGGCCGGCGCATAGACGACCGGCGGGGGCGGCGTGACGACAACGGCCGGCGGCGCCACATAGGCGGGATGCGCGGCAGCGGCTGCAATGCCGACCGCCGTGCCCACCGCCACCGCGGCAGCCGCGCCCGTACCCCAGCAGCAGGGGCCGGGACCCCACCAGGCCGCGCCGTGCGTGTAGGTCTCGGTGTAGGTCCGCCCGCCGGGGCCGGTATAGGTGGCCGTGCCGCCGACGCCGGGCGTGCGCGTGAAGGTGCCGGACGCCGTCCCGCCATTGAAGCCGGTGACGGTGCGGCTATCGGTGATCGTGCCGCCGCTGACGCTGCGATCGAATGTCTTCGTCGCGGTCTGCCCGTTCGGCCGGGTCGTGGTGACGGTGCGGCCGACATCGCCCCCGCCGTTATTGTAGTGCGAGACGGACCGGTCCCAGGTTCCGCCCGCCCTGCCCGTCACCGACCAGCTTCGCGCATCCGCCTGGCCGGCGAGTGAAACGGCGAGAACAGCCGCCGTAAGGCCCGCGGCGAGCCGGCGGCGCGCAAGTATTTCGTGCATGAGATCTCCACCATCCATCGGCCGGAGGCGGGATTGCCGCCGAGCCCTTGGACGGTGATACGGCGGGATGGAGCCGATCCCCCGCGGACAGGGGTTCCCGGTCCGGTAGTCGCTGCCTCCAACCGCCCGCGAGTTGTGGTCTTGCGAGACGCAGCGCCTAACCGTGCGGCGCGGTGAGCTCCAATGCGGCCGCCGATGTTGCGTAGGTGATCGCGGTACCGCCGGCGCCATCGCCAGCAAGCCTGAAACCGGCGGCGGCATATTGGCCGAAGAGGGTGATAGTCGCCGTCAAGGCGCCGTCCGTGATCGTCAGCATTCCCTTGGTTTTCGCGGCATTCTCGGTGAAAGTCAGCTTCTCCCCGGCCTTGTGCGCAAACGACGCGAGATCGAGCACGTTCCCCGTCTTGAAACCCGACACTTGAAGGCCCGCCGGCTGGCCCTCGATCGCCAGCTTACCGTGGGCGCCGAACGTCACCAGCCCGCTGACGACACCGCCGGACAGGACGCGCTCCGTCCCGCCGGCGATCGTCGAATCGCCGATCGTCCCACCCGACGAAACCGTGATGCTGACACCGCCGGAGACGGTGACATTGTTGACCGATCCGCCCGCGGCGACGATCTCGGTCCCGCCGGCCTTGATCGTGAGTCCCACGATCGACCCGCCGCTGTCGACGATCGTGCCCCCGCTCGCGACTGTGATGTCGACGGCCGATCCCTGTCCTTGTTGCCCGTCAACGATCAGCGTGACGCCCTTTCCGATGGTTGCGCCTTTGAGCACGCCGCCACTCATGAGCTCCTCGAAGGCGCCAGACTGGACCGTCAGCTGATCGATCGTCGTGTTGTCCTGGCTCCAGGCCAACGTTCCGCCGCGGGAGACGGTCACATCGGTCACATAGGCGCCTTCGATCTCGACCCGGCCGCCGTTGCCGACGGTTATGCCGCTGACGACGTCGCCCGTCTCGATGCGCAGCAGGGACGACGTCCCGATGACCGTCAATCCGCTGGCTGAGCCGAAGACCTGCACATAGGCCCGGCCGCCGGCCACGATTCGGGTCGAAACTGCGTTCCCGTCGATATCGAGCTCACCCCCGCTGACCAGCGTGCCCACAGCCTTGCCGCCGTGCGCCACGATCAGATCGCCGTTACCGTAGACGATCAAGCCATTGCTCGTTTTCCCTTGGGATATCGTGAACTCGGTATTGTGAATCGCCACCTGCGCGCCCTTTGCCAGCGTGACGCCGGTGACGGTGCCGCCGCCATAGACGAGGCGCCCGCCACTCAACACCTTCACGTTCTTCAGCGTGCCGTTGAGGCCGGCCTCCACGATCAGGCCGCTGCCGATCGTGATGCCGGACGATGAGACGAAATGGCCGATATATTCCGTGCCGCCGGCCTTCACCGTCAGGCCTTTCACCGTACCGCCGTCTAGTTCGATCATCCCGCCCGATTGCACGGTCACGCCGCTGACAGTGCCGCCCGCGGACACCTGAAGATCGACGCCGCGGCGGACAGAGATGTTTTTCACCGTCGCGCCGGAGGTGACGACCTCCTGGCCGCCGCTGTCGACGGTCAGGTTCACGAACCGGCCGCCGGCATAGACGATCCTGCCGCCGCTGAGCACATGGATGTTGGAGAGAACGGAACCTGAGGATGCGGAGACGACGCCGTTGGCCCCGATCGCCTCGACGCCGCCGCGGGCGACCGTGACGCCGGTCACCTGGCCTCCCTCCACCAGGAGCTCGCCGCCGCTCTGCACGGTGACGCCGCTGACGATGCCGGTCTGGACGGTCATCAGGCCGCCGGCCTGCACCGTGGTGCCAAGGGCGGCCCCATAGCCGAAGGCGGGCCCGATAAAGTATGACAGGTCCAGCTCACCGCCCTTCCCGACGACGGTCCCCGATGCCGTTCCGCCCAGCCGGACGATCCCGCCGCTGCCCACCGTCGTGCCGACGATATTGCCGCCATATTGGATGTCCAGCTCGCCCTTGACTTGGGTACTGCTGGCGCCGGCGCCGGAAACAAGAAGCTCCTGGCCGCCGTGGGCGACCACCGCCTTACGGGTCGAGGCGCCGGGCTCCACGATTAGCTCCACGCCGTTGCGGACGCCGAAGCCGGCCAACGGTGCCGCCTGCGCAAGAAACACCCTGCCGCCGCTGCTGACGGTTAGGTTCTTGACTGTGCCGCCCAGCAGGACGATCTCGCCGCCGTCGAGCACCGTCGTTCCGATGGCGGTGGCGCCTGATAGGACGGATTGATAGAGCCCGGAGGCGACCACGACATCCTTGGCCGTCATGCCCGACGACAAGGTCTCGTGGATGACCACCGCACCCTTGGCGAGGGTCAGTCCTTTAGTCGTGCCGCCGTCGAGCACCAGCTCGCCGCCCTTCAGCACGGTGAGCCCGCTGACGATGCCACCGGTATGGATCACCTCGATCCCGCCGCTTTTGACGACCGTGCCGGCGACATGGGCATCGCCGGTCACGTCCTGGCGGCCCCCGTTGGAGATCGTGGTCCGGCTGACGAAACCGTCATAGGCCAATTGCGTGCCGCCGCTGCCGATCGTCGTGCCGATCGCCCGGCCGCCGTCGTTCATCTGCTGGGTGCCGCCGGTCCCGATCACGGTCCCGGAGGCCGTTCCGCGCACGGTCTGATAGCCGCCACCGGCGATGATCGTGCCGAAGGCGCGGCCGCTGTCCTCCACGGTCTGGCTGCCGCCGTACAGTGTCGTGCCGCTCGCCGTCCCGCCCACATCCTGAGAGCCGCCGATGACGGTCGTGTCCACCACGACGCCGCCATGATCGACGGACTGTGCTCCGCGTTCCCGGATCAGCGTGCCGCTCGCCTTGCCGCCTGCCGAGATCCGCTGATTGCCCGGATAGAACGACCTGCGGTACCCATCGATGGTCGTGCCGATCGCCACTGCCCCACCCCGGATGAACTGGGTGCCCCCGACGATATGCGTGTCGATCACGGTCGCGCCGCGGCTGACCGTCTGGCTGCCGGACACGAGCGATCCTGTAGCCGTCATGCCGGACGAAACGTTCGAGATGACCTCGTACGCCCCCTTCTCCATCGTCAGGCCCGAAACCGTGCCGCCGTCCAAAACGATCGTGCCGCCACTCTTGACCGTCACGCCGCTGGCATGGCCGTTGCCGTCCATGACCAGCACGCCGCCGTTGGCGACGGTGACGCCGATCGTCTGGCCGCCATTGACGATGACGGCGGAGGCGCCGTTTGCAATCGTGGTGTCGCTGGCGATGCTGCCGCTTCCCTGAATGTCCTGCACCGCGCCGTTGGTGACGAGCGTGTGGGTCACGCGTCCCGACTGGAGTATCTGCTCTCCGCCGAACAGGGTCGTATCGGTGGCGCTGCCACTCAGAATCGTCTGGTTCGCATCATGCAGAACGACATGGCTGGCGCTCCCACCGAAAAGGCCCAACAGGCCGCCGCTCGATACGGTCGTGCTGACGACCCGCCCGCCTGTGAACACGGTGTTGCTGACGAAGGCGAACAGCGTCGTTCCCGTCATGCTGCCGCCGGAGAGGACGACGACCCGCCCGCCGCTCTGCGCCGTCCCGCCGACGACATGGCCGCCCGCCCCGATCCCCAGAACGCCGGAGACCATCTCGAACCCACTGACCTGTCCGCCGGACGAGACCTGGAGGCTGCCGCCGGACAGGATCGCGGACACGGCCGTGCCGCCCTTGACGTCGAGCTCGCCGCCCTTCTGGATTGTCGGATCGATGATCGTGCCGCCCGCGAGCACAATCTCAAGATTACCGCTCGTGACCGTCGTGCTGGTTACGGTCTGGCCGGACGAGACTGTCTTGGTGGTCATCTTCCCTGGGTCCTGCTTATATTTTCCGGCCGCTTTAGCCTTTCGGGCAAGCCGTTTGCGCTGATCTGTTGCGAAGACTATTCCAGATTCCAATCTTGCAGTCGCGATAAATTTTGACGCCGGCAAGACAAATTGCGCGCATAGATTGAGACAGAGGTCGGGAACTGTAGTTCCGAGCGGGGATATTCATTGCCGACGAAACAGAACCGGCGGGATGGTGGGACCGGCGCGATTTGCACTACGCCTTCCTGGCCCGCACCGCTAATCTGACGCGGAGGCGCAACGCCGCCGTAAAAACACAGGGAAGGAACGCCGCGATGCTGAATCTCTCAGTCGATGAAGTGCTGACCACCACCCGCACGGTACGCAAGCGCCTGGACCTGACGCGGCCTGTGCCGCGGGCGCTGGTCGAGGAGTGCATGGACCTGGCGCTCCAGGCGCCCAACGGCTCGAACAACCAGGCCTTCGAGTTCGTGATCGTGGAGGATGCGGCAATGCGAGCCAGGGTGGCGGAGATCTATCGCGCCGGGATGCAGCATTTCATCGACATGATCGCCGCCGACCCGTCGATCTATTCGACCCACGATGTCGGCCGTTCCCATCGGCGTGAGCAGATGAGCACATCGACCAGCCATCTGAACGACCACATGCACGAGGTGCCGCTGCTGGTGATCCCGTGCCTGCTGGGGCGGATGGAGGGCCAGAACGGATTCTATCAGGCCAGCCTGTGGGGCTCGGTCTGGCCGGTGACCTGGAATTTCATGCTGGCAGCCCGCTCACGCGGCCTGGGCACGGCGCTGACCACCGTCCATCTGTGGCGCGAGCGCGAGATGGCGGAGCTGCTGGGCATTCCGTTCGACAAATACACCCAGGTGGGCCTGATCCCGGTCGCCTATACGCTGGGCACGGACTTCAAGCGCGGGCAACGGGTGCCAGCACGGGAGGTCATGCACTGGGATCGGTGGTAGGGGAGCCGCCTACTACTGGAACACGAAAAGCCCCTCCCCCAGGCGAGGGGCTTTTCGGCATTCAGTCCGTTACGACGTCGGCTTGGACGGCTCTGTTGACGATACCGCAGCCGGGGCCGGCGCGGCAGGTGCCGGCGCGTCGGTTGCGGCGGTCATCGGCACGGAGATCGCGTTCGGATAGCTGTAATTGGCGCCGGTCGCGGCATCGACGCCGACACCGATGATGCCGCCGGCGAGAACATTGCCCAGGGTCGCGGCGCCGAACTTGGCCGGCACCTTCAGCGAGGCGTGCTGGAAGCCGTCCTTGTCGCATTCGACATTCAGATCGTTCTTGGTCTTGTGGACCAGCGCGTTGCCCGGCGTCATCACATAGTACGTGCCCTCGCTGCTTTTGAGCACGCATTTCGCGCCCTCGGCCGGCGGGGTGGTGACGGCCACGGTCTCGGTCGTACCCTCAACGATGCTGGCGCAGCCGCCGAGCGGAAGAAGAAAGAGGCCGAGCAGCCCAATCCCTTTGAAATTCATGGTCCTGTTTCCTTGTGTTTTTCATCCGGCATCTTGCAGCGCCGGAGCATTCCTCATGCGGAGGGGACAATATTACGACTCCGCTCTCCAGGATAGCAATTTAGTAAAAATTCTATCTGTAGTTGAGATACACGCTTTGCGGGCAGCTTCCGGGCGTCCAGCGCACTTCAACCGGCAGTTGTCACCGCGATCTCACGCTGCGGTTTTACCCCGGACTTTAGACTGCTCTATCCGAAAGTTCCGTAGGTTCGCATCGGTGTTGAGCCTAGGACTAAAGGCCAACCAGTTTTTGGGAGGTTGAGATGTTGCGCTTCCAATTGCTGCCAGCTGGAGCCGCCGCGATCCTTTCGGTGGTCGCCTTCCCCGCTTTTGCCGATCCCGTCCCGTCGGCGGTGCCGGCCCTGACCGCCAGCAGCACCGCCGCCATCGTGCGTCTGCAGGTTGTCGTCAACGGCAAGAAAACCGATTCCGGCAATGAGGTGGCCGCCACCGGCAAGGCTCCGCCGGCCTACAACAAGAAGACGATCAAATCGACCTACGCGAAATCGACCCAGATCCTGGGCGGCCTGACCTTCGACAGGTCGGCGACCAACATCCAAAGCGTCGCCACCGGACGTGCAAATGCGACCACCGGGATTGCCGCCGCCGCGTCCGCCACCGTCGGCTCGTTCCGCGGCACGCTGGACAGCCCGATCGGAAAATTGATCACCGTAACCACCGGCAAGGTCAGCTCACATGCCAACTTCACCCAGACGAAGGCCGGGGTGCGATCGGTCAAGGGCAGCACCGGCCTGCTCAACGTCAAGATCAATGCCCCGGTGCTGGGTATCAACAAGACGTTCAGCGGGACGCCGAAGCCGAACCAGGTGCTGTACCATAATGGCGACAACTCCATCGTCATCTACCTGAACCGCCAGATCACGACGAAGGTCAACAACCAGGTCGCCGCCCTGACCGTCAGGGCCGTCGACGTTCAGATCAGGAACTTCAAGCTCGGCGACAACACGATCTCAGGCAACATCACGGTCGCCCCGACGGTTGCTAGGTAACGCGCGGCCCTTATAGACGCTCGAGCAGGCGGACCGAGACGGTATCGCCGACCGACTTGCCGATGGCGTCCAGCAGGTCCCGACGGATCGGCAGCTTGTGCGTGCCGTTGCCGAGCGCCATGAACGAGCTCTGCAACGGATGGCCGTCGACCGACCCGCGGATTTTGACCAGCCCTCTGGTGGCGAAGAACTCGGCCGACCGCGGCCAGACCAGATAGGTCCAGCCGCCCTTGGCCGGGCTCTTCTGCAATATGCCGGTGAACTCTACGTCCAGTGCGCTCATTCCGTCCTCCCATCATCGTGCCGGATACCGGCGCCTCTTGGAGACGACGCGCGAGGCTTGCCGATTCCGACAGGCTCCTAGGGTAAACCGGCCGCGATCGGCATGAGAGTGGCGCGCACGCGGCGGGATTTGCCGATACCGGGCTTGAGGCGCATGCGGGCGGCGATGATCGTCGCGATGGCCGCGACCATCGCCGGACCGGTCGGCACGGCATGCCAGACGAAGACGAAGCCGGCGACCGCGATGACAGCGAAGGCGGTGCGCTCGAAGCGCACGAAGCCGTGTTTCAGCCCATCGGACACGAGGAAGGCCGTCGCGACCGCCAGCGCGATGAGATCGTAGAAAAAGAAGTAGGGATTGACGATCGCCGCGCCGAGTATCAGGGACGCGGCCTTCAGCTCGTAACGGAGCGGCCGCGTCCAAACCCACACGACGACAAGAGCCGCCAGGGCCGCGACGGCGATGTGGACCTGCCAAGCGAGCGACTGGTCCCCGCCGAGCCAGCGCACCACACAATAGACGCTCTGCAATTTCGTCCAGTTGCCCGATGCCGTGCTGTCCAGCAGGACTTGCCGGAACTGTTCCGGCGCATAGCCGAGGAATGACGGCCAGGCGTCGAAACCGAAGAAGAACGACGACACGGCGACCAGGCATAAAGTCGTCGTTGCCGCCGAGCCGAAGGCGCGCCAGCGCCCGGTCGCCATGAGGACCAGCGGGATCAGGATCCCGAGCTGCGGCCGGAAGGTCAGCAGTCCGAACAGAATTCCGGCCAGAATGGGACGACGATCCAGCACGGCGAGCGATGCGCCCAGGAGCGCGCCGAACAGCAGCGCCATCTGCCCGTCGATCACGTTCCAAAAGACCGGGGGAAAAGCCAGGGCGACGATTACCGCTTCCCAGCGCGGGATAATCAGATAGATCGCGCCGGCGAAGAGGCAAAGCGTCAGCGCCTGCCAGATCAGGAAAGCGGGCAGATAAGGCAGCATTCCCAAAGGGGCGGCGATCAGCAGAAAGCTGGGCGGGTAAGCGAACGGCTGGTGGCCGTTGAGCGTGCCGACGGTCGCGGTTTGGATGTCGGCCAGCGCCGACAGGCCATAGGCCGAGCTGGCCCCGGTTTGAAGCGCCTGATGGCCGCCGGCCCAGATCGCCACGAAATCGATCGAGGCCATGGGCCAGGTACCTGGGCCGCTATTCACGATAAGAAGGCCGGCCACGATGGCGGCGTAGACGCACAGCGCGGCCGCGCACGGGATCAGCCAAAACATACGCCTAGAAAATATCCCGTTTTCCATCACACCGACAGGCCTGGCAGGGGTTGACGTGAGACCGCCATAACAAATAGCCCCACAACAGGCCAACCTGTCGACACTGCAAAAGAAGCACCCCGAATATTACTACCCGCTAGCCGGAAACGCCTACCCTTTATTGCCAATCTTGTGATTAACCTTACCGAACAACAGGCGCCGATTGCTCACGCCATCTCTGCGCTCATATTTGCGCTTGGGTAAATTTGAAGGAGCTTAGGATTCCCGGCACCGCGATCAAAGCCCCGCACGCCTGGCCCACGCACGCCTGGTTCACGCTCGCCTTCGGCGCGTTGTTTGCCGCTATCGCGCCTTTCAACCCCGCCTTCGCCTTCCTAACCGGCGGCTCCAGCCTGGCCCGCGTGACCGTCATCCTCATACTCGGGTCGGTGGGGATCCTTTGCGCCAGGCAGACCGGGTTGCGGATTGAATCGACCGGACTCCGCCGGCCCTTTCTGACGCTCCTCGCCATTGCCGCCGGGGTGGCGCTCGAAATCGTCATCGTCGATTGCGTCCTGTTCAGGAGCATGCTGCGGCCGGACTATGTGGCGCTGTTTCGAAACCAGGGGCTGGGTTTTCGGACGTGCTTTTTCATGCTCGCCGCCTATGTCGAAAATATCGAGTACCGCCTGTTCCTGATGTCGGCGCTGGTCTGGGTCATCGGTTCGCTCTGGCGCGGCAGCGACGGCCGGCCGGCGAACGGCGCCTTCTGGACCGCGATGACGCTGGCGCAGGTCGTCAATATCGCGGTCAATGTGGTGCCCCAGGCCGCCGGGCCCATCACCCCGCTCGTCCTTGCCTATGACGGGCTGCGCTATCTCTTCCCCGGCGTCGTCTGGGGCTATCTCTATTGGCGGCACGGGTTCGTGGCGGCCGAGATCGCGTCGGTGGGCACGCACCCCTTCCTGCAACCGCAGCTGGGGTATTTTTTGTAGGAACTCAGGCGTTCCGCAAGGCGGCGCCCGATGCACTCTCCACCCGGCCGGCGGCTGACA
>Ga0268266_10001983_pt1 | contig 22953 bp, 21 predicted proteins | sample KBSS13metaG_FD_190356 | JGI IMG/M metagenome (GOLD analysis project Ga0268266, IMG submission 190356) | Switchgrass rhizosphere microbial communities from Kellogg Biological Station, Michigan, USA - KBS S1-3 metaG (SPAdes) (version 2) | ecosystem: Host-associated > Plants > Roots > Rhizosphere... | reverse complement strand
CCACAACCGTGAAAACGTAGTGCGGCGACGCAGCATGTACTAGGAGCAGCTAAAGCTCAAGAGGAAGTGGACCCCGTCCTACGATGCAACCGTGGACCGAGTATCCCTCTGCGTCGTCTGGCGAAAGCCGAGGGGCATGTTGTTCAGGGAGAGCGACACGTCGTTCGCCAGCGTGATCTCATTGTGAGGCTCGAATGCGCCGGACACGACACGGCTTTGGCAAAGCAACTCCTTCGAGCCTTTTGCTACGGCGAACGTCGGTGTCATTGCGGAGCGTACGGACCGACCGACCACACTTGAGCGGTTAAACGTCTCGGCGCAATCGGGTTTACCGGGCTTGAGGACGGGTCTGTCGGGCAAGGGCTAGCGATCGGTTGACTCGAGCATCTTCATTCCTCAGTCGACGCTGCTGAAGCCCAACGGACAACCATTGGAGAGCAATGTGTATCCAGCTGTTGAGTACTTCTTTTCTTTGAAATCTGTCATCACCGATAGATACCAAGGTGTACTGGCGGATCGCGACCTACGAGCCAATCATGATTGGGGAAGCAGCCGCAAATCAACCTGGAGAGAGCGACGATGAGCATTATCGATAATGCCCTGAAAGCAAACCGCGATTACGCAAAGAAGCACGATCCAAAACTCGGGCAACGTCCAGCTCCCAAAATCGCGGTTGTCACCTGCATGGATCCTCGCCTGTCGAACCTCCCGCAGATCTTAGGGCTACCGCACGCCGATATCGACGTTATCCGAACCGGCGGACCTGCGGTAACTGACGATGTGCTCGGAGAGCTCGTGGTTTCCACCCGCGTGCTTGGAACGACAGAGATCATGCTTCTCAATCACACGGGATGCGGATTTACTACATTCACTGACGATGAGCTGAATGCCAGACTCGCTGCAGCGACCGGCGACTCCTCGCCGGCTCCGATGCGCTTCTTCGCTTACAAAGACCCGGCGCAGAATGCGCGCGAACAGATCGGGAAGGTCAGATCGCATCCTTGGATTGCGCAAGAGATCCCTGTGCGGGCGTTTGTGTTCGACATGGAGACCGGTCTGTTGAGCGAGGTCGATGAGCAAGCAATGCTGTGATCTGATGACACCCTATACATCAACGCAGGAGCTCCACATGACTCGACAAGCATCGTCTTTGGATCTCGCCGACGCGCGCCGGATCATCGCCGCGGGTGAACGCAAGGCGAGGGAGTTGGGTATTCCCTACAACATCGCGGTCGCTGATGCGGGCGGCGGCCTCGTCGCACACGTTCGCATGGACGGCGCTTGGCTCGGGAGCGTGGATATCGCAATCAACAAGGCTTGGACCGCGCGTGCCTTCGACATGGCGACTGATGAGCTGGCAGCGATCACACAACCGGGTCAGCAGGGCTTCGGCCTCAACACGACCAACGGGTCCAGGGTCGTCATCTTCGGCGGCGGCATCCCGATCAGGTGCGATGGCGCGGTGATCGGGGCTGTCGGAGCGAGCGGCGGCAGTGTCGATCAGGATGTGTCCGTCGCGCGCGCAGCGGTCGCGGGTTTTACGAGCTGATAGGCAACGGTCTGGAGATCAGGAGACTTTCATGAAAGACACAGTCAAGAACGCGCAGGTACGGCTGAATCAGATTTCACCCGCCTATTGGCGCGTCGTAATGAATAACCCTCCGCTGAACCTCATGGGGCCGGAGTTCGTTCTACAGTTCAGAGAAATCATAGGGGCGATCGAGAGTGACGCACAACTGAGGGTCGTTGTCTTCGAAAGCGCCGTCGAGGGTTTCTTTCTCAATCACTCCGACTTCAATGCCAAATTGGAGGACTTGACCAGCATTCCCCAAGGCCCCACAGGTCTCGAAGCGTGGCCAGACATTCTGGTGCGCTTGCCGCGCGCGCCCGTCGTGTCGATCGCCATGATCCGGGGGCGGGCGACTGGAAACGGAAGTGAGCTCGCATTGGCCTGCGACATGACGTTCGCGAGTCGAGAGAAGGCGCTTCTGTCGCAGTGGGAAGTAGGCATCGGCATGGTTGCGGGCGGCGGACCGATGGCTCGCCTGCCTCGGCAGATCGGCAGAGGCCGTGCCATGGAGGTGCTGCTGGGGTCCGATGACATCGGCGGGGAGTTGGCCGAGACTTATGGCTACGTGAACAGGGCGCTACCGGACGCGGAGCTCGATGCGTTCGTCGATGCACTCGCGACCCGCATCTCATCTTTCGACAAGTGGGCCATTTCGAACACGAAGCGGCTCGTGAACGCCGCCAGTTTGGCGCCAGAGGTCGAGATGGCGGCGGGATGGGAAGCGTGCATTACCTCTGTCCTGAGGCCTGCAACTCAGGCTCGGTTCAAGACCTTCCGCGAGCTGGGGTGGCACAAGCCGGGCGACGCCGAAAATCGGCTCGGCTCCTACCTGCCACGCGTGAATCGTTGAGAGCTCGCGCGCAATGAGCCCTCAGCGTTGCACGCAATGGATAGTGGGAGGTGCTCACATCATGCTTAGGCGATCAATATGGCTCATCTGCTATCGGTGAACGTTGGTCTGCCCCGCGACATTGAGTGGCGGGGCCGCTCGGTGCACACCGGTATCTGGAAAAGTCCGGTTGCCGGCCGTTGCCGCGTCCGCCGCTTGAACGTCGATGGCGACGGGCAGGGCGATCTGCGCGGCCATGGGGGCGAGCATCGCGCGGTTTTCGTGTACCAGATCGAGTCGTATCGCTATTGGCAGGAGCAACTGCGGCGAAGCGATTTCGTTTACGGGCAGTTCGGTGAGAATTTCACTATCGAAGGATTGCCCGATGATACCGTCTGCATAGGCGATCGCTATCAGATCGGCAGCGCCGTGTTCGAAGTGACGCAGCCGCGAGTGACCTGCTATCGCGTCGGCATTCGGATGGATGAGCCACGTATGCCGGCTCTCCTGACCTCGAGCGGGCGGCCCGGATTTTACTTTCGCGTTCTGCAGGAAGGCGACGTCGGCGCGGGCGATGAGATCATCCAGATCGGCGCGGCGGCGGAGCGGATGACCGTCACAGAGATCAACGCGCTCCTCTATTCATCCGGTCATGCGCACGACCGACTGGAGCGCGCGTTGCGCATCAAGCCGCTGGCGTTGGGCTGGCGCAAATCCTTCGAGGCATTGCTTCAGGGAAATCCGGGGGGCGGCAATGCGGGGCTGACACCAGAGGCGGCAGCCCACCCTTCCGCGCCGGGCTTTCAAAGCCTCTGCGTGAGTCAGGTCAATCGAGAGTCGGCGGATGTTCTTTCGTTCACTTTACACAGAACGGACGGTCAGCCGCTCACGCCCGCGCTACCAGGCCAATATGTGGTCGTGCGTCTGCCTGCGAGGACGGGTGGCCCGCCGATCTTTCGCAGCTATTCTCTTTCGGGTCCGACTTCGAGCGAGCGCTATCGAATCAGCGTAAAGATCGAGCCGAACGGTGTCGCCGGGAGCTATCTTCATGAGGATGTCCACGTAGACGATGTTTTGGATGTCAGCGCGCCGCGCGGAAGTTTCATTCTGGCGGCGGGAGAGCGACCGTTGGTTCTCCTGAGCGCAGGAATCGGAGCGACGCCGGTATTGGCCATGCTGTACGCGCTCGAGTCAGAACGTTCCGCGCGGCCGGTGCTGTGGGTGCATGCAGCTCGTGATGGAGAACATCATCCCTTCGCCGCGGAAGTGAATCGGCTCGTGCATGCACTCGCGAACGCTCGAAGTTACGTGTGTTATAGCCAACCTGGATCCAACGACACCGTTGGGCAAGGATTCGACGCGGCAGGCCACCTGTCGCAAAGAGATTTCGATGTGCTGAGTGTTTCACCCGACGCGGACGTCTACCTCTGCGGGCCGAGTCGCTTCATGGCCGATATGCGGCATACCCTGGCCAGGTCTGGCGTCGCGGCCGAGCGGATTCACGTGGAGAGCTTCAACGGCGGCGAATCGATGACTCCTGGAATTTCTGGCGAGCCGCGACGGGCTCCCCATCTTCCGTCGAAGCAGAGCGATACAGGGGTGAGAGTCGCATTCGCACGTAGCGGTATCTCTGTGCGTTGGGATCCAGCCACCTATCGGAACATTCTCGAGCTCGCGGAAGCGTGCGATGTCCCGGTGCGTTGGTCGTGTCGGTCCGGTGTTTGCCACAGCTGTGAGAGCGGGCTGGTGTCGGGATCTGTCGCATACGCGCCTGAGCCCCTCGACAAGCCAGCAGATGGCGACGTACTCATTTGCTGTTCGCAGCCAACCGCCGACGTCGTGGTTGACCTGTGATGGGCGCCGTTCCAATTTCGGATATGCCTCACCGAAAACCAAAGGTCAGACTGGAAAAGACCGTTTCGAAATCAGTTTCGTCTGAAGGCGGGAGCGCCTTCGTCCATATCACATTCAGCAGCCAGGTACCGGATCTCGGCATGGCGAAGATCGCGCGCCCGTTGCCATCCGTTAAGTGCATTTCCAGTGGTGCGCCGTCCTGCCTGAGGTCGGTGAGCTTCACCAACGCGCCTTTCAAAGGACGCCCTGCATAGAACACTCGCACCGGTAACGTCGTAGATTGTGGTGCGTGATACGGATTTGCCTCCGGCACGATTTCCAGCGGCAAACCGACAGGCTTGCTGATCTGGTCTTGCGATTGCGCACTGCCTGGGCCGACCTGCACGATGGACTTGGCGCATCGGCTGTAACGCTCGGAGCCGTCCGCGTCCAATCGATGCAGACGCGCTCTTTGCTCCAACGCGGGAGTCAGGCCTTCAGCCTTCAGGTAATCGTTGAATCGCAAGGATGCCAGGTGTGTCTGGGCTCGATCGTCCGTTTGCAAGATCAGAACGTGAGTGCCCGGATCATGGAGCTGGAAGTCGCCATCCTTACTCACTCCACCCAACTGGAGTCGTTGTCGTAAGTCGGTTGACGCGCCGGCGGGCGCGATCGCCCGGAATTGCGTGATGCGTCGGGCCGGTATAGGTGAGCGTTGACGCAACGGCCCGTGACCCACCTGCAGTGTCATGGAAGTGGGTGCATCCGCCGTTAGCCAGTACTCGGTCGGTTGCAGCCAGAAATCGTGAGCGGCAACTGGCGACGCATGAGAGAACACTAACAGGACACATGCGATGGCGGCGCGACGCAAGTGCAATGACGTTACTCCATATGATCGGGTAGATAGCCCGGAGTCACGGGCAGCAATTGAAGCGTGATCGAGAGTGCGGCGACCGCGATGAGCCAGCTCGAGACTACCTTGATCGGAATTGAGCCAAAGTGGCTAGCGACCCGCGACGCCGGCCACAGTATCAGCACCCACGGCAGCGCCTCCACGAGGTCGAGGCGCGATCCTGAGAGACGGGTGACGACGCTTGCCCAAGCGCCGGCGTTGATCGAGAGGATGAGGGCCGCAAGACAGGTGATCTTGGGAAAGAGCTGCAGGCTTCCCGCCGTCGCAATCACACTGATCCAGCAGCCTAGAAAGGCGCCTTCGAGCCAGGCGCCTGGCACCGGGATGAAAGTGAGTGCCGCGATTGTAAAAAGTAGTGTGAGGACGCTCGGTGCCCAAGCATTGCGAGGGGCGAATGCCAGCGCAAGGCCGAGAGCGGCGCACAGGAGCGCGGGCGGCACGATTCCGCCCCTCATGTGGCGATCGCTCGAAGGAGAAACCACGCGCCGCCGATTGCGATCAGGCCGCCCAAGCTGCGTGTCGCTACGACGCCAATGGGTCGAGCGGTGAGGCTACCGAGCGCGATCCCGGATACGTGCAAAAGCCCCGTGGCGAGAACAAAGCCTGCGCTGTAGCGGACAGGATCCGCTGCTGACGGAAGCTCCTTTCCGTGCGCGTCGCCGTGGAAGATCGCAAAGAGAGCGACAACGAGGCAGGCGGCCCATATTGGCGGCTTGATCGCCAGCGCGATACAGCTTCCCAGCATGAGAACCGACAACGCGATTCCGATCTCCACTGGAGGCAGCGGCACAGCGAACATGCCTAACATCGCCCCCACAACCATCATCGTGGGGAAAACTATCGGCAGCACATAGATGAGAGGTTGGCCGAGGAATGCGCCCCAAATTCCCACAGCGATCATTGCGAGCAAATGATCGATGCCACTCAATGGATGCATGAAGCCAGCTGCCCAGCCCCCGGGAAGTCCGGTACCGCTGTGTGCTTCCACTGGATCGGAGACGAGTGAAGCACTCGCTAGCGCCAGCACCGCTCGCGCGAGATATGACCCACGCCAGGCCGATCGCCGGCAGCAAGTCTTAAGGGATGACCGCTCCATGACGGTTAGTGATCGACACGCTCGGGGGCCGGAGGCGCAAGGAATGGAAACACCGTCGCGGACGGCGAATGCTCGTCCCGAGTGAGGCCGTCTGTGATACCGGTGAGAGTTCCCGAGATCAGCAGTGATCTCCACGCGTTTGACGTATCGTAGGTGGGCGTGCGACCGCCACAGTCCTGACTCAGCACCTCCCGGTTGCTCAGGCTCGCGATTTCCACGGCAAAGAATTGCGTGCAAACGCGCGATGCGCTGTTGACCCAAAGCCGGTCATCCGCAAACACACTCGCTAGTTTCGCGTATCGCGTAGGCGACTCGTGCGGTTCGGCGAGGAATTGGTTTCCGCATTCACCGTCCAGCGAGTCCTGGAATGCGAGTGACTTCTGAAGGTCCGTGACAAATCGCGCCGAGTCGGCAGGAAGCAAGGCGTTGTATTCCTCTCGACGCACACCGCTCGCATCGTCAGTCGAAAACGGCGCGACGCCGAGGAGCGTATTCACGACGAAAGGGCGAGCCATGCGATCGATCTGCTTGCCGGCCGACGAAGTGGAGCCCCAGACGGCCAGCATCTTGCCACCCGCAGTGACCGCGCTCAGGTCCACGGAAACCACAATCGCAGAAACTGTCCAATTGTAGAGGAAATTCTTTGCCGGTCCCCCATCAGTGTGCGTCATCTGCTCGCGAATCGCTTCTGAGGTACCCGTGTCAAAATGCGCGCAACCTGATTCATCGATCGGGGCACCTTTCCTGATCGCCTCGCCCGCGGCCTGATAGGCGGCTAGCAGCCCTTTGATATTGTTGTAGAAAGGGTCGTCCCGAAGGCCGGCATAGACACGCAGGACGCGATGCTCCCCTTCGAGGCCCTTCTCGTTCGTGGGGTCTCCCGATACCGAGTCGGAGGTACCGAGATAGCACTGGACCTCGTTCGCGGCCGCGAAACGGCAGCCGATGGATGTGGACGCGGTCGTGTGACCGAAGACCTTGCCGCTGTCGATGTGGATCACGTAGTCGACTTTGTTGGAAAAGGCATGAGCCTGGATGGTCATCGCGAGGTTCAGGCGTTTGCCGTCTGTCGATGGCCACGCATAGACATCCGCGATATCCGCTTGGGGATTCGCCACCGTCGCGGGAGAATCGAGATGGTCCGACGCGCGTGCTGTCACCGCCACAGCGGCGCACAACAGGAAGAGCGCTAGGGTGAAAAACTGTGCACTGGATCCAAACCGACCGATCGACAGTTCCATCGCATGTCTCCTCTTCGCTGCTTCATGCGAGCTGGTGGAGGGAGTAATGACGCATCTTGCGGGGAGTCGCGATTGTACTTTGGTGTCGTTCACCGTGAGTTGATTGGCTACGCATCACATTTCCCAGTAGGCACAGGTCGAGTCGATTCTTACGCTGCTGGGTGATGGCGGGCGTCTGCCTCGCCCCTATGCCTCGGGTCCTCAGGCCGGCGAGTGGCCGCAGGTGTCCAGTGAGGATGGGATGGGACGCAAGTACCGCTGACAGTGCGCGTGGAGGCCTGCCGGAAGAGTCTATCTCGCGGGGCATGCAGCTTCGCGGCGATGGCCACCAGCTCGGCCAATGAAGCCGCCTGCATTTTCCGCATCATGCGGCCGCGATGAGCCTTCACGGTGATTTCGCTGATTCTGAGCTCGTGCGCAACTTGCTTATTGCGCAGACCTGAAACAACCAGGCTCATAACCTCGCGTTCGCGGTTGCTGAGGTACGAGTAACGCTGCTGAAGCGTCTTCATTTCAGATGCAACTGCCTGCATTGACTGGCTGCAATCCAAACCGAGGCGAATTGCTTCCAGCAGCACCTGCTCACTGAGCGGCTTGGTCAGGAACTCCGTCGCGCCAGCCTTCATCGCCCTTACGGTCATCAACACGTCAATTTGGGCGCTGATAAAAATGATCGGCATGTCGGCTCGGTCGCTGGCCACCTGCTGCTGGAGATCGAGGCCAGTGAGGCCAGGAAGCAACGCCTCTAGAACCAGACAACTCGGGCACAACTGGCGTGGGTGGGAAAGAAACGCTTCCGCGGATCCAAACAGCAAGGGTTGCCAACCCGCCTTGCAAATTACGTCTTCGAGGGATTCGCGCACCGAGTTGTCGTCATCGACGACGTATACGATTGGAGTTGGGTCTGTCATAGCGTATCGCCATTTTTCGAGGAATGAATTGGAGTGTGTCGATTTGCACCATCAGGCCAATGCGGATCTGAGCGCAGCGGCGGCCTGAGCGAGCGCGCCTCGCGCAGCCGGAGTGTCAGCCAAGGCATTCAACATGACGAAATCGTGGATTGTTCCAATGTAACGCGTGCATGTCGTACGCACGTAGGCCTCTTGCAGTTTGCGCGCATAAGATTCACCTTCGTCGCGCAGCACATCCAGCTCGGCTGTTATCAGCAGCGCCTCAGGCAATCCTCTCAACTGGTCGATCGTGGCACTGAGTGGTGTTGCAATGACATCCGCCCGGTCACCCTGGCTTGGAAGATATACATCCCAGAACCATTCCATGTCCTGTTTGGTCAGCCAGGGGCCGTTGCGCCAATCCTGGTATGACGCCGCCTCGAAGTTGACTGCGGTCGGCGGGTAGAACAGGACCTGGAAGACGATTTTTGGGCCACGCCGTTGCTTGGCCATGATGGTCACAGCGGCGGCCATGTTGCCGCCGGCCCCGTCACCGACCACCGCGAGTCGCGTACCGTCGAGATTCAACCTATCGGCGTTGTTCACCACATAGGTAGTGGCGGCGTAGGCTTGTTCGACTGCAATCGGAAACCGGACCTCCGGTGCGCGACCAAATCCCACGAACACGACTGCCGCATGCACTGCAACGGCAATTTCTCGAACGAGACGATCGTGCGTATCGACATCACCGGCGACCCAGCCACCGCCGTGAAAAAACATCACGACGGGTATGATTCCAATCGTGTAGCTTGGGCGGAAAATGCGTACCGGGACCGCACCCGTCGGGCCGACCGGAAATGTCGTATCCTCGATATTCGCGATCGGTTTTCCTGTGGGCCCTGATTGCAGCTCGGTGAGCGCGGCCCGGACGCGGGCGGCCGATCGACCGGAGAGGGGAAACGAGCCATCGGCCGCGAGCTCATCGAGGAATTGCTGCGTAGCCGGTTCGAGACTCGGCAGGTAGAGTCCGTTGCCAATCATTGCGTTCCCCGTCCTCTCTCACGGCGGCCTGACGTCGCTCGCGCGGCTGGCACCCGGGGTCCATGGTGCCGGGTCTTGCGGGGGAGACCCAGTCAATCGTTGTCAATTGTTGTGAATCGGCGCGTTAGGGAAGGGCTTCGATCAGAGCCTTCGCTGTCTTCAGATCAGCCGTCTGAAAGCCTTCCTTGAACAGACTATAGGTTGGCGCGAGAGCGTCCCGAGCTTCAATGAATTGTCCTTGTCCTTGGTATAACCGAGCAAGACTGATGGACGTCCGCAATTCCCAGGAGAGCGCGTTCTGCTGACGGGCGCACTCGAGCGAGCGCCGAAACTGTTCCTGGGCTTCGCGCATCGCTCTCGGGGTGTCCTCGAGGCGCAGAAGCTCACCCTTGATTCGCAGGAACTCAGCCAGGTACCAGCGTTCTTCATCACGTTCAGATCGCATCAGAGCCTGGTCGATGGTGGCGTGCCCCCTCGATAGCGCGCCTACTTTCCCAAGCGCTTCCGCCAATGTTGCCTGAATCCCGGCATGGTGCGCGAAAAAAGCACCGTCAGGCAGTTCCTCCAATATTCCCTGCAGTGCGTTCAGCCCCTCGTTGGTGCTGCCCCGCGCAATCAGCAACGCGGCACCGAAGCACGTGCCCCACGCATGCCAAAGGTTTAATGCATGCTCCAGGCTATGTTTGAGCAACTGATCGATGAAATGCCCTGCCGCAGTCAGATCGCCGGACAGGAGGGTCACGTGACATGCGCCTTGGGCCAAAGTGAGAGCCAGCGACATCCCGTGACCAATATGGGTCGCCTCTTCGACCACGCCACGAGCTTCGGCCAGCGCCTGATCGGGAAATCCCTGAGCCCAAAGGAGCTTTGCGAGCAGCGTGCGAGACACGATGCGGGGATCAAATTGAAAGCGGGCGATGTCCGCCCGATCTTTCGGCCTGGAATAATGACGCAACATTGATTCGGCATGCTGCCGCGAGCCGGTGTGGTCGCCGAGATAAAACAGCGACATCCCGATGGTACGTTCGCCTACGAGCGCCGCTGTTGTGTCGCCATAGTTTGCCGCCACGTCGCGAAATTGTTTTGCGGTATGAAGAGAGGTGCGAATGCGGCCGCTATTGAAATGGCTGGACCACAAACCCCACAGGACTCGAATCTGGTAGTCGGCGTCGTCGAGGGACTCAGCGATCTGCAACGCGTTTTCAAAAGCTGCTTCTGCCTCTGGTCCAGGTCCCTTCGTCCAGACCAGCGCCGCACCCAATGCGGCGAGTAGTTGCATTTTCCGGCGATCATGTTGTCCAAAACTCGGTTTACCTGCGAGCAAGGCTCGCTCCACACACCGGCAGCACTCCGCATTGAGAGAAAGATGGGTCCAGACAGGGATGCTTGCGACAGAGACCGTTATGCCGGACTCGACGTCGCCGCTGCCCGAAAATGCCCAATTGATAACAGCTCGCGCTTCGTCGACGATTTTTGATTCAGCAGACAGCCGCGCGGCTGCGGCCATTGCTGCTGACGTAGGTGCGTCGGCGCTCGCCCGCTCGAGCAGATATTGGATATACACCGCATGTCGCCGGGCCGTCCGATCGAATTCGCCACTTTCGGTGAGTTTCTTGAGCGCATAGGCTTTCGTGGTGTCGAGCAGACGATAGTGACCGATTGCTGTTGTGACATCCGCATTCAACAGCGACTTCGAGACCAAGCTCGCCACAACCTCGAGAATGTCGGACGCGACGACTAAATCATCCGTCACTACCGCCTGCGCCGCCTCCAGCGTGAAACTTCCGACGAACACGGACAGTCGGCGAAGTGCTGTTTGTTCGGCATTGGAAAGGGCGTCGTAACTCCAATCGAGCGTGGCAGCGAGAGTTTGATGCCGCGGGAGCGCAGTCCTTCGACCATTCGTCAAAAGGCGGACCCGGTCTTCCAACCGTGCGGCCAGGCCCAGCAGTCCGAATGCTTCTACGCGCCCAGCCGCCAATTCGATCGCCAACGCGATGCCGTCGAGCCTGCGGCAGATGTCGACAACGACTGGTGCCTCGGTGTCGCTTAGTTCGAATCGGCCCAGGCTGGACGTAACACGCTCAACAAAAAGCTGAACGGCGGAGTAAGTGAGCGCGTCGGGGGCGCTCAAGTCGGTTGATGCCGGAGGAACTTCCAGAGGGGGAAGTCGATACACGCTCTCGCCTTCTGCTCGGAGGGGTTCGCGGCTCGTCGCCAGGATGCCCACACCGGCAGCGCCTTTGAGCAGGTTCTCGACCAGAACAGCGGCAGCCTGGAGGACTCGCTCACAACAATCCAGGACGATCAGCATTCGCTTCCCACGCAGGAATGCTACCAACCCGCGGCTAGGGTCGTCTTCGGCGATCTCGAGTGCGAGCGCCGATGCGAGCTTCCGCGCGACTAATGACGTGCCTGACAGGGGCGCACAGTCCACGAAGTAGATCCCATCCTCATATGAGGTGTTTGCTTGTTCCGCGACCGCCAAGGCGACCGATGTCTTTCCTATTCCGCCTGGGCCAACGATCGTGACGAAGCGATGTCTGCTCAATCGCCCGGCGATGTCGTTGACAGCATCTGCGCGGCCGATCAACCGCGTCAGGCGCCCGGGCAAACCAGGCGTGGGTTCGGTGGGGGGAGCTCGTGGCTCGATGGATTTTGGTGCATCTTTAGTCGAGAGAGGCGCAATGAAACGATACCCGCGGCCAGGAACCGTCATCAGGTAGCGGGTACTACCTTCGCCATCGCGAAGGACCTTTCGTAGGAGGGCCACTTGGGTTCTGAGATTGCCTTCATCAACGACAACACCAGGCCAGACACGAGCGAACAATTCGTCCTTGGTGACGACTTCGCCGGCGCGCTCAACCAAGACGATCAAGAGGTCGAGTGCACGAACGCCGATGTGAACGGGTGTATCACGCTCGAGCAGGAGATGCGTCGCGGGCCGCAAGCAAAACGGCCCAAAGCAGATTGCGCGACCATGCGGTGCGGCGACGTCATCGATTCCCAAAGGTCGGCTCCACTCTCCCGTTCGAGCGCCGCGTCTGGCGGGTCGCAGGGACACTCGGCATGTCCGCTGAATGCCTCAGCGGACGAATGGCTTGGACAGCAAACTCGTCAATCGGGGGCCTGCGGGAACCGGGGTGCTCAAGAATGCAGGCAGGCTTTCGCAACGCTCGGCAAAGCGCGCGAGCTGCGGGAATCGCTCAGCCAATTCCAAGTTGGGTCGGGCAAGCATGGCAAAAGTAAAGGCGACCGCCGTTGTCACATCGGCCTGGCTTATGTTCGGCGTTCCCGCAATCCAACCGCCTTCATTGATTTTCGCTGCGGTCGCATTCAGGTGTTGGCAGCCGCCGAGCACTTGCTCGTCATTATGCTCGATCCAGGGTGTGTGGACCTTCTGTGCCGGTCTGACGCGATCCTCATAGAATGCCCACTGAGCCTTTTCCGCGCACGCAAGCGCTATTGCGGCTGTTTGTGTGACGCGCCTTCGTAGTGGGCCGTCGCTCGGTATCAAACGTCGCTCTGAACTCACCATGTGGTCGATCTCATCGAGGATCGCTCCACTCTCGACGAGGTTTGCACCATCGTCGAGCGCTAATACGGGGATACGGACGAGGGGATTGTAGCGTCGGACGACGTCGCGCTCTCCGAAGACAAAAACCTCCTCGAATTCGAATGGCAGCTGCAAGATGCTCAAGCTGATTGCCACTCTGCGGACGTACGGGGAGAGATGAATACCTATCAATCGCATGGTCATACCTCCCAGGTATTCGTGGAGGAAAGCTTGGCGAAAGGTCGAGGAGAACGTCGACGATGGCGAGATCGTCATGTTCCATCGAGAGCCGATAACAACCGGACCTATCAGCCAGGCTCCGCATTCCCGTGGAACATGTACTTACCAAACTTTACAGTAATCCAAACTACACAGCAAAGGGATCGGCGGGATTTTACGTGTAACCGATCGTCCAGCTCGGCCGCAGACTTTGCCACAGAACTCGGAGCACCATTTGTGTGCACTAGGCGACGGTGACAGCGGTTCCATCTCGAGCGATAACAGAGAGTCCCGACGGATCGCGCGGCGAGCTTCCAAGTGCGCTCGCCCCATCGCCCGAAGAGCGCGGTGTCGATCACATTGCTCGAGGCGTTCTACAACTCGGGCAACCCCATCGCCGGTGAATAGTTTTTCCAGAAACGATTGTCGTGTCCGGCGAAGTGTTGACCGAGCGCTGCGGACCTCTTGATCGAAAGCGCCACGTGACTACTGAGTCATTACGCTCGAAAACCCGGTTTGCTGCCATTTGGTTTGACGATCCACGACATGCGGGATGGCGTTTCGCGACGCTGCAATCGGGTCATCGCCCCGGACGGACGCCGCAGGCCACCCGGACACCTCTGCTTGCCCTGGTCAGGCGCGGACTCATCCAGGAAGTGGCGTCGAGCTTGCAGGAGCCGAAGAGGCGATACGCGCGCCCAGCCAGCCGCTCGGCAGGGTGACCGCGACTATTGCCAGCGAGTACCACGACTGCCAGACACCCCAGGTCGCCATAACTCCTACAACCCCAATGGCGAAGCCAATGCCGGCCAGCGCGAGCGAATGGGTCATGGGCCGCCGAGGCGCCAGGCGGGCCGTGAGATAGCAACCGAAGATGCCGAACGCGGTTCGATACAGCAAAGCCAGCAGTAGCAGCGAATCACTGAAGAAGGCGGGATTGCCGAACTCGTGTAGGGGTGGAAATACACCGGCGGCGACGAGGATCATATCGGTCGCGCTGGAGAGGATCGCATTTGCGAACAGTCCGGCGAGCACCGCGACGACGCTATTGCGGTACCAGCGGGCGCGCGGGAGGACTACGGCGGAGCGCAGTGTGGCGGTTGTCATAAGATTTTTCCTTCAGTTCCGGCGTCCCGAAGTGGGGCGCTTCCGAAGGGGAGTCGGAGCCGAATGCACGCTCTCGACATTCCCTGGAAAGTATTTTTAGCGACCGGGGCCTCGCCGAGACCCGCCGGTCGGATCACGCCCGTGGATTGCCGAAGCGCCCAAGCGGGTTTTCGGGCCGGGAGTGGCGGGGTCTGGTACCTGGGGAAAGGAAGCGAAAGCCGACCGAGAATACTGGGGTCACCTGGTCGAGCCGGCTGTTGGAGCACACCTGGCGAATGCGGCCGTCGCTGGAGAGTGCGAAGTCTTCTATTGGCGTAAACGGAATGTCGAAGTTGATTTCGTTACTCGTCATGGCCAGGCGGTGACGGCGCTCGAAGTGGAGAGTGGGCGATTGCGAGGTTTGTGCGAGCCGCGCGATCCGGGCGAATCATGACATATCGTTTGGCCCCATTGGAGTGCACTGCCGCCAAGGGTGGCTCGAACAGTGTGCACTCGTTATACGCCTGGCGGCATCCGGCGAGACGCGACGGCATTTGGATGCCTTACTGAAACCGCCATAAAAGCAGGGCAGCGCGGCGCCGACGCGACCTTGTGGCGCCCGCGGAACATTCTTGGCATGGCCTTTGCTCTGCGTCTTCCCGATACGTGTCGGTCGCGCATCACTTCTGCCGGGGGCGCGCCAACCAAGCTCATAACAATTCAATCAGTCGCCGCATGCCGGCGGGGGAGCGGTCATTACCATGACCAACACATCACATAGGTTTCTCGGTCTGGTCGCATCCTCTTGTCTGGTCGCGGCCGCGCCCTATGGCGCGAGCGCGGCACCCGATGCGGCAGCGACGGAGGGAGCCGCCAACTCCGACTCACTCGAGGAGGTCGTAGTACGCGGCGTTTCGCTCGAGGACCAGGTGAGCCCGCTGCAGCGCCGGGTGAGCTCGGTGTTGGGACTCGAGATGTCGGTTCTGGACACGCCCCGGTCGGTCACCGAGATCAACCTCGCGCAGATCCGCGACGAGTCGATCGTCGATGTCACCGATTTCGTCAAGATCGTTTCCAGCGCCTACACCAACTACCAGTTCGGCGGTCCCAACGTGCCGTTCCTGCGGGGTCAGTCCGCCGAGGTCTTTCAGAACGGCATGCTGCGAACGCCGCGCAACGACGGCCAGCCCCTGAGCTTCAACTCGGTGGAGGGATTTGACATCGTCAAAGGTCCGGCGGATGTCGTCTACGGCCCGACCGGAAACGTCGGCGGCTATGTAAACCTCGTGACCAAGCGTCCGTACTTCGACGGCCAGCACGAAACCGTCACGCTCACCGCGGGGGATTTCAACAACCGCCGGGCTTCGCTCGATGTCAGCGGCCCTATAAACGATCAGCTCGCATACCGCATGAGCTACGAGGGCGTGTATTCCGGCAGCTACTACCGGTACGGCTTCGACCACTCGAACGACATCTATATCGCCTTGCGTTACCTGCCGAACTCCCAGCTTACGATCGATTTCAACAGTGAATTCTACAGCGCGCATTACACCGAGAATACCGGCATCAACCGCCCGACCCAGCAGCTCATCGACCACGGCCTCTATTATCAAGGGACCGGTGTCAGTCCGTTCACGGGTCCCGGCCAGGACCCGCGCAATTTCCTTTCCGTCGTCAATGTGACCGGCGTCGTGCCGATCAACCGCACTTTGCAGCTCGTGGCACCCACCGATCACGATCAGGGAACCAACTTCCAGGCCCAGCTCGATGTGACCGACCTCATCACCGACAACCTCACCCTCGCCAACAAGGCGTATTTCGAGGACTACTCCCAGCTGCAGCTCGAGTACGCGCAGCGCTACTACAACAACATCAAGGAATCCTACAACTTCGAGGATCGCTTCGAGTTGCGCGGTAAGTGGACCAACAACCAGTTCATCACCGGGGTCGCCTACCGCTTCATGCACGTGCTCGCCTACGGCGATTTCTTCAATGAGTATCTGAACGCAACCGATATCACGACCAACCCGGCCAACTTTCCGATTACCCAGCCCTATCTGTTCGGTGTTCTGCCGGTGCCCGGTCACCCGAACCAGTTCGCCACCCCGGGCGCCACCTATGACAGCGCGGAGTTTCCCAACTCGATCGCGAACACCCAGCAGCAGAATTCGCACCAGATCGGCCTTTTTTTCCAGGATATTTATAGTCTGACGAGCAAGCTGAGCGTGCTCGGAGGCGTACGCGTGGATGCGATTCACGAGAGCATCACGGACCCGCTGCCCCCGCCCGGATATACAGCCGCGCATGCGACAACGACGCAGGGCGAGGCAGCCGTGGACGTCAGCCTCACGTACAAGGCAGCCTCGTGGAATACGTTTTACGCCACGGTGGATTACAACCAATCGCCGGTCGCGACCACGGGCGGCGGTTTCGCTGCGTTCACCGGCGACCGGTTGGCCTCGAACGACTTTCACATCAAGAACTGGCTGTACGAAGCCGGCTCCAAGATGGCGTTTCTCGACAACACGCTCTATCTGACCAGCGCGGCCTACTTTCAGAAGCGCGGGCAAACCGACCAGTTCAACAACACCAGCAACGTCGAGACACTTGGGGCCGAGTTCGAGGCGAACTACCAGCCTAACAAGAACTTCTCGGCGACCGCTGCCTATAGCTACCTGGACGCCTGGTATCCGAACAGTAACGGTCTTTCGGCGTTCACCGAAAACGTCTACGACACCTTCGCAGCACCCTATGGGACCGGCATCGGCAGCCCGAACTTCGACCCGCTACCCCCCGGGCGCTATCATGTGCCGAGCGTCCCGAGCGAGTTGTTCAGCGGCTTCGCCAAGTACCGCACGGACCTGGGAGTCGGTGCCAGTGTGGGACTGGTCGTCACCGGGCCTATGACCACCTCATACCTGGGTAACGTGAAGATTCCCACGCAGTACACCCTCGACAGCGGTATTTTCTACGAGGCTACTCGCTGGGCGATCCACGCGAATCTATACAACATCACCAACCGCAAGAACTGGATTCCCGAAGGCGGCCCCGAGGGTAACGACCTCATTACGGCGGCCTTGCCCTTCCACTTCCAGGTCAGCGCGACATACCGGTTCTAACGAGATGACGAGAGTGCCCATGACATCCTGCAAGCGCTTCGGCGCGCTGGTCATCCTTGCAGTCTACTGCACCCACGTGCTGGCTGCGGCGGATGGCGAGATTCCCACCGCGACCAAGGTGACGCACCCGATCGTCTTCAACGACGAAACCAAAATCCGCCAAAGCCTGGTGCAGGTGGCGCTCGGTAGGGAGCCGGCCGATCTCATCATTCGTGGTGCCACGGTGCTGAACGTCTTCACGCTCATGTGGGAGCAGAATCAGGACATCGTAGTGCGTGGCAAGCGGATTGCCTGGGTCGGGCCCAGCGGCGAGTGGAAGGGCAGGTGCTCCAACATCTTCGACGCCAGAGGTCTGTGGGCCGTGCCGGGTTTCGGGGAGTCCCACAAGCACATCGAGAGCACCATGCTGTCGCCGGAGTGGGAAGCCGCTCTCGTCATTCCCCTGGGCAACACCTGGACCTCGGAAGGCTCACACGAGTTTTCCAACGTCAGCGGTGCTCACAATGTGGAATTCTGGGAAACCCCGGAGCACCACGGCAGCCCTTTGAAGATTTTCACGGCCCTGGGTTCGGCGACGCCCCCTTCCGCGTTCGAGGTGGGAGGTGGAAATTACGCGTACAAGGAAATTGCCGAGAACATCAAGGGTAGTCTCGAGGTCCAGGGACTCGATGAAGTCATGGACTGGCCCGCGGTGTCGGAGCCGAACCATCCGGGCTATCAGCGTATCTGGGAAGACATTCAGGCCACACGAGATACGCGCGGCGTAATCGATGGTCATGGCGCGGGCCTGTGGGACCTCGATCGGATCAACGCGTTCGCCGCCACCGGTCTCACGAGTGACCACGAGACGCGCAAGGCGGAAGAGGCTTGGGAAAAGCTGCGCCACGGGCTGTTCCTGCAGTTGCGTGATGAAAACATCGAGCGGGCCGTGCCGCTGTTCGTGAAGAATGGCCTGAAGGACTGGTCGAATATTTCGCTCGTGACCGATGACCGTAACGTCGCGGATACCATCAAACAGGGAACGATGAACTTCCACGTCCAACTGGCGATCAAGATGGGTGCGCCCCCGGAGGCCGCCTATGCGATGGCGAGCCTGAATCCGGCCAAGCATGCCCACATGGAGTCCATCGTCGGCTCGATCGCTCCCGGTCGTTATGCCGATGTCGTCCTGCTGTCCTCCGTAAAGGATGTCTCAATAAAGTATGTGTTCGCGAACGGACAGCTTGCCGCGAAGGACGGGAAGTACTTGCTGCCCGTCCCCAAGATTGCCTGGCCATCCTGGGCGACTAACACGATCAACATCGGACGCAAGCTGACGGCGAAAGACTTCGAGATCCTGGCGCCGGCCGGCAAAACGACGGTGACCGCAGCGATCCAGGCTCCAAACTACACCGAGCCGGAGCAGCAGACGGCCACCCTCAAGGTGATCGATGGAGTGGTCCAACGGGATATCGAGCACGACGTCGTCAAGGTGGCGATCGTCGACCGCTACACCGGCAAGGCGCAACTCGGCAAGATGTTCTGGACGGGACTCGGGCCGAAAACCCCGAATTCCGCGGTGGCCACCTCGGTCTCCCACGATCTTCATAACATCACCGTGGTGGGCACCAGCGATGAGGCGATGGCCATCGCGGTCAACCGCATCGCTGCAATCAACGGCGGCATCGTGTTGGTCGACCGTGGCAAAGTGACCGCCGAAATGCGCCTGGAGATCGGTGGGCTCATGACGAGCAGGCCGGTCGCAGACGCCGCGGCGAGCATGGAGGATCTCTACGCGAAGTCGGATGCCATGGAGTGGATCGGCGCGCCGGGCTTTCCGCGGAGAGTCATTTTCGCCATGATCACCTGCAGCCCGTTCACCTGGCGCCTGGTCGTGCCGTATCCGGGTAATCCGTCGGGACTGGTCCTGCTACAAACCGGGAAGACGATGCCGATTGTCTGGTGAGACGTCGGTTGACTGATGCGCAGATGGCTGTCCGCTTTCTTCATCGTGTGTGCGTCCCCGTTCGCGGGGGCGCACACGATGATGATGACCCAGGTGCTCGTATCCTTTGGGCATGCCGACGCCGTGGACGTGAAGATCGATATCGATCTCACTCTATTACTCGGTACACCGCAGCGTTACTACGAGGTTGCGACTGAAGCGCCCGAGCGGCAGCAGGAGGACATCGAGCGGATCGTGCCGCGGGTTGTCGACAACCTGCAGTTGTTTGTCGGTCAACAGCGTCTGCAACTGGTGTTCCGCGGTTTCTCCGCGCTGCAGGCACAGAAAGCCGACTATCTCGATGCGTCGATGAGCAAGCTCGCGACGCTGACATTCGTGGCCGCGTTGCCGGCGAGCACTGCTCCTGTGAAGTTGGTCATTCCGCTCGGTGCTGAGGTGGACTACCCAGTGGCCTACACCGTGCGGATACCCGCCGCGCGGGTGTCCGTCACCCGGTGGATAGAGGAGGGCATGCACGAGAGCGATCCGTTCGCGTGGGCCGCAAAGGTGCCCAAGCTTCCCCGGATCGCTCCCGAGGTCGCGCCCGCCTTCAACCCGGATACCCTTTCATGGAGACGGCAGCTGGCCCTCTACCTGCGGCTCGGCTTCCGTCACATCGTCCCGGAGGGCGCCGACCATATTCTCTTCGTGCTCGGCCTGTTCTTCCTGGGGATCACCTGGCGCAAGCTCCTGTCGCAGACGACCGTCTTCACGGTCGCCCACGCCACCACGCTCTTCTTGTCCGCCTACGGCGTCTTCAGCCTGCCGAGCCGCTACGTGGAGCCGGCGATCGCCCTCTCGATCGCCTTCATTGCCATCGAAAACGTGCTGAAGCCGAAGTTGGGCCCCGGACGCCTGGCCATCGTGTTTGGATTCGGCCTCATCCACGGCCTCGGCTTCGCCAGCAGCCTGCGCGACATCCCGTTTCCGAAGCGCGATTTCATTGTCGCGCTGGTCGGCTTCAATTTCGGTGTCGACCTGGGACAGCTTTTCATCATCGCACTGGCCTTTCTGGCGGTAGGTTGGTTCCGCCACCGGCCCTGGTTTCGGCGTGGGATTGCTATTCCGTGCTCACTGGGCATCGCCGCCGTGGGCCTGTTCTGGGCCGTGCAGCGCATCTTGCACTCTTGGTGATGATCGATGGCAGGTAGTGTTTATGCACATCAGCGGACAAAGTTTGAAACCTCAAAGCGAGACATATGCTGCGTAGATGAGGACGACCGCCGCCAGCAAGGACGATACCGCGCCGACCACGTTTCCGGCGTAAACGAGTTTGGCCGAGGCCGGGCCACGAGCCGACAGACCTCTATGACCCACGACCGCCGCCAGCGGCAGCGAAAAGCAAAACGCATACGAGGACACGATGAGAAAGAGCGCTACGGACCATTTGAGAACGACACCTCCCCCCAGATGCGACAGGACCCCCGCAACCCCGAACATGAGTGCGGCGCCTAGCGGAATGGAGCCGTGTGCGACGCGCCACGAGTGAACTATATGTTCCGGCGCATTCTGATTCACCGCACGCCCATACGGCGCGCCGCAAAGCAGGCCAATCAGCAACACAACGGCGCCATGAAATACCAGCTGACGGGAGTAAGTATCCATTCTTGTTTTGCGCTCACCCTGCAAAATAACCCGTCAGTATTGTGACACAAGCCTGTGGCTTTACGGTTCAGCCGTCTTGTTCATTTCTCATCGCCCGCGGCAGACTCAGCATTGGCGCGCACCAGTGCGTCCCGCAGTCGTTGCACCTCTTGCGTTAACGCAATCAACTCTTTTGGTTGCATGCCCGACTTGGCGAGAAGCGCTTCGCCGAGGCAGCCGCTCTTTTCCCTGAGCTCACGCCCAGACGGGGTCAGCGACACTATCACGCGGCGTTCGTCGTCCTGGCGCCGCGTCCGCGTCACGAGCGAAGCGGCCTCCAGCCGCTTGACTAGCGGCGTCACGGTACTCGACTCGAGCGCCAGCCGGTCCGCGATCGAACCCACAGTTTTCCCGTCCTCCTCCCACAGCACATTGAGCACCAGGTACTGCGGGTACGTGATTCCAAGTTGGTCGAGCAACGGTTTGTACGTTCGACTGATCGCCATGGAGGCCGAGTAAACCGAAAAGCACAGCAACTGATCGAGGGTCGGAATGTAGGTCATGGCGAGGTTATTAGCGCGAAATTAACTATCACGATAAAGAAAATGCTGGACAAGTCCAACAGGCCTCCCTAATATAAATATCGCGATAAATAATATCGCGATATAAATATAGGAAACATGATGCCTGTCAAAGCCTTATACCGCACCAGCGCCACTGCCACCGGCGGTCGCGACGGGTCGGCACGCTCGGACGACGGCCGCCTGGAAGTCCGCCTCGCGACCCCGAAGGAACTCGGCGGTGCCGGCGGGGACGGCACGAATCCGGAGCAACTGTTCGCAGCGGGCTACGCTGCCTGCTTCATCGGCGCCCTCAAGGTCGCCGGCCAGCAGCTGAAGCTGACTGTGCCAGCCAGCACCTCCATCACAGCGTCGGTGGGAATCGGTCCTCGAGCCGAGGGTGGCTTCGGCATCACAGCGGATCTGAGGATCAGCCTGCCGGGGATCGACCGCGAAAGTGCGCAGAAGCTGGTCGAGGCGGCGCACCAGATCTGCCCTTACTCGAACGCGACTCGCAACAACGTGGAGGTCGGACTGACCGTCGCCTGAGCGCTACGTGTCGGTGTCGGCAAAATCTCCTTGCAACGTGGCGCGCCCCACCCTTGAGAGTGGGGCGCCACTCCCACATCTCGATCAGGGCTCTCAGCATGAACGATCAAACCTTCGACATTCGCGCAGTCCAGGGCTCCTCCGGATGGCTCAAGCGCTACTACATCGCCCGGTTCTTTTTCTCGACCGCGTGGGTGGCTCTCGCGTTCACGGTTGCCAAAGACTCTCCCGCCATCGCTGCCGTAATGTTGGTCATCTATCCGGTTTGGGACGCACTCGCCAACCTCGTCGATGGACAGCGCTCCGGCGGGCTCGCCCGGAACAAGACCCAGTTGTTGAACTTCATCGTCAGCGGGCTGACGGCGCTCGCAGTTGGCGCCACTTTGAGCCGAAGCATGGGCGCCGTCGTCTTGGTCTTTGGTGTCTGGGCGGCATTGTCAGGCCTATTGCAGCTCGCGACGGCCGTCAGACGCTGGAAATCCTTCGGAGCCCAATGGGCGATGATCCTGAGTGGAGCACAGTCCGCCTTGGCGGGCGTCCTCTTCGTGCACAGAGCGGGCGAGCCCGACATCTCCGCTCTCACCACAGTGGCACCTTACGCGGCGGTGGGCGCGTTCTACTTCCTGGTCTCCGGTATCTGGCTGATAGGGAGCGACCTGCGCCGTGGTGCGAGGTCCGCCGCTGCCTGACCAAGCGGCTGTCAGCGCTCGAGCTCAGATCGTCAAGTCTTTCACCACTTGCTCCAACTCCCGCGCCATCCAGCGATGCCCGGGATCGATCGATGGGGCAACTCGCGCGTTGACGGGCGGGCACGGCCGTCTTACTCAAGCGTCGGCCTGATGGCGCCCCTGAGCCGATAGAGGTACTCGTTGGCTTGTCTGTG
>Ga0268266_10001982_pt1 | contig 22957 bp, 15 predicted proteins | sample KBSS13metaG_FD_190356 | JGI IMG/M metagenome (GOLD analysis project Ga0268266, IMG submission 190356) | Switchgrass rhizosphere microbial communities from Kellogg Biological Station, Michigan, USA - KBS S1-3 metaG (SPAdes) (version 2) | ecosystem: Host-associated > Plants > Roots > Rhizosphere... | reverse complement strand
TCTCCATGTGGAAGTTCCGGACGATGTGCGTCAACTCGGCCGAAGTTCTGGAGGATTACCTCTCCAGGCATCCTGAGGCGCGCCGGGAGTGGAATAAAAACCATAAACTGCGGCACGATCCCCGCATCACTCAAGTAGGAGCGTTTCTCCGGCGTTACAGCCTCGACGAGCTTCCCCAGTTGTGGAATGTGTTGGCGGGACATATGAGTCTGGTGGGACCTCGCCCAATCGTGGCTGCGGAGGTGGAGAAGTATGCAGATTCCTTCGAGTGCTACTGCAGGGTGAAGCCGGGCTTGACCGGGCTGTGGCAAGTCTCCGGTCGTAGCGAGTTGACCTATGACGAGCGGGTGGCACTGGACTGTGACTATGTGAACAGGTGGGCTTTGAGCAGAGATCTCAAGATCCTTCTGAAGACTTTCCGGGCAGTACTGAAGCAAAACGGGGCCTATTAGAATCGTCAAAGGTTGACGGGCGCTCTCTGCCTTTACGAACAGCAGAAATCTCTGATCAAGCAGCATGAACGGCCCGCTTGCGCGATGTGCTTTGCGGAATTGCCGCGCCTGGGAGAGCATGTGGAACGTTTGCGCGACGTAATTCGATTCGGCTACCGAAGCGGATTCAACACGCTGTCGGATCAGGATCGGCTCCAAATGGCCTGGGTGGTGGTCTGCGGGCGCGTGATGGCAGAACGTGCTCAGGTGTCGGGATACGAAGATGGCGTAGTGAAGATTGCGGTTCAGGAGCGCGCATGGCTGGAGGAGATGCGCGGGATGAGCTCCCATCTTGAGGGCGAACTATCGCGAGTCGCTGGGCTCAAGGTGAGCAAGCTACACTTTATAGTAAAGAGGTAGAGAGCAAGTTGATGAGTGGCCATTCCGTAACAATCGAAGATGTCCGAAGGGTAGCCGAGCTGGCGAATCTTGAGCTGACGCAGGAAGAAGAGCCGCGGATGCAGCGGGACTTGAATGCGGTTCTGGACTATGTTGCCCAATTGAATGAACTGGATACCAGCGAAATTTCACCAATGGCCCAGGTGGCCGAGGTGCTGGAAGATACCCAGGTTCAGAGGCGTGGGGAGACATTGCGCAGCGATACGGTGCAACCTTCCATCGATCGTTCGGAGGTGATGGCAGCTGCTCCGGAGACCGATGGCAGGTTCTTCAAGGTGCCCAAGGTGATTGAGAGATAGGCGGCTGAGTTTCAGGCCGGTTTGGAGAGGCAGGTTTTGACAGCGGAAAGTCTGAAGAGTTTGACGATCGATGAGGTGCGGAGTGCGGTTGCCGCTGGAAAAACGACAGCCACGGCCGTTGCCGAGACGCATTACGAGCGGATCGCCGCGGAAGATAAGGAGATTCACAGCTACCTTTCGCTGAGCCGGGAGCGCGCCTTGACGCAAGCGGCCAAGATCGACGCGATGGCGCAACGAGGGGAGGTGCTCCCTCCGCTGGCCGGGGTTCCGGTGGGGATCAAGGATGTTCTAGTGATGCGGGGAGCCCCGGCTACGGCAGGCTCCCTGATCCTGAAAGGATACAGGCCTCCGTACGATGCTACTTCGGTGGAGCGTCTGGAGGCGGCTGGAGCTGTCCTCCTGGGCAAGCTGAACTGCGATGAGTTCGCGATGGGAAGCTCGAATGAGAACTCCGCTTATGGTCCGGTCCGGAATCCCAGGGCACTGGACCGGGTTCCCGGGGGCTCGAGCGGCGGCTCGGCGGCTGCGGTGGCTGCGGGTTTTGCGGTAGCAACCCTGGGGACAGATACAGGAGGCTCGATCCGGCAGCCCGCGGCTTTTTGCGGTGTGGTGGGAGTTCTGCCTACCTATGGACGGGTAAGCCGTTATGGCCTGATCGCGTTCGCGTCGTCGCTGGACCGTGTGGGGCCGTTTACGAAGACCATCAAGGATGCGGCGATCATGCTGGAGGTTCTGGCAGGAAAGGACGCGATGGATGCGACTTCCTCAGAGCGGCCGGCCGGTGGTTATGTGGATTCATTGGATAGACCGGTTGAGGGATTACGGATCGGGGTTCCTGAAGAGTACTTCGGAGAGGGATTGGATCCGGAGATCAGGGTTGCAATCGAGAAGGTGCTTGAGGATCTGAAGGCAGCTGGTTGCGTCGTGAAGCCGGTGAGCCTTCCTCACACAAAGTATGCCGTCCCCACCTATTATGTGATCGCGACAGCGGAGGCTTCCTCGAATCTGTCCCGATTTGATGGGGTACGCTACGGTCTGCGGGACGCGGAGGCTCGATCCCTGGCAGATATGTACCGTAAGACCAGAGATGGCGGATTCGGTGCTGAGGTGAAGCGAAGAATCCTGTTGGGGACCTACGCTTTGAGTGCGGGGTATTACGATGCCTATTACAAAAAAGGTCAGCAGGTGAGAGCGCTTCTGACCCGAGACTTTCTGAATGCGTTCCACGAGGTGGATGCATTGGTTGCCCCTGTAACACCGACCCCCGCATTCAAGCTGGGCGAAAAAACGGATGATCCGATCAAGATGTACCTCGAGGATATTTATTCAGTTGCAGCAAGCTTAGCCGGGGTATGCGGCGTCAGTGTTCCGTGCGGTGAGACCAAAGAGTCCCTTCCGATTGGAGTTCAGGTGCTTGGCCGTCATTTTGATGAGGCGACGATGCTGCGAGTGGCGAAGGCGATCGAGGCAGGCCAGCAGCTAGCCTGAAACGATACCTATGGTGTCTCGAAAGCGGCGTAATCCAGCTTTTTCCTGGTCGGCAACAAGTGTTCGCGTATGCTGAAGAAGGTATCTAATCTCTGCGAGATACCGCCGGAAGCGCAGCAAGGGAAGGTTTGAGAGTTGATGGGTTTGCGAGAATTGGGTCGGATGCAGTCTGGTCTTGTGCGGGTTTCCAGAATTGGCTGTGCAGCAGCTTTTCTTCTTTGTGGATCCGCCGCAATAAGGGCCCAGTTGCCGGTCGATACCCTGGGCACAGGCGGTGCTGGAAATCTCGGACAACAACAACAGACAACGACTTGTTCGCCCAACGACCCCACCTGCACCAGCTCAAGCGGTGAAATTCCGGGCGGGTTTCCGCAAGGTTCCCAGCTTACGGGTCCTACGCTTAATGGATTGCCGTCGAACTATTCCAATACCCTGAATCAGCTGCAGCAGCAGCAGACGTTTAATCAGTTCTCACGTCTTCCGCTGGATCCTCCAACTGAATTCCAGCAAATGGTAGCGAGTTCGATCGGAAAAATGCTGCCTATTTACGGAGCAGACCTATTTCGAAATCCGCCCTCGACCTTTGCTCCAGCGAACATAGTTCCTGTAACTCCTGACTACGTTATCGGGCCGGGAGACGAGCTGTTGATTCAAGCCTGGGGTCAGATCACGGCGAATGGCCGTTTTCCAGTGGACCGTTCGGGCAATATCTTTGTCCCGCAGGTGGGGACGGTTCACGTAGCAGGCTTGCATTACGATCAGCTGGAGCCGAGTCTGCGTGCTCAGATAAGCAGAGTCTTCCGCAATTTCAGCCTCAACGTCAGCATGGGACAGTTGAGATCGATCCAGGTCCTTCTAGTCGGGCAAGCGAGGAGGCCGGGGACTTACACGATCAGCTCTCTAAGCACGCTGGTCAATGCGATCTTTGTTACGGGTGGCCCCTCTCCGCAGGGGAGCTTGCGACATATTCAATTGAAGCGCGATGGCAGGCTGGTTGTGGACTTCGATCTCTACGACCTACTGGTGCGTGGCGATAAATCCAATGACGTTGCGATTCTTTCCGGCGATGTGATCTATATCCCTCCCGTCGGGCCGCAGGTGGCGGTGGCGGGGAATGTAAAGGTTCCATCGATCTACGAGTTGAAATCGGCCGAAGGCACGGTGGAAGATACGCTGACGATGGCCGGCGGACTGACCAGCGTAGCCTCTCGCGATACGGTTCGTTTGGAGCGGGTCGACGAGCGACACACGCGCAGCGCGTTGAATTTCGCCCTGGATGCCCAAGGTAGAGCAAACCAGGTACGCGATGGAGATCTTCTGGAGTTGACGTCAGTCGCAGGGGAGTTCAAGGACGCGATCACTCTGCGGGGAAATGTGGCGAATCCCGGGCGCTATATGTGGAAGCAGGGCATGCGAATCAAGGACCTGATTCCAGATAGAGATGCTCTCGTGACGAAGGACTATTGGCTTAAGCGTATCCAGCTTGGCCAACCGATGTTGAGTTACGTGCCGACCTGCCTTCCAGCAACTCCCTACGGCGTTCCAAGTCTCCGTTATGGAATTCCCGTAGGTGAGGAAAGCGATGATCCCTTCTGGAAATACTCAACTTCCCTCGGATATGACGCGATCAAGAGCTATCCCGTGGTGAATCGAAATCCGCAGGCGCGTTCTTCCAACGGTGATCCTGCTTCCTCGGTAGAGCGATCGAGTTTGGCAAATATCGATCCGACCGAGATGGCGACGGACGGAGGTTTGGACTGCTCCGACTATCCAGACGTTCCTCTTTACGTGCGTCGCTTGAGTGCCAGGGGCCTGCAGTCCGGTTCTCAAAATCAAGGCAATGTCGACGGCGAGTCTCTGTTGGGACGTGGGCTTGATCCGAATGCCAGAAATCAGGTAAGCGATGCGAGCGCAAGTCTCGGCCCAAATTCACGAGGTAATGCACTGGCAGGACGGTTCCAGCCGCGAAATGATGTGAAGCTTAGCGAACCGGACATTGACTGGTCCTACGCTGTCGTCGAGCGGCAAGGCAAGGAGAATCTGACGACATCGCTGCTTCCTTTTAATCTCGGCAAGCTGGTGCTGGATGGCGATGCCTCTCAGAACCTCGAGCTGATGCCCGGGGATGTCGTAACCATCTTTTCTAAAGCAGATTTCAGGGTTCCACAATCGCAACAGACGAGATTTGTCCGTCTAGAGGGTGAGTTTGCTTCTTCTGGAGTTTACAGCGTGCATCCCGGCGAAACCTTGCGTCAGGTCGTGCAGAGAGCGGGTGGATTGACGCAGGATGCTTACCTGTACGGGTCTGAGTTTACTCGCGAATCCACGCGGCGCGTTCAGCAACAACGTCTTAACGAGTACATCGATCAGATATCGCTGCAGGCAAATACTCTTGCCAGCGCGAACGCAAGCCGTGCGATCAGCCCGCAGGATGCAGCTTCAGCATCCGCTGCCCAGCAGCAGAACCAAAACATCATTAACAGCTTGAAGCAGGCTCGCGCAACGGGTCGAATCGTTCTGGAGCTTCCTGTAGACGCCCGCAACTTGGACCAGCTGCCCGATCTTCCATTGGAAGATGGAGATCGGTTTATCGTGCCGCGTGTCCCTTCCACAGTTACGGTAGATGGCGCTGTCTACAACCAGAATTCCTTCATGTACGACCCGCATCGCCGGGTGGGGGACTATATTCGGTCGGCTGGTGGCGCGAATCGCGATGCTGACAAGAAGCGTGCCTACGTCATTCGTGCAGGGGGAGCTGTTCTCAGCAAGCAATATAGCTCGTCGCTGCGCGGCAACGGCTTCGACTCCATCCATGTCTACCCTGGCGATACCGTCGTGATTCCGCTGAACCTTGATAAAGGCAAGGCGATACGGTTGATAGTCGATCTTGCCCAGATCTTCGGACAGTTTGGAATTGCTATCGCAGCGGCGAATACCGTACTCGGACAGTAACCCTTGGTTAAGGGTTATAGCTTGGACACGCTATGCGCGTTCTGCTCACTCTAGATGGTTGGTCCACAACTTCTTGGGTAGCGCCTGGAATGTAAACCTGATTTGAGTTAACCGAACCATCGAGGGTTTGGGTCCCTAGGCACATCCGTGTTTTCGGTCACGTAATCAAGGTGTACTAGGCGGCGAAAACGACTTCGTCTGCAATAGCAGACGAGTAATTCATACAGGCGTAGGTTCGCGGCGGATCTAATCGTTCATCAATTGATATTCGCTGTTTGCTTTTCTCGAGAGAGTATCGTCTTAAGTGTTTCAACTCGCTCTCTTTCATCTGGATTACTGGCAATGCGTCGCAAGCTCGCGCGCGTGAATATCCAAATTATCGAGAAAAAGAACCCTAGGAATGCTCCGACGACTGTGAAGATCAGTTTTGAGGGGAAAGAGCGATGATCGGGCACAACGGCGCGATCAATCACTTGAATGATGGACCCCTGCTTGGCTTCGTCTACCTTGGCTATTTCATACTGCCGCGCAAGCAGTTCAAAGATCGTTTCATAATATTTGACATCTCGAAAGCGGCGGACATATTCAAGACTTACTTCCTGTATATTCCCTCTGGGAAGAAGAGCATTCGTTGCACCCTCTGAAGTCGCTCCGATCTTCTGAGCCTGAGCCTGGAGCCCCGCTAATTGTTGTTCCGCTAACTGCAGTGCAGGGTTTTCATCGGTGGCAAAAGAGCGCATGGCCGTGATCTCCGCTTGCTTTGCAGCGATTTGAGCTCGCAAACCCGCGACCAGGCTGATGGTCGCCCGAGCTTGACTATCTAACTGAATCAAACCAGTTTTTTGTTCAGTCTTCTTGAGTTCCTCTTCTGCGGTTGCGAGATTATCTTTGGCCTGCGTCAGCTGTTGCTCGAAGAAAAGCCTACGCTGGGAGGCCTCAGTGACTGCCAGTCCTGCGGAGTATTTCCTGAACTCTTCGATGTAACCATTCGCCATTTCGGCGGCTTGTTGAGGATTATGATCTGTGACTGTGATATAGATCAGGCCGTCTTTTGCATTGGCCTCGATATCGACCAGATGTTCGAGGTTGTCTCTGGCGACGGAACGGCGCTTGGCATGAAAACGCTCCATGAGGTTAAATCGATCTACGACGGCGTCTTCAACAGTCCGGCTTTTCAGAATAGAAACCTGAAGATCGTTAGGGTTTTTCAGGCCGAGAGAGCTTCCGCCAGCGAGAGAAGCCACAGAGCCTAGAGCCCCAAGTTGTGACATGAGAGAAGAGCCAACCGATGCATTCTCGCGTGGAGGAAGGACAGATGTGACAGCTTTATAACGATTCGGCAAAACAAGCGATAGAATCAAACCAAGGAATGCAAGACCAAAGGTGGTCTTTAAAATCAATCCCCGTTCCCGTAACACCACAATGAGCAAATCCAGTAAAGATACTTCTTTTTCAGCCGGTATATCCTTAATGGGAAGATCCGGTCGGTCGATACTGGAGAGGCCGCCCTCTGATTCTCTAAACTGGTTCACAACTGTATGTTCTCACAGGTCAAAGAGGTTTCGATGGTGGTTGCTATTCTTGGGTACGCATGCACAAACCTCAAAGTCACTGGTAAAGAATGTGATCCGCCAGTTTCAGGCAGACATCATGTCAAGTTGCGTTTCATCTAATGCTGCTGAGTTTGGAGCGGCTGGATTTGTAAATGTCTACCTTCTATCCGAATACAGGACTGAAACCAAAGAAGCGTTCTAATTAACAGTTTAATCTAAGGGCAGCCGATGTCTTGGGAAATCTGCTATGTTCTCGATGCTTTAGTCATTCTCTCGTTCATCGGATCATATTATCTGTATGGCTATCGCCGTGGATACAGGATCGATTTCTGGTATACCAGCTTGTTCATGATGTGCATTCTGCCGAATGCGATTATGCTCCCTTTTGCCAGAAGTGAACTCAACGCGTTCGTTCTTCAAAAGGATTTTATGTCTGTGGTTGCTGTAGTTCCACGGATATTTCTTTTGTCATTGCTTGGATATTTGTCAGTGCTTGCTGGCGGTAGTCTATGGCGATTCAGGCTCGGGATTGGTCTCCGCAAGACGGCGATGAAAGTTTTGGACGTAATTCCAGCATCCTCGAGAATGCTAATGAGTTCGAAAAGCATCCTCGTCTTCCAAGCCTGTCTTTGCACGATCTTTCAGGGACTTATCCTGCTGGTTTATTTCAGCCGAAGTGGATTTGGGTTCAATCTCCGTGACTTTACCTTCGCTCATCCTGAATTGAGACCAATTGCCTTACTTGTATCGAATTATTCAGTTGTTATTGCGTCTCATTGTTTCGCACGGTATTTAGATACGCGGGAGAAATCTCTTCAAGCGTGTACGTATTTACTTGCTTTTGGTCTGCTGTTCTTCGGCGCACGTGCGCTTTATCTCTCAATCTTCCTCAATATTACGATCTGCCAGTTGATTAAGATGCGCGGAAAAGTCAAGCTCTTCCGCCTGTTTTTAGTGGTTTCGTTGGTGCTCACGTTGGTGCTTTATATGGGAAATGTGAGATCTGGAAGCTACTCATTCGGTCAATTTCTCAGCAGCGTGGGCTTCCTTATATTTTATGGAAACAATTTCTCCGATCTTCGAGATTTTGCATGGGTGTATGCGAAGTGGGATCATGTTCTCTGGATGGGTAAAACCTATCTTGCGGGAATAGCATCATTTGTTCCCAGATTTGCTTCGAAATTTCGAGACACCTGGGGCTTGGGAGTCGCCACTGATCTCACGACAGGCCTTGATCCACAAACGCACCCTGGCCTCAGGCCTGGGACGTTTGGGGAAGGCTATCTAAATTTCGGCTTTTTGGGGATCGTCCTTGTGGGAATTACCATAGGTGTGATCCTCCGTCGTGTCGATATCGATACAAAACGAGCATTGTCCGGTCCTAGCCCATCCATGTCCACGGCATATGCTTCTACAATGCTGCTCTCTCTGATCGGTGCCGTGGCGGTAAGCGTTAACATCAATGGTGTCTATATTCTGATGGCGATCTACCTTTTTTCCTGGGTATGCCTTGGTGTCCAGAAGCTCGTTTTGTGGAGGGATCTTCCGGCCATAGCTGAATGAGGGTTTCAGTGAGAGAGCGGCTATGGTTGTAAATAGAATTTTCAAGAATTTAGATCTGAGCGGGTATGTCGCAATTGGTCAAACGCAAGAGCGCACTTATCGTGAAGCTGGGCCAGATTGGTGATGTCATCATGGCGATCCCGGCAGTGCATGAACTTTATGAGCAGGGGTACGAGATCGAATGGGTTTGTGGCCGGGCTGCTCTTCCACTACTTGAATGCTATAGCTGGATCAATGCGATCCCGGCTGACGACAAAGCGATCTTTTTCGGAAGAATGTCTGAGCGAGTCAAGGGTATTACGTCTCTATGGAGTAGGCTGATTCATAGACAATACGACCTGTGTGCGATCCTCTACTATGACCCGCGATATCGTCTTCTGACGCTGCCTGTTCGAAGCAAGCTGAAGCTGCAATTTTCGAGAAATTCCAGGCAGACCTCTCTTCTTGCCGGACGTCATCATGCAGATGAGTATGCGCGATTCCTACTGGGGACAGAGGATAGTTGTCGGGAGCAAAGTCTTCTCCCCGTCCGCCCAAATCGTCTTCCAGTACGACTGTGGGAGATAAAGCGAGATTCAAGGCGCATTGCTCTTGTTCCTGGCGGAGTCAACCACTTAATTCGCGAACAAGCTACCGGTCGTCTCCCTGAACAGGCTTTACGGCGGTGGCCGGTGGAAAACTATGTGGCGTTAGCTCAGCAGCTTATCGGAAGGGGCTGGGAGATTGTTCTGCTCGGAGGCGCAGAGGACAGTTGGGTAAAGCCACATTTCGGGTCCATGTCTTTCATAGATTGTTTGGGGACTTTGTCTCTTCCGCAGGTAATTCGTGCCTGTGACGATTGTGATGCCGTTATTACTCATGACACGGGTCCACTTCACTTGGCAGGTTTGAGTGAAACAAGCGTCATCGGAATATTTGGACCCACGGATCCTTCAACTCGCGTCCCACGAAAGTCCTCCGTCGTAGGGATCTGGGGAGGGCAGGGATTTGCCTGTCGTCCCTGTTACGACGGACGAGATTTTGCTCCCTGCACCTTTAATGGCTGCATGCATCAGGTTGCGCCGGAGTTGGTGCTTCGCGAATTAGATCAACTTCTGGAGGAGCAGGCTCAAGGGAAACCGCGCCCATGGAGGGTGGTATCTCCTGAAGGAACTCCTGTTCGCACTCATGCGGCTTTGGTAGATCTGCGATAGATCATCGGGGATCTTCCGGTGATGCCTACTCTGCAAGCACCGGCGGAGGTCCTTCGAGAGATGTATGTAGTTGATATACAGTAGTTTGCAAAAGAGTATTTACTCTGTATGGTAAACTACCAACCAGTCGGAGGCATTTCTCTTTAATGCGCGTTCTGTTTCTTAACCCCCCTTTTCACCCTCGATTTTCCCGTGAGCAGCGCAGTCCAGCTGTAACCAAGAGTGGGACTCTCTATTACCCCAAATGGTTGTCGACTGCTGCAGGGGTCGCGATTCAGAACGGACACGAGGTCGATCTCGTCGACGCGCCCGCCGGAAACTTTTCGGTCAAGGCAGTGATCGACCGCATCGAGGCGAAGAACATTCAGGCTGTCGTCTGCGATACGTCTACTCCCAGCATCCTCAACGACATCAGCGTCGTCGAAGCCATCAAGGCAGCGCATCCTTCGGTGCATGTGCTGATGGTCGGCCGACATGTTTCCTCGCTGCCGCGCGAAACCCTTGCGATGTCGGATTCGCTTGAGGCGGTTGCGATCCGTGAGTATGAGTACACCGTTCGCGACTGGCTTGCTGCCAAGGAATCCGGTGCCGATCTCTCTTCGGTAGATGGTCTGGTGTGGCGCAAGTCGACCGGCGAGATCATCAACAATAAGCAGCGCGAGGCGATCAAGAACCTCGATGAGCTGCCCTTTGTCTCCGAGGTCTACAAGCGCTTCCTGCACACACCCGACTACTTCTATGGCCACTCGCTTTGGCCTCTGGTGGTCTTCGATACCAGCCGCGGCTGCCCGTATCACTGCTCGTTCTGCGTCTATCCGCAGACCTTCAGCGGACACACGATGCGATATCGCTCGGTGTCGAACGTTGCGGACGAGTTTGAGTACGTGGCCAAGGAGATGCCCGAGATCAAGACGGTCATGCTTGAGGACGATACCTTCATCGTCTCGAAGCCGCGCACACTCGAGCTGGCCAATGAGCTGATCCGTCGCGGGAACAAACTTCCCTTCGACGCTAACTGCCGCGCCGATATCGGTGCCGATGTCGAGTTCCTCTCCGTGGTTCACAAAGCTGGTGCGCGCCTGTTCTGCGTGGGCTTTGAGAGCGGCGACGTTGAGGTGATCAACGGCATGAAGAAGAACAATGACGATCGTCGTGATGCCAAGTACCACGAAGAGGCGCACAAGTTCGTTCGTCGTTGCCAGGACGCCGGAATCATGGTGCATGGCTGCTTCATGGTCGGCAACCTCAACGAGACTCCGGCGAGCATGGAGAAGACGCTGGACTTCGCGAAGAAGCTGCGTCCCGATACCGCTCAGTTCTTTCCCATCATGGTGTATCCGGGAACGGTCGCCTATCAGGAAGCCAAGAAGCGCGAGTACATTCAGATTGAGGATTGGGGAGCGTGGCTGACCAAGGACGGTCTGCACAACAGCGTTGTTACCCTGCCCAACATCACGCACGAGCAGCTGGTGAGCTTCTGCGATCACGCGCGTCGCAGCTTCTATCTATCACCTTCGTATCTCACTTACAAGCTGAAGCAATCTCTCACGGATCGGCGTGAGTTGCAGCGCAACGTGAAGGGTTTCCTTACGCTGTCGAAGTACCTTCTGAAGGGAAGCCAGCACGAGAAGACGCAAGCTCCGGGCAAGACTCAGGGCGCAACGGCCTGACGCTCGGCGCAAAATGAGTGAGAAGAATCAGAACCTGTACGCGATGCCGGCCGTGGAGTTGAAGCCCAACTCTCTGCCGGCATCGGTGCTTATCCCGACCTACAACGGGGCAAAACGCATCGTTTACTGCCTCGATGCTCTCTCTGAGCAGGTCGCTCGTCATCGTTCCGAAGGACGCGAGATCGAGGTGGTTGTTGTCGACGATGGGTCGAAGGACGACATCGCTGCTGTGACCGCTCGCTATCCCTGGGTGCGGCTGATCTCGCAGGCGAATGCGGGTCCGGCTTCGGCGCGTAACCGTGGGGCTCGCGAGGCGCGCGGACGCATTCTGCTGTTTACCGATGACGATTGTGTTCCCATGCCGAACTGGCTGGACGCGATGCTCGCCTGCTTCAACGATCCCGAGATCGTTGGAGCGAAGGGGATCTATCGCACGCATCAGCGCAGCCTCGCGGCGCGGTTTGTCCAGATCGAGTATGAGGACAAGTACCGGCTGATGGAGAACGCTCCCAGCATCGACTTCATCGATACATATTCGGCTGGTTTCATACGCGATCGCTTCGAAGAGATGAATGGTTACGACACTTCCTTTCCGGTCGCGTGCGCTGAGGATATCGAACTTTCGTATCGCATGTCGGCGCGCGGGTGGAAGATGAAGTTTGCGCCCGAGGCGATTGTGTATCACACGCATCCGGCGACGTTTTCCAGTTATCTCAAGAAGAAGTACAAGTTCGCCTACTGGCGGATGCTGGCGGTGAAGAAGAATCCCGGCAAAGGGGTGAAGGACAGCCACACACCGCAGGTAATGAAGCTGCAGTTGCTGCTGGGGCCCGCGCTGGTTGTAGCCATTGCCGCAGACCTGATGTTGCGGACAGGAGGTTTGTTCACGGCTGTTGCGGCTGGAGCGTTTCTGTTGAGTACGGTTCCGTTCGCTGTGCGGGCGCTGCGCAAGGATCCTGTTGTGGGTCTGCCTTCGCCTCTGCTGCTGGCGGCGCGTTCGTGTGCCCAGTTCCTAGGGGTCGCTGCCGGAATGGTGAACGCTTCGCGCATTGTGGCGCGGGAGAAGAAACAGCTGGCGGCTCGGTAAGGCCTCATCGTTCGGCACCCTCCCCCCTGGATTGTTTCAGTAAAATCTTTTATTTGTGTTATTTACGGAGTGATGGTCGTTCTAAAATATTCTAAACAAAAGAGTTAAGCGTCAAAATATTCAAAAATAAGGACTTAATAAGAAAGCCCGGGAGGATTCCCGGGGCTTTTCTCTCATGGTCTTATTTTAACAGGATAGGGAGAATTAATCGGCAACTGATATCTGATTTGGTTTGTGTCGGTTATTTGGCTTTTGAGCTTGACAAGGGTTTACACCCAGTACGAAACAAGGAGTTTTTACAGATTCGGGAGAAGTTGCTCTTCAATGAGAAACGAGATCCCGGAAGATGCGTTGCCTTGGAAAGAGAGTCCTCTTGTGGAAGAGGCGCAGATCACTTCTCACAAGCTGATTTCTCGATCCTCATCGATAAAGTGTGTTGGTGATGCTGTGTCAACTGGCCAGTTATGTTCACGTAGTTTCCCAATGTTGTAAGAGGCTGAAGAATGTGTGCTCTCGGGAACTTTCTCAGAGACGGCGCGTACAACGACTATCCCGTCACGAGATGAGGTGAGCGACATTCGATTCAATAAACCCCTCCTGATCGCCATAGGGGCATTACTGGCAAGCGATGCCCGGTCCGGCTTTGGACAGACCGATGTGCTCGATCGCGACATCCCAAATCTCCTGGCTCAATCTCATGTACCGAGTGTTTCCATCGCAGAGATCCGAAACGGTACAGTTGCACGCGTCAGGACGTATGGCCAGCAGGATGCTCATACTGCCGCCTCTACGGCGACGCTTTACAACATCGCATCGCTCACCAAGCCAATTACGGCACAGGTGGCTATGCGACTACTCTCCCAAGGTTCTTTTACATTGGATGAGTCGATGCCGCCCGTCTGGACGGATCCGGACATTGCCTACGATGAACGCCGCAATTTGCTGACGCCCCGCATCTGTCTCACACATCAGACCGGGTTTGCGAATTGGCGATCCATGACGGGTGGCAAGCTGACCTTCACTTTCACACCCGGCACTCGATACGGCTATTCCGGCGAAGGCTTTGAGTATCTGGCGCGTTTCATGGAGAAGAAAACCGGTCTTTCTCTTGATCAGCAGGCGAAACAACTTGTCTTCGACCCGTTGGGTATGCGCAACACAGCATTCACTTACCAACCATGGTTCGCAGGTCGGGTCGCTGTGCCGGCCGATGCTGAGGGCCACTGGCTTACCGCGTCATTTGCTGACAAGCCCATCTCCGCCGACAAGGTCTACACGACCGCCGGGGACTATGCGCTTCTTCTCCAGGCTGTTCTTGGGAACAAGGGCATTACCTCACAGATCGCAACAGAACGCGATCGTATTCAGATCAGCCAGAAACAACAAACCTGTGCCAAGCTCCCACAGCAACTCTGTCCGGACGATGTGGGTAGCGGGCTTTCCTGGTTAGTCATCCGAGCTCACAACGCGGTCATCCTGATGCACACGGGCCGCGATCCCGGGCTATACACCTTCGCTTGGCTATCACCCACCACACAGTCCGGCTCTGTGATTTTGACGAACGGGGAAGACGGCCAGAAGCTCGTACCCGGCATTCTGCATGACCTGGAAGCGCCGCAGTGGTTCGTCGAAACTGTCACGGCCATGCTGCACTGATAGGTCTAACACTTATGCCGGCAGTCTCCTCTATGAGGTGATCTTTCTCGTCCGGACAGGTCGGCGCGCGGGTTGGCTCGTGATTCTGGTTGCGAGCCGAGCAGGAGTTGATCTACCGTGGACGCACCGGAGCGCCGCTGACAGTCCTTGTCTAATTCGTCCTCTCACACTGCCTCACCCAGACGGAGGAGTGAGGTGTGTCCTCGTGTTGTTGCAACCGAGAGGATGACCGGAGATGAGACTCGAACAATTTGGATGGAGTGATTTTTTTGCGCAGCAGCGCGCGGTGGGAGTTCCTGCGCGCGTTGCTGCGGCCAGCCATGAGCAGATGGTGGTATGGACCGAGGGTGGCGAGGTGCATGCGAAGCCGAGTGGAGCGTTGCGATATGGGTCGCCACTGTGGCCCGCGGTGGGCGACTGGGTCATGCTGCGTGAAGACAAGCCACTGATTGAGCGCGTGCTGGAGCGGCGAACGACGCTTTCGCGCAGGCAACCGGGTCGTGCGGCGAGCGAGCAGGTGCTGGCGGCGAATGTCGATGTGCTGTTCATCGTGAGCGGGCTCGATCGCGACTACAATCCTCGACGGCTGGAGCGCTTCCTTGTGCTTGCGCGCGAGAGCGGGGCGAGACCGGTGATTCTGCTGAATAAGGCAGATCTTGCGGTCGAGCTCGGATTCGATCTGGAGGAGGTGGTGGAGCGGACACGCGCGCTGGCGCGAGAGGCGACCGTGCTGCCGCTCAGTGCGATGACGGATAGCAGTCTAGGGACGCTTGTGGCGGAGGTTGCACCGGGCGAGACGGCGGCGATGATCGGGTCGTCGGGCGTGGGAAAGTCGACGATTCTGAACCGGCTCCTTGGCACCTGGCTGCAGCTGACGAGTGCGGTACGGGCCGGTGACGATCGAGGCCGGCACACGACGACAGCTCGCGAGCTGTTCATGCTGCCGGGCGGATCGCTGCTGATCGACATGCCGGGGCTGCGCGAGGTACAGCTTTGGGCTGGCGAGGAGGCAGTGGATGCCGGATTTCGTGAGATTCAAGAGCTGGCGGCGTCGTGCCGGTTTCGCGACTGCAGGCACCTGGGCGAGCCCGGGTGCGCGGTGATGAGTTCGGGACTGGATGCGACGCGGCTCGCGAACTATCACAAGATGCGGCGGGAGCTGGAGTTTCTGGAGCGCAAGTCCGATCCGGAGCTCGAGCGGCAGACGCGGGCAAAGTGGAAGGCGATTCATAAGGCGCAGCGGCATTCGAAGCGGGACTGGTAGCGGTCCAGTGGGAATTCGTTGGCTTGCGGCTAGTGTGGTGAGTCCGAAGTTCGTTGCAAAAATTGAAATCCCGAACCGCAGGTCCTTCGACTCTGTTTGGCCAAAAAACCGGCCAAACCCTCGCTCAGGATTACACTTTTTTATGCTGCGAACTTCAGACTCAGGACACTAGCTCCTGATCGAAATAGGGGATGAGCTGGCTCCGTCCCGACGCTAAAGCGAATGCTGAATAACTCATTTTGGGTGTGAGGAGAATTCCCCACAGTGGCTAAAGCCACCTAGGAAGCAGCTGGAGCCGACTGCCCTTCAAAGCGAGGTTTTTTTCAGCATTGGGCTACCGGGGAACCGGATCACGCTTTGCGTGACAGCCCGCATCTGGCGATAAAACTACAGATATGACGCACTCGGTTTCGAGGGTCGTATCGCCAATCCAGCCTATACTCGATACGATTGTTCCACACACGACATCTCATGAAATGCTTTGGGCTTATGACGGCCAGCTTTATCGCAAATTGTTTGGTGGCGACCAGCGCTTTGGGCCAAGTCTCCCCCGCCGGACCTCCTGCAGATTGCTCTGCATACGTATCCGTTCCACTCCCGATAGAGGCAGAGGTGACTCCTGTTCCAAAGGCATATCCGGCATGCGCCTCTTACCGCTCTTATCGCGGGATTGGGCGCTTCGTAAATTACTCTGAAGCCCGTACCTGTGCGTGGCAGGAGCGGCTTGCTCAGAAGGCAAGTCTCGCACAAAACCAGAAGGAACCTACTGCATGGGTCGTTGGCGGTTCGCTTATTCTCGCCGATATTTATTTCAATGGTGCCGGGGTCAAGCGCAATGTGCCGCTGGCCATGCGGCTAGCCTGTGAGTCCGAAGAGGGCATGGCGAAGCTTGCTTTGGAGGAGATTGCGAAGCTCGGCGACTCGCCCCGCGCTCACAAAAACTTCGAGTTCTGCGACTATGCCGTGACTACCTTCACGCTGAATTTTTGCAGCGGTTATGCATCTGAAATTCAGGGTGACCGCAGAAGCCTCTATTACAGCTCTCTCGAATCCTCCATGACTCCTGAGCAAAGGGCAGCTTTCAAGAGGCTTCTGACTGCCCAGAATGCATTCATCGAAGCGCATGCTTCCGAGGTGTATCAAGGTGGATCGATCCGCGTTATACGAACTCTTGGTTCTCAGGAGATACTGAACAATCTCTTTCACACGGACATAACCCATTTCGAGCGGCAAAAGTGGCCCGTCCTTTCTGTCCATCAAATCACAACGGCAGATTCCTTACTGCTTCGCGAATATAAGAAGGCCCTTGAGCACTCGCAGATTCGGACAAAGGGATCGATTGATCAGGAAGCCGTAACCGATGAAGGCCTTTCCAGCGCGGAAGATGCCTGGGAAGCTTACCGTGACGGCTGGGTAGCGTTTGCACGTCTCCGTTATCCTGCCGCGGCTGCCGCTATCCGCGCCAAAATCACCCTCGACCGATACCGTTTTCTCAAGACGATCTCATAGTCGTTTTGGTGACGGTTCGAGCCAAATGCAGGGTCCTCGACTCCGCGCACTCTCGATTTCGGCCTGTGTACCCATCCTCGTGCTATTCGGGCGTCATGTTGATGGTGTGGAGCCAAACATCAACAAGCTGCGGCCATCTCGTGACGGGAAGTTCTGTGCGCCGTAACCCGAAGGCGTGACCGCCCTGCGCGTAGAGGTGCATTTCTACAGGGACACCAGCTTGTTTGAGACCGGCGTAGTAAGACAGGGCTTGCTGAACTCCATCCACGTCGTCGTCTTCGTTCTGCAGGATGAACGTGGGCGGTGTTGCCTTTGACAGATGTGCTTTGATGTCGGAGGTGAGCGCGAAGCTGTTCTGGTCGACGGCTAGATGTCCCGGATAAATTGCGATGGCAAAGTCAGGACGGCAGCTTATCCGATCCGCAGCGTCGACGGCGGGATAGATGCGTCTGTCAAAATGCACGCTTGTCGCAGCAACCAGGTGTCCTCCCGCGGAGAATCCAATCACTCCGATCTTGCGAGGATCGATATGCCACTCAGCGGCGTGGAAGCGCACCAGGCCGATGGTCCTTTGAGCATCCTCCAGTGCTTGTGGCGTCTTCGGATAGGCCCCGGATTTCGGCAGCTTCTGTGAGCCGGGGACGCGATACTTCAGCAGGATGCAGGTGAGGCTCTTCGATGTGAGCCAATCGCAAGTTTCCGTGCCCTCTAAATCCATCGCCAGGACCTGGTATCCGCCACCCGGAAAGACGACGACAGCAGCTCCGGTGTTTTTGCCCTTCGGCGCATAGACCGTCATGGTAGGAACGGAGACCCGTTCATCCGAGACCCAGGGTTTGCCTGCGACGAGCTCGTTCTTTCGGTCAACCTTCACGGAATATTCGGGACCGTCATACACAACTTTGTCGGGCGGCGTTCCGGGCCAGATTGGCACTTGCTTATGACCCGGAGTGGGTTCCCACGGGGCCAGGTGCTGCTGTGCAAATGTTCGATGACCAAGCGGAAGCATCAGGAAAGCGAGGACGAGGAATTGTCGGACGGATCGCAGCACGGCATCACCTTGAGGAACGCTCCACTATTTGAAGCGATGAATTTTTGTGGGTAGAGAAGGACTCGCAAGTCGATGCTAGCGTCGGAGCCTGTGCAACCGGCTTGGAAGAACCGCAGTAGTAAACCTGCACAGGCATCCGCGAAGATGACATATCTGAAGGAGAAGAAAGCGCAGACTAACAGCCACAGATCCAGCTTCCAGCTCTACGACCACTATCGTTTCAGGCTTAGCTCCGGGTTCCAGGTGAGCTGGAACCAGCCACTGGTGTTGTGCTGAGATCCATTCATGTAGGACGGGATGAGGAAACGCTCGTACTGGGTGAAGATCTGGGCTGTCCAGTGGCGGTTGATCGCGTAGGAACCATTGACGAAGCCGTCCGTGATGGTTCCACCGTTGGGCAGGTATGCCGTGCTGATCTTGTTCTGGCGATAGCCTGCTTCTACGCGGGTGCGGCTGGAGAACCAGTATCCCGAGCGGCCTTCGATGGCGCGACCGTCGCGTCCGATGGCATTGCCCAGGAGGAATCCCTTGTTCGTGTTGCTGTCGAGGTACTGGTTGTTCATGAAGTAGTGCTGCCCACCGAAGTCGGTGGCAAGGCCCTGGGAGCTGACGGCTTCCACACGCAGGTCCATATGCGGCAGCCAGGGAAGACGGGCGAAGTAGATGCCGGGGTTCCAGACGGCACGTCGCGGCGCAGCGATGGGGTTGGGGTCGTCGTCGGAGTAGGCGTCGGCGTAGAGCGTAACGATCTTCTGCAGGAACGGAAGTTTGTAGCGGAAGTCGAAGTTGCTCTTGCGGTCGCCGGGATCGAGGCGGTCACCATAGGGAGCGGCACCGTTTCCGACGTAGCTTCCGGTCGAGGACGTGCTGAAGAGATTTCGCCGAAAGGTCTCGAAGGTGATGGGGTGACCTACTCCCCAGAAGACGGACCAGCGGGTAAAGCCGATCTCAAGGTTATTGCCGAAGTTGAAGGAGATCTTCTGCCCGTTGAACCATGGCCGGGCAGGAGCGTAGTGCCCGGAGAGTTTGCCGAGCACGATATCGAAACGATAAGTTCCCCAGGTAGGCACAAGGGGTAGGGGGTGGGGGCGCGTGGAGACGAAGCGACCGCTGTAGGTGGGCTCGGCGTTGCTTGAGAACGCGAGCGGACCCATGGTAGTCGGTCCCCAATAGAGCTGCTGTTTGCCGAAGGTGAAGGCATTGCCCGCGAAGGAGAAGCCGGCGTAGAGCTCGAGCGGGCGCTGCCGTTCGTAGGCAGAGCGCTGCTGGATGATGGGAGAGTAGGGACTGAACTCAGGCTGAATGCGGTCGAGCTGGTTGATGAACTGATTCTGCTCGACTGTCTGCTGGGGATTGCCGGGGCTGTGTTGATACTCTTCACGGGCGTAGAAGAAGAGGCGGCCGTAGTGAGCCCGGGCGGAGAAGCCAGCGATGAAGTTGGAGCCTCTTCCTTGCGGCCTGCCGAAGTCGTTCCACCAGGTTTGGCCGAAGTGGAAGCTGTCGTTGAGCGCGGGGCCCGCGATGGTTCCAAATCGCGCATAGGAGGACTCAAGCGCAAGCTCCTGATAGGAGGTCGACTCGGTGGAGAGCTCACGGTTGAGATCGGTCATCAGGCGCTGAGCTTCCTTCACAAGACCGGGATCGGAGATGTTTTGACGGTCTGCGATCTCCTGCGCCTGACGCAGCTGACGTAGGCACTCCTGGCGGGTCCAGGGGCGGATGCCAACGTTCTGGGTGGGGATGAGGCCAAGCGATGCAAGGCGCTCAAGCGCGGGATAGATCCAGCTATCCATGGGAACGTTGGTGGAACCGATCGTGTCGGGATCGGGATTGAAGAGAGGCGGCGGCCGATGCGCGATGGGATCAGGGGGCAGACCGAACTGCGCTGGAGGCGGCGCAGCAGGGAGGCTGGAGGAGGACTGTCCTGTGGAGGTGTTCTGCGCGATGTAGTCGCGTGGCAGAGGGGGAGTGTCGTAGGGGTTCAGCGTGTAGTTGTGATGGGCGCGATAGACGTAGCGCCCGATCAGCCAGCCGCTGACGGAGCCGACGAGAACGTCGGAGGGAAAGTGCTGTTCGGAGAGAACGCGGCTGACGCTGACGGTACTTGCCAGACCGTAGACAGCGGTTTGCATGAGCCAGCCGGGGTACTCCGAGGCGAGCACCGATGCCATCGACCAGGCCAGGACGGAGTGGTTGGAGGGGAAGGAGCCGTCATTCCAGGAGGAGCTGAAGAACTTGCCGTTGGCGTTGTTGACGGGAGGGCGGTCGCGGCGGAAGGCCACTTTCAGGACTTCGTTGACGGCCAATCCATTCACGGCGGCTTCACCGGCGAGAATACCGGTTTCGCGCGCCTGGGGAGCGTGATTGAAGAGGCTCCACACATAGGTGGAGGCGGGAATCGCGCCGATACCGACGAGGGCGCCTTGCGAGAGGTTGTCTGCAGTGTGCTGGTCGTCAGGGCTGATCTGGATCGCATGCGTCATCGTATGGTGATCGCTTCCGATCAACATGCCTGTGGCGACACCGAAGGGGGCGAGCCATATTCCGTCGCTCGGCTTCAGACGAAGCGGGCTGGTCCAGATGGCCTTCTGATCTTCGAGCAGGCGCTTCGGGGCTCCCTTGAGAGTGACTTCCTTGGTCTGGCCGACCTTGGAGTTGTAGTCGATCTGGCTTGGCGGGGGAACGTTCTGCGGCTGGGGAGCATCGGGGAGAGCGGTCGACCCGAATGAGGCATTTGGCGCCGAAGTCTGCGAGAGACTGAAGGGATGGAGAAGGAGAAGTAGAACTGCCGTAGAAAAAACCGGCCTGAGCCTTTTCGGGGTTACGTCCATAGCTGATAACAAGCGGCCGGTCAGCGATGCGACCCCTTTAGAATGAGGCTACCATAGCCATGGCCGAAGAGAGGTGTTTGGCGGGCCGGGAGCATCTGGTGATAAACCCGTTTGCGAGCTGTTCGGCGCTTGAAAACGGGTACGATTCCGATCTTTTCGGACTTAGTAGCGAAGCTCGCCGATGAAGACAGCGTGCGGAGCGAGGGGCATTCCATCGAGATGCATTGCTCCCATGCCGCTATCGGAGCGAAGCAGCGTTCGCAGAAAACTTCCTCTCAGATGAAGACGCTGTATATCGGCCTTCAGGGAGATGGTTACCGGCTGAGAAGAGAGATTCGCGACCACGACGATGGGTGGTGTGGTCGAGGATGCAGCCGCAGGCCTGCGAACCCAGGCGAGGATGTTCTGGTCATCATGATTGAGCAGGGTGATGGCACCGTTGCTCAAGGTTCGGTTGGTGTGGGAGAGCGCGCTCAACTGCCGATACCAGTTCAACAGCGAGGATGGCGTGGAACTCTCCGTAGCTACACCAAGCGGGTTTGGCGGCTCGCCCTTCTTTGACTCGGCGAAGGAGATCTGACTGGATCCATCGCTCAGACCAAGCTCCTGTCCTGAAAAGATCATTGCGCCAGCTCGTGTGGTCATGAGCATGGCCGCGAGTTGTTTTGCGATCTCGAGATCGTGGGTGCCGTCTCCATAGCGACTGATGCTGCGCTTCAGACCGGGGCCGTCGGAGAGGAGCAGAGGAATGCTGTGACCTTCGTCGACGATCTGCTGCGCTGATTCGAGCGCAGGACGGATGGAGGATGCGACAAGTTTTTCCTGCGTGCCTGCTCTGGCATCGGCGATGAGCTGAGGCGCGTCTGCTCCACGGCTTTGTGTGGAAGCGTCGGCATCTCCGATGACGATTCTTTGCCCGCCAAAGCCGGAGGCTGATCTTCGAAGGTGGGCGAGTTGCTCGGGGCTGGCCTTCGGGGCGTAGAAGCCTGCGACTCCATGCGTGAGCCACAGCCGCGCTTTTCCTTCCGCACCGGCGGAGGAGCTGTCGATTTCGACCAATACGCGAAGATTGTCCTGGCTGGCGCGGCGAATGATCTCGTCGACGTCATCGATGGTTCCCAGTGAAGGATCGATGGGGTTGCTGGCGTCTCCTCCTAACGAGGTCAGCAGGAGAGCGTCGGAGCCGAGAGAACGAACATAATCTAGGTGTTCCGCCAGGCCGTGCAGGCCACCGAAGCTATGAGGATCGGCGCGGTAGACCACTGCGTGTTTCCACCATGGAGCAGCGTTCATGCCTGATCCGGCCCATCCGGGGCGTGCGAGCATCTGGCCATGAGCGGCGGGGAGTGTAACGGTGAGAAAGAGGGCGCAGGAGAGGGGCCGGAGGTGACGAGAGAGGGGAATCGGCATAGTCGATGATTGCGGACTCGGCCGTCTGAGCCAGCTTGTCTTCTGATCTTAGTTCCGGTGATCTCTGCGGCAAAGTCTCAACCGGGCTTCCTCGGCCTTATGGGGGCGGTTTCAAGCTAACCCTAATGTTTTCCTGATCTACTTTGAATCTTCAAATTTTGAGAGGGGCAAATCGAAAGGTAATCGATGGGGATTGTCCTGCGGGTTACCGGAGATTACAGGGAAACTATCTTGTCATGGCCGACTTTTAAAGATAGTTTAATAAACATTCACATGAAAATTGGGCCGGTATCCGTACATCCACGACGATGTACCTGTTGTTTCACCCTCCGTTAGGGTCCGTGTCCGTAGCTGAGGCATTGAAGCCTCGCATCATTTTTTCCCAGTAAACCTGTACGTGTATAGGAGAGCCTTACCATGAAGCTTCCGAGATATATCTATCTCTTTCTCCTGGTGCTTGTGTCTGTGATGACACCGCTCCTGACCGCTCAGACATTCCGCGGTGGAATTGCCGGAACTGTTCAGGATTCGAGCGGAGCAG
>Ga0268266_10001980_pt1 | contig 22971 bp, 23 predicted proteins | sample KBSS13metaG_FD_190356 | JGI IMG/M metagenome (GOLD analysis project Ga0268266, IMG submission 190356) | Switchgrass rhizosphere microbial communities from Kellogg Biological Station, Michigan, USA - KBS S1-3 metaG (SPAdes) (version 2) | ecosystem: Host-associated > Plants > Roots > Rhizosphere... | reverse complement strand
GCCACTTGCCCAGCATGTAGTTGCGATAGCCGTGCGGCCGCAGCATTTCGGCCAAGGTCCCGGCCTCCTTCGCGATCTTGCCGCGATAGCCGGGATAGCCCGAATCGAAATTGGCCAGGCAGCCGACGCCGACCGAATGATGGTTGCGGCCGGTCAGCAGCGCGGCGCGCGTCGTCGAGCACATCGAGGTCGTATGAAAGCCGGTGTAGCGCAGGCCGCGCCGGGCGACGGCGTCGATGGTCGGCGTCGCGATCGGCGAGCCGTAGCAGCCGAAATCGGAGAAGCCGACATCGTCGAACAGCACGACCAGGATGTTGGGGGCGCCTTTCGGGCGCTTGGGCGCAGCGGGCCAGTACGGCTGGGACTCGCCCACCGTTTTGCCGATCTTGGCCGCCATTGTCGTTCCTCCAGTTTCCCTACTTGTCCGATACTCGGGCCAAGCAATCAACTTGTGAGCCCTTATGGCTCGGGTTAGGGAAAGTCATGGCTCAGTTCACCTCCGACGGGCTGTCGCTCGCCTACGACGATTTCGGACCGAAGGACGCCCGCAAGGCGGTCGTCCTCGTCCACGGCTTCTCCGCCAACAAATACGAGAACTGGAAGCGGATGGGCTGGTACGACGCCATCGCGGCCAAGGGCATGCGCGGGCTGGCGATCGACAACCGCGGCCACGGCGAGAGCGCCAAGCCACACGAGCCCGAGAGATACGCCCGCGAGGGGATGGCGGGCGATGTCTTTGCCCTGATGGATCATGCGGGCATCGACCGGGCGCACCTCGTCGGCTTCTCGATGGGCTCGCACATTTCGCTGACGGCGGCGCTGCTCGATGGCGGCCGCATCGACCACCTCGTGGTCAGCGGCGTCGGCGGCAAGATCTTCGAGCCGGGGCGAGACCCCGACGCCATGGCGCAGGCGATGGAAGCGCCGACCCCGGACGCGATCCCCGATCCGATGCTGAAGAGCTTCCGCCACTTCGCCGACGAGCAGAAAGAGGACCGGCTGGCGCTGGCCGCCTGCTCGCGTGGGCCGCGCACGCCGTTCACACCTGACTCGCTGATGGGCATCCGCCGTCCGACGCTGGTGATCGCCGGCATGCGCGATCAGCTCGCCGGCCCGCCACAGGGGCTGGCCGACGCCATTCCCGGCGCCAAGGCCGTCACGGTCCCGGGCTGCGATCACTTCTCCCTGATCAGCCATGGTCTGTTCAAGGCGAGCGTGTTCGACTTCTTCGACGGCTGGCTCGAGTAGCCGGCGGTGGCGACGGTCTCGTTCAAGTCGATTCGCGAGCGCGCCGCCCAGCGCAAGGGCGGCGACAAGGTGCTGGCGAGCCTGATGCCGAAGAAGCCGAGCAACAAGGCGCTGGCGACGCTGGGTGACGATCGCGTCCTGTCGGAGATGGCGGCGCGGGTGTTCTCCGCCGGCTTCGTGTGGGACGTGATCGACAAGAAGTGGCCGGGCTTCGAGGAAGCATTCCTCGGGTTCAATCCCAAACGGCTGCTGTTCCAGCCTGCCGAGTTCTGGGAGAAGCTCGCTTCGGACAAGCGGATCGTGCGCAACGCCCAGAAGATCAGGTCGGTGCGCGACAACGCCAAGTTCGTGACCGAGATCGCGGCCGAGCACGGCAGCTTCGGCAAGTTCCTCGCCGCCTGGCCGGCCGACGACCAGGCCGGCTTGCTGGACGTCCTCGACAAACGCGGCTCGCGCCTGGGCGGGTTCAGCGGTCAGTACCTGCTACGCTTCCTCGGCTGGGATGCCTTCGTCCTGTCCGGCGACGTGCTGCTCTGCCTGCGCGATGCCGGCGTGGCGATCGGCAGCGGCACCTCGAAGAAGGACCTGCGCGCGGCACAAGCGCAGCTCAATGCCTGGGCGAAAGAAAGCGGCCTGCCGATCACCCACGTCTCCCGCACCTGTGCAATGTCGATCGGCACCAACCACGACGTGGCGCGGCTCAAGGAGATCATGCAGCTTTAGTTAGCGGAGCGCGCCACTCCAGTGGCGCTCATGGGCTCTCACTACCGACGAAGATGCGCCACTGGAGTGGCGCGCTCCCTTGAGCGAGACATGACCGAAATCCTTCTCATCAATCCCAACACGACCGCGTCGATCACCGATCTCGTGCTCGAGACGGCGAAGACCTTCGCCTCGCCAGGCACATCCCTGCGCGCGGTGTCAGGCGCGTTCGGGCCGCGCTACATCGCCTCGCGGGTCGGCTATGCGATCGCGAGCCATGCGGCGGTCGACGCGTTCGCCAATGACGAGGGCCGCAAGGACGCCGTCGTGCTCGCTTGCTTCGGTGACCCCGGTCTCGCGGCGCTGAAGGAGATCAGCCCGGTGCCGGTGGTCGGCATGGCCGACGCTTCCGTGCTGCAGGCCTGTGCTCTCGGCGGGCGCTTCTCGATCGTCACCGGCGGCGAGCGCTGGCAGTCGATGCTCGAGGACTTCGTCGCCGGCATGGGCCTTTCGGCGCGCCTCGCCTCCGTGCGCACCGTCGCGCCGACGGGCGCGGATATCGCGCGCGATCCCGAGGCCGCGATGGCGCTGCTGGCCGAAGGTTGCCAGGCCTGCGTGAGGGAAGATCGAGCCGATGTCGTGATCCTGGGTGGCGCGGGATTGGCCGGCCTTGCAGCCAAGCTCGCCGGCAAGGTCGACGTCCCGCTGCTCGACGGCGTCGCCTGCGCGATCTCGATGGCGGAGAGCCTCGCGGCGCAGAAGCCCGCCAAGGCCCGCACCGGTCAACTCTCGAAGGCAGCACCGGTCGAGAGCATCGGCCTGTCCAGGGCGCTCGCGAAGCTGATCGCCTGAAGCGCTCCGTCAAGCCGAAAAGCGCGGGAACAGTACGTTGTTCTCGAAATGGATGTGCTGCATCAGGTCCTCGGTGAGCTTGACGAGACCGGCATAGAGGGCCTGCCACGTCCGGCAGGCACCGGCCGGCAGGGTGATGCCGCCGGTGAGCTTGTCGAGCTCCCGCAGGTGTTCGCCGTGGTCGTCGTGCTCGTGGCGCATGCAGGCAATCGGCGCGTCGAGCACGAGGTTGGCAGGTTGCAGCTTCATGGCCGGGAACAGGATCAGCTCTTCCTTGCACATGTGCTGCTCAAGCTCCGCCGCCATCCGCTCCAGCAAGGCCGCGAGGCCGCTCGGAACACCGGCCTTCCCGGCGTGGACTTTCTCCACTTGGCGGGCGAGCCGGATCAGTTCCGGCAACTCGCGCCGGTGAGTCTCATGGTAGCGCGCGACGATATGATCGATCAGCGCCGGCGTCGCCGCAGGCACTGCCTCGTCGTCGGTCGCGCTGTTGGGGGCACCGTCGAGCGCCGACAGGGCCAGCTCGACTTCCGCCACGTCGACGCCGCGCTGTCGCGCGGAATCCTCCAGCGGCACATTGCCCTTGCAGCAGAAATCCATGCCGAACCGGCGGAAGACGGCAGTGGCGCCGGGCAGGGCGGCGGCGATCTCGCCGACCGTCGCCTGGCGGGCGAACCGGTCGTTGGCAGGCATCGTCATGACGGGTCTCCTTGCTGGACAGGACAGGCGGCGGGGCGATGGAAGCGCTGCCCCCGAGCCGGCAGGGCGCCGGCATGCACCGCGATGGCGAGCTCGAAACTGCGCGCGATGCGCCGCGCGCGTTCGATGAATTGGGCCGCGGCGTCGGGTGGGCAGACTTCCCCTGCAGTCGCCTCGAACAGCGCCAGCCAGCAGTCGAAATGAGCCGCGTCGACCGGCAGGGCGACGTGCTTGGCCATCGGATTACCGTGATAGGTGCCCGCCATCGTCATCACGGACGACCAGAACCGGCACATCCGCTCCAGATGCTCGTCCCAATCGGCGATCTTCGAGTCGAAGATCGGTCCGAGAAGCGCATCCTGGCGCACCTTGGCGTAGAAGCCATGGACGAGGCGATGGATCGCAGCCTCGTCGACGCTAAGGCGCGCCATGGTCTGGGCGTGCACTTCCGGAAAATTTGAAGTAGTATTCATAATACTTATTTGAGGCCACTAAAGTGGCATTCTCAATGCCTAATTAGACGGAGCGACAATGCGCCTCACGGCGTTCACGGATTTCGGCCTGCGCGCCCTGATGCGCCTCGCCGGCGAGCCCGACCGTTCGTTCACGACCGACGAGATCGCGAACGAGTTCGCCATTTCGCGCCATCACCTGATCAAGGTCGTGCGCCGATTGGCGGAAGCCGGCTATGTCAGGACACAACGCGGAGCAGGCGGCGGCTTCGAGCTCGCGCGTCCGGCACGCGCGATCACCCTGGGCGAGGTCGTGCGCGACCTCGAGGACGACCAGCCGCTCGTCGAGTGTTTTCGCGACGACGGCGGCAACTGCGTGCTTACTCCGCGCTGCCGCCTCAAGAAGAAGCTGGCGGCCGCACGCGAGGCGTTCCTGAAGGAACTCGACGCCACGTCCCTCGCGGAGTGCACGTATTCGCCTCCTCCGCGCTACAGGCCTATCGCGATCTGACCCATTCCCCTTCAAGCCAAGCGAAGCCCGCCCGTAGGACCCGTTGCGAATACCGATCAGAGGAGCGCGCCACTCCAGTGGCGCTCAGAGCCATGAGCGCCACTGGAGTGGCGCGCTCCCATGAGCCGAACGCACGTGACGACAGCAGGATCGGCACATGACAATGTGCCGGCTCTGAGAGTATTGCTTTTTACATGCGGTTGGTCAGTTTTCGCCATGCGGACACGCCAAAGTTCGGCGTGCTCGTCGACGGTGGCGTCGTCGATCTCAGCGCGCGCTGGCCGAGCTTGCGCGACGCCCTTGTCGCCAAGGGCATGGCTGACATTGCGGCAGCGACCCGGAATGCAGCGGCCGATTTCAGCCTCGATGAAATCGAGCTGCTGCCGGTGATCCCGAACCCGGACAAGATCCTCTGCGTCGGCCTCAACTACGCAAGCCACGTGGGCGAGGTCGGGCGCGCGCTTCCCACCGTGCCCAGCATCTTCTCGCGCCTGCACAATACGCTGGTGCCGCACGGCGGCAACATCATCCGGCCGTCGGCCTCAACCAACTTCGATTTCGAGGGCGAGCTCGCCGTCGTGATCGGCGAGCGCTGCCGGCACGTGCCGCGCGCCAGCGCGCTGTCGGTGATCGCGGGCTACACCTGCTTCCTCGATATCAGCGTGCGCGACTTCCAGAAACATTCGGTGACGGCGGGCAAGAACTTCCCCGGCACCGGGCCGCTCGGCCCCTGGATGGTCACGACCGATGTCATCCCCGACCCACAGGCGCTGTCGCTGGTGACCCGCCTCAACGGCGCCGAGGTCCAGCGCGACACCACCGATCACATGATCTTCGACGTCGCCACCATCATCGAATACGTCTCGACCGTCACCGTGCTCGAGCCGGGCGACATCATCGCCACCGGCACGCCGGACGGCGTCGGCCTGGGACGCAAGCCGCCGCTCTGGATGAAGGGCGGCGACAAGCTCGAGGTCGAGATCTCCGGGATAGGAGCTTTGCAGGTCGATGTCGTCGACGAGTGAACCGCTCCAGTCCCCGGCTGACGTAAACTGGCTGCGCGACGCCAAGGTCATCTCGATCGTGGCGATCGCGCACTTCGTCAGCCACGTCTACATCATGCTGCTGCCGCCGATCTTCCTGCTGGTGAAGGATCATTTCGGCGTCGGCTATACCGAGATCGCGCTCGCGCTGACCGCCTACAACGTCATGTCGGCGCTGCTGCAGACGCCCGCCGGCTTCCTGGTCGACCGCATCGGCGCGAGAGTCATGCTGACGGGCGGCCTGATCCTGAGCGGCATCGCGATCTGCATCGCGGCCCTGCTGCCGGGCTACTGGTTCTTCCTGGTCGGCTACGCGCTGCTCGGCATCGCCAACACCGTCTATCACCCGGCCGACTATTCGATCCTGTCGGCAACGGTCGACGGCAGGCGCATGGGCAAGGCCTTCTCGATCCACACCTTCGCGGGCTACCTCGGCAGCGGCGTGACGCCCGCCCTGGTCGTCGCTGCGGTCGCGCTGTGGGGCTGGAACGGCGGCTTCATCTGCGCGGCGGTATTGTCCTTCGCCGCCGCGTTGCTGCTGATCGTCGCCGGCAGCGTGCTGCCGCGGGCCCCGCGCAAGACCGCCGCGGAGCCCGGCAAGCAGGGTGCGGCCAAAGTCGGGCTCGACCTCCTGCTGAGCGGGCCGATCCTGCGCAACCTGCTATTCTTCTTCTGCCTCGCCATGGCCAATGGCGGCATCCAGACCTTCGCGGTCGTGTCGCTGGGCGCCATCCATGGCACGTCGGCGGAGGTCGCGAACATCGGCCTGTCGGGCTTCCTGCTGTTCAGCGCGGCGGGCGTGCTGCTGGGCGGCATCATCGCCGACCGCACGCCGCACCACGAGAGGGTCGCGGCGGTGGGCTTCGCCTGCACCTCGACCATGGCGGTGCTGCTCGGCTGGGTCGACATGCCGGACGCCCTGCTGATCTTCGTGATGTCGCTGGGCGGCCTGCTGAACGGCATGATCCAGCCGTCGCGCGACATGATGGTCCGCGCCGTCACCCCGCCGGGCTCGTTCGGCAAGGTGTTCGGCTTCGTCACCACGGGCTTCAATCTCGGCGGCATGGTAGCACCACTGATCTATGCCTCGCTGATGGACCACGGCCAGCCGCAGATGATCTACGCCATCGTCGTGCTGTTCATCCTGCTGGCGCTGGTCACGGCCATGACACGCCGCAAGCCCGAAGGTGCTCCGACATGGACTCGATAACGCCCGTCAGCTCCATCCAGAAAGAGGCGCTCGTGCGCCGTTACGGTGCCGCCTCGGTGCCGTCCGTCGGTCCCTGGAACGACGTGATCGCCACGATGCTCGCCCATCGCTCGGTGCGCGGCTACAAACCCGATCCCGTGCCGGCCGGCACGCTCGAGACGATGATCGCCGCGGCGCAGTCGGCCGCCACCAGCTCGAACATGCAATGGACGTCGGTCGTCGTCGTCACCGATCCCGAGAAGAAGAAAAAGCTCGCCGAGTGGGCCGGCAACCAGAAGCACATCGAACAGTGCCCGCTCTATCTGTGCTGGGTCACCGACATGACCCGCAATGCGATGATCTCCAAGGCCGAGAAGGTCGAATTCGAGACCATGCCCTGGCTCGAGACGTTCCTGGTCGCCAGCGTCGACGTCGCCCTTGCCGCGCAGAATGCCGTGGTGGCGGCCGAGTCGATCGGGCTCAGCACCGTCTATATCGGCGCCATGCGCAACGAGCCGGAGAAGGTGGCCGACCTCCTCGGCCTGCCGCCGCAATGCTTCGTCCTGTTCGGCCTGTGCGTCGGCTATGCCACCGAGCAGGCGGCAGGCGAGGTCAAGCCGCGCATGCCGCAGGCGATGATGCTGCATCACGAGCGCTACGATGCCTCGGACGCCGATCTCCATCGCCAGACCCATGATGCCGAAATGATGCGCTTCTCGGCGCGACAGGAAATGCAGGCGGGGACCTGGACGCAGCGCGTCCTGAACCGGCTGGGGCCCATCAAGTCGATGAACGGCCGCGAGCGGCTGCGCGACGCGCTCCATCGCCTGGGATTCGGGATTCGCTGACCGAGCGCAGCATCAAGGAAGATCTCTTCCTCCTCAAACTCCCTCCCCCGCTTGCGGGGGAGGTGTCGGCGTAATCGCCGACGGAGGGGGCGTGACGCACCATCTCCGCCGCCTTCCCCCTCCGTCGCCGTATGACGGCGCCACCTCCCCCGCCTTCCCCCTCCGTCGCCGTATGACGGCGCCACCTCCCCCGCAAGCGGGGAAGGGAATCTCTTTTTCTGCAACGGAAAGAACACGGCGGGTCGCCGGCCCGCCGTGCTCCGCGCCGCAACTACCCTTCCTGCCACGCCGTTCTTTCCACGACCCGCCGCCACCCCGCGCGGGCACGTATGGTTTCGGAAAGGACCCCCTCATGAAACTCTCGCATTTACGCACGCTGGCCCTCACCTCCATCGCAACCGCCACGCTCGCAGCCGGCTTCAGCGGCACTGCGTCGGCCCAGACCGCCGGCCCGAAAACCGACGCCGGCAAGCCGCCGGCAGCGGCAGCCGCAACCTCGACCAAACCCGAGACCGTCGAGCAGCGCATTGTCGCGCTGAAGAAGGCGCTCAAGGTCACGCCCGACCAGGAAAGCAAGTGGGAAGGCGTCGCCAAGGCGATGCGCGAGAACGCCGCCGCCATGGACAAGCTCGTCCAGGAGAAAAAGGGCACGATGGCGAGCCTCAACGCCGTCGACGACCTCAAGACCTACCAGGAATTCAGCCAGGTCCGTCTCGACGGGCTGAAGAACCTGATCTCGGCCTTCACGACGCTCTACGACGCGATGCCGGCCGACCAGAAGAAGAACGCCGACCACGTGTTCGACAGCTTCGGCCCGCCGAAGTCGGCACAGCAGGGTTAGGAGGCCCCATGACCAAGCGCATCACCCTGGCCGCCGTCCTGGCGCTTGCCGCCTTCGCCGGCCTGGCCGCCCCCGCAAGCGCCCGCTGGTACGGCGACGGCCGCTGGCACGAGGACAATCGCTGGCAGGGCAACACCCGATGGAACGGCTACACCTATCGCGCTCCGCCGGTGGTCTACGCCACGCCCTACAACTACGGCTACTACGCGCCGCCGGTGATCTACGACAACACGCCGGGGTTCTCGATCACGATTCGCCCGTGATCCGAGCCTTCGGTACCGGGAACGGCGGGCCGCAGGGCCCGCCGTTCCTCTTTGCTGGCACGATGCCGGAGATTCCGGCGAGGGCGAAGTTGGCGATCATCCGTGCGGGACGAGGATCTGGCGCACCGTGGCCACCTCCTGCAACCGGTCAAATCCTTCGTTCAGCTCGTCGAAGCCGATGCGCTGGGAGACCATGCGGTCGACCGGCAGCTTGCCCTGCTGATAGAGCGCGATGAAGCGCGGGATGTCGCGCACCGGCACGCAGCTTCCCATGTAGGAGCCCTTGATCGTCTTCTCCTCGCTGACGAGCTGGCTCTGCTTGAACGAAAAATCGGCGGAGATCGGCGACAGGCCGGCCGACACCGTCGTGCCGCCCCAGCGCGTCACGAGATAGGCCGTTTCCATCGCCTTGATCGTCCCGGCGAGGTCGAAGGCGTAGTCGACGCCGCCGTTGGTGAGGTCGCGCACCTGCGTGACGTGGTCGGCGTCCTTCGCATTGACCGTGTCGGTCGCGCCGAGCTGGCGGGCGAGGCCGAGCTTATCGTCGGAGAGATCGATGGCGACGATACGCCCTGCCCCCGCGAGCACCGCGCCGAGAAGTCCGCTGAGGCCGACGCCGCCCAGGCCGACGATCGCCACCGTGCTGCCGGGCTGGATCTGTGCGGTGTTGACCACGGCACCGACGCCCGTCACGACGGCGCAGCCGAACAGGGCGGCGAGGTCGAGCGGCAGCGACTTGTCGATCACCACCACCGAGCCGCGATCGACCACGGCATATTCGGCGTAGCACGACACGCCCGACTGATGGTTCACCGGCTTGCCGCCGTGATGCAGCCGGTGATGGCCCGACAGAAGCTGCCCGGCAGCCCGCGGCGTGACCGAACGCTCGCAGATGTAGGGCCGCCCTTCGAGGCAGCGCCGGCAACGGCCGCACGAGACGTTGAAGGTGAAGCAGACATGGTCGCCCGGCTTGACGTCATGCACGCCCGCACCGACCTCGACGATCTCGCCCGACCCTTCATGCCCCAGCACGATCGGCGTCGGCCGCGGCCGGTCGCCGTTGATCAGCGACAGATCGGAATGGCAAAGGCCGGCGCCGCCGACCTTGACCAGCACCTCGCCTTCGCCCGGCGGATCGAGCTCGACCTCGAGCACGTGGATGGGTTTCGACTTGGCGAACGGACGCGGCGCACCGCACACGGTGAGCACTCCAGCTTTAATCTTCATCAAGCAATCCCTCCGTCGACACGGACCAGCGAAGCCGTAGTGAAACTCGATGCATTCGACGCCAGATAGAGCGCCGCTGTCACGATCTCTTCCGGCCGGCCGCTGCGCTTCAGTGCCGCCGTCGAATTGAGCTTGTGTTCGTCGCTCCAGGCCTTGCTCACGTCGGTGAGAAAGCGGCCGGGGGAGATGGTGTTGACCCGCACCTTCGGCCCGTATTCGAAGGCGAAGGCCTCGGTGAGGGCATTGAGCGCGGCCTTGGCGCCGGCATAGGGCGCAATCGACGGCCGCGGCCGAAGGGCGCCGGCGCTGCTGACGTTGATGATCGAGCCGCCGTCCCCCTTGGCCATGCGGCTGCCGATCAGCGACATCAGGCGGAACGGGCCCTTGAAGTTGAGCGACACGATGCGGTCGAAGAGTTGCTCCGAGGTCTCCAGGGACGACGGCGCCAGCGGTGACGACCCGGCATTGTTGACCAGGATGTCGACCTTGCCGAAGGCGGCATAGGCGGCATCCGCCAGCCCTTCCAGCTCCTCCCAATGGGCGACGTTGCAAGCATGCGTCACCGCCCGCCGGCCCATCGCCTTCACCTCGGCCGCCACCTTTTCACAGGCGTCGAGCTTGCGGCTGGTTATGAAGATGTCGGCGCCATGGGCCGCGAAAGCCTTCACCATCTGGTAGCCAAGGCCGCGGCTGCCGCCGGTCACGAGGGCAACCTTGCCCGAAAGATCGAAGAGGTCGGTCATGTTTCCTTCACTTCATTTTCCTCGCCCCATCTGGAGGAGAGGAGCATGAACGACATGAACCCATAGCGTTACTGGCATGTCACTTGCTAAGTATACCGGGAGACAAACCAAGTTGGGCCGTCATGAGCATCCACGTCGCGTTGCATCATCGTACGACCTATCTTTATGACCGGCCGGTGTCGCTCGGACCGCAGGTCGTGCGGTTGCGGCCTGCGCCCCATAGCCGTACGCCGATCCTGTCCTATGCGCTCAAGGTCGAGCCAAAGGACCATTTCATCAACTGGCAGCAGGATCCGCAGGGCAATCACCTCGCCCGGCTGGTGTTCCCCGAGAAGACGACCAAATTCGAGGTGACGGTCGACCTCGTCGCCGACATGTCGGTGATCAATCCGTTCGACTTCTTCCTCGAACCCTCGGCCGAGGAATGGCCGTTCGCCTACGATCCCTCGCTCGCCGAGGAGATCGCGCCCTTCCGCAAGCTGGAACCGGCGGGGCCACTGCTGCAGGCATGGCTGGCCAAGGTCCCACGCAAGAAGCAGCGCACGATCGATTTCGTCGTCGGCCTCAATGCGCGTCTGCAGAGCGAGATCGGCTACATCGTGCGCCTCGAGCCGGGCGTGCAGACCTGTGAGCAGACGCTGGGGCTGGCCAAGGGTTCGTGCCGCGACACGGGCTGGCTGCTGGTCACCATCCTGCGCTATCTCGGCTTCGCGGCGCGCTTCGCCTCGGGCTACCTGATCCAGCTCACGCCGGACGAAAAGCCGCTCGAAGGACCGGAGGGTCCGACCCAGGATTTCACCGACCTTCATGCCTGGTGCGAGGTCTATCTGCCGGGCGCCGGCTGGATCGGCCTCGACCCGACCTCCGGCCTGCTGGCCGGCGAAGGCCACATCCCGCTCGCCTGCACGCCCGAGCCGTCGAGCGCCGCGCCGATCGAGGGCGCGGTCGACAAGAGCGAGGTGGAGTTTTTCCACGAGATGTCGGTGAGCCGCGTGCGGGAGACCCCACGCACCACCAAGCCCTACACCGATGAGCAATGGGAGAAGCTGCTCGGCGTCGGCGAGGCGATCGAACGCGACATTGCCGACGCAGGGCTGAAGCTCACCATGGGCGGCGAGCCGACGTTCGTGTCGGTCGACGACATGGATGGCGCGGAATGGAACACACTGGCGCTCGGCCCGGACAAGCGACGGCTGGCCGGCGTGCTGTTCCGCAAGCTGGCCGACCGGTTCTCCAGGGGCTCGCTGCTGCATTTCGGCCAGGGCAAATGGTATCCTGGCGAGCAGCTTCCGCGCTGGGCGCTGGGCTGTTTCTGGCGCAAGGACGGCGAGGTCATCTGGCGCAACCCGGCGCTGACGGCGCTCGAGGCCAGGCCGACCGGCGCCACACCGGAGATCGCGCAGAAATTCGCGCAGGCTTTCGCCGAACGGCTGCAGCTCAATCCGGGCTACCTGTTCGATGCCTACGAGGACACCTGGTACTACCTGTGGCGCGAGCGGCGGCTGCCGTCGAACGTCGAGGTCGACGCCAGCAAGGCGCGCGACCCGATGGAGCGCGAGCGCATCGCCCGCATCTTCGAGAAGGGACTCGAGACGCCGGTCGGCACGGTGCTGCCGGTCGCGCGCGAATCCAACGGCCGTGGCCGCTGGCGCAGCGGTCCGTGGTTCCTGCGCACGGAGAGGTGCTACCTGATCCCCGGCGACTCGCCGCTCGGCTATCGCCTGCCGCTCGATTCGCTGCCTTGGGCCGCGCCGGGCGACATGGAGGCGATCGCCGAGCCCGATCCGATGATCAGCCACCCCGCGCTGCCGCCGCTCGATGCCTTCCGCCGCGCGCCCGTGCTGCGCCGCCAGACCGAGAGCATGCCGTCCGACGTCGCGGCAGGCACCGACAGCGAGGCCGCACGGCGCGAAGCGTGGCGGCGGGCACTCGCCCCCGATCTGGCCGGCAAGCCCGGCATCGGCGCCTCGGCCAACGGCATCGTCCGCACCGCGATCTCCTTCGAGCCGCGCGACGGCCATCTCTTCGTCTTCATGCCTCCGACCGAGCGCACCGAGGACTATCTCGAGCTTGTCGCGGCCGTGGAAGATACGGCCGAGGAGCTCGGCCAGCCGGTGTTCATCGAAGGCTATCCGCCGCCGAGCGGCGATTCGCGCCTCAACAGCTTCAGCGTCACGCCCGATCCCGGCGTGATCGAGGTCAACATCCATCCCTCGGCCGGCTGGCGCGAGCTCGTCGACAAGACCGAGATCGTCTACGAGGAAGCGCGGACGACGCGGCTCGGCGCGCAGAAATTCATGATCGACGGCCGCCATACGGGCACCGGCGGCGGCAATCACGTTACCCTGGGCGGACCGTCGGCACCGGAGTCACCGCTGCTGCAACGGCCCGACCTGCTGAAGAGCCTGCTCGGCTACTGGCTCAACCACCCCTCGCTCTCGTATCTGTTCTCCGGCCTGTTCATCGGCCCGACCAGCCAGCATCCGCGCATCGACGAAGCGCGCAACGACGCGCTGCACGAGCTGGAGATCGCCTTCCGCCAGATCGAGCCCGGCCGCCAGACGCCGCCCTGGCTGGTCGACCGCATCTTCCGCAACCTGCTGGTCGACGCGACCGGCAACACGCACCGCACGGAATTCTGCATCGACAAGCTGTTCACGCCCGACGCCGCGTCGGGCCGGCGCGGCCTGCTCGAGATGCGGGCTTTCGAGATGCCGCCGCACTGGCGCATGAGCGTGGCGCAGCAAGCGCTGCTGCGCGGCCTGGTCTCGACCTTCTGGCAACGGCCCTACGAGAAGCGGCTGAGCCGATGGGGCACCCGCCTGCACGACGACTTCATGTTGCCGCACTTCGTCTGGCAGGATTTCTCCGACGTGCTCGACGATCTGAGTGCGGCCGGCTACCGCTTCCAGCCCGAATGGTTCGCGCCGCATTTCGAGTTCCGCTTCCCGCGGATCGGCGAGATCGCGCAACGCGGCGTCGAGCTCGAGCTGCGCCACGCGCTGGAGCCGTGGCACGTGCTGGGCGAGGAGCCGGGCGGCGGCGGCACCGTGCGCTATGTCGACAGCACGGTCGAGCGGCTGCAGGTCAAGGCCGAGGGGCTGAACGATGTGCGGCACGTCATCGCCTGCAACGGCTGGCGCCTGCCTCTCCATGCCACCGGCAACGCCGGCGAATACGTCGCGGGCGTGCGTTACCGTGCCTGGGCGGCGGCCAACTCGCTGCATCCGACCATCGGCGTGCACGCGCCGCTCATTTTCGACATCCATGACACCTGGAGCGGCCGTTCGATCGGCGGCTGCACCTATCACGTCGCCCATCCCGGCGGCCGCAGCTACGACCGCGTGCCGGTCAACGCCAACGAGGCCGAGGCACGCCGCCGCGCCCGCTTCTTCCCGATCGGCTTCACGGGCGGTCCGGCCGCCGAACCGCGGCGGATCGACAATCCCGAGCATCCGCTGACCCTGGACCTGCGGCGCGCCTGAGCAGCTCGACGGCATCCTCTCTTCGTGTTCTCCCCCATTTGGGGAAGAGGGCGGGTCAGGAGGTACGCACGTCGCTTCCCCCTCTCCCAACCCCCTCCCCCTAGCGGGGGAGAGGAACATGAGGTCTAAAGGGGCTGTATGGAGTCGTTGCGCGGCCTTTCCTCCTCGCCGGCGAGCGCTTACGACGAGCTGGTCACCGGCCAGAAGTCGATTCGCTACCACTGGCAGGGGATTCTGAGCGTAATCCGCGCCCTGCCGGGCGGCGGACTGAGCGAACGCGTCGAAAGTGCACGGCGCCAGCTCGAGGAATCGGGCGCCACCGTCAACCTGTTCGGCGATCTCGGAAAGCCGTCGTGGCACTTCGATCCGCTGCCCTTCGTCATCACACCCGGCGAATGGTCCGGACTGGAAGCAGGCCTTGTCCAGCGGGCCAGGCTGCTCGACGCGATGCTCGCCGACCTCTACGGCCCACAAACCCTGCTCACCGAGCGCCTGCTGCCGCCGATGCTGGTTCACGCCAACCGGCACTTCCTGCGCGCCTGCCGGGTCACCGATGGCAAGCCGCCGGTCCGCCACCTCGGCCAGTATGCCGTCGACCTGGTGCGTCTCAGCGACGGCCGCTGGCATGTGCTCGCCGATCACACCGAGGTACCGTCCGGCGCGGGCTATGCGCTCGAGATCCGCCGCGTGCTGGCGCGCAGCCTGCCGGAGGCCTTCCGCTCGATTCCGGTGCGCCACCTCCGGCCGTTCGTCGACCGCTGGCACAATTCACTCGCCGGCCTGGCGCCGCCCGACGTCGCCCGGCCCAACATGGCAGTGCTGACACCGGGATCACTTTCGGCGACCTACTTCGAGCATGTCTATCTCTCTCGCGCGCTCGGCGTGCCGCTGGTCGAAGGCGGTGATCTGGTCGCGCGTGACGGCGAGGTGCTGATCAAGACGCTGGCCGGCCTGCGTCCCGTGCACATGCTGCTGCGCCGCCTCGACTCGGCATTTGCCGATCCGCTCGAGCTGCGCGCCGACTCCGCGCTCGGCGTCACCGGCCTCGTGGAAGCGACGCGGACCGGCAAGATCTCGCTCGCGAACGCACTGGGTTCCGGGCTGGTCGAGACGCCGGCGATGATGCCGTTCCTCGAACGGCTCTGCCAGCGCCTGCTCGGCCAACCGCTGCGGCTCCCGTCGCTCGACGTGTGGTGGCTGGGCGAGCCGACCGCCTATGCTTTCGCGATGGCGCATCTCGATTCGATGATCGTGCGGCCCTGCCTCGGCCAGGACCGCGAGCCGATCGTGGTCGGAATGCTCGAGCCCCCGCAGCGCAAGGCCCTCGAGCAGCGTATCGCCGCCCAGCCCGGCCAGTTCGTGGCGCAGTATCCGGTCGCGCCCTCGCTCAATCCGAAGTGGGACGGCGAGGGGCTGGTGCCCTCGGCGGTCGTGCTGCGCTGCTTCGTGGTCGCCGACGGCGACGGCTATCGCGTGCTGCCGGGCGGGCTGGCGCGCGAGCCCGCGGGCGATACCGCGCTGCGACAGCTCAGCCGCCTGAACGGCACGCTGAAGGACGTCTGGGTGCTGGCCGAGGATGCGGCCGACGTGCAGATCCCGACCAGCCGGCGCTTCCATCAGCTCGCCGTCGATCGCGGCAGCGCGGACCTGCAAAGCCGGGTCGCGGACAATCTGTACTGGCTCGGCCGCTACATCGAGCGGCTCGACAACGACTCGCGGCTGCTGCGCACCACGGCGACACGGGTGGCGCAGGGCATCATCGGCGGACGCGAAAGCGTCGAGCTTCGCCTGCTGGGCAGGCTGCTCGATCGCGCCAACCTGATGCCCCCCTCGGCCGCGCTCGCCATGCCCGAGAGCGCCGCGTTCCAGCAAGGCTTGATGGCCGTCGCCTCGGAGAAGCGCGGGCTCGCGACCGTGTTCGACAATATCCATCGTCTCGCCGGCACCCTGCGCGACCGCTTCTCGCCCGACATGACCGCCGCCTTCGGCCCGATGATGAACGAGGTCCGCAACCAGCTCCTGAGCGCGCGCGGCAATCTCGATCCGCTGCTGGCGGCGCTCGACGAGATCGTACGCTTCGTCGCCACGCTCTCGGGGCTCGCCCAGGAGAACATGACTCGTGGCACCGGCTGGCTGTTCCTCGACCTCGGCCGACGCATCGAGCGCGGCCAGTTCGTGCTCGGCTCCGCGCTCGGGCCGTTCCAGCAATCGCCGATCGACTGGGACGCCGCCATGCGCATCGCGCTCGAGCTGTGCGACAGCACCATCACCTACCGCACGCGTTATCTCGGCCAGCTTCAGCCGGCACCGGTGCTCGACCTGGTGGTGCTCGACGACAGCAACCCGCGCGCCTTCGCCTTCCAGATGCGTTCGATCGCCAGCCATCTCGGGCGGCTGGGCCAGGCTTCGGGCACCAAGGTGCCGGACATCCTGATCTCGCTCGATGCCGACCTCGGCCGTGCCGTGCGGCTTTTCAACGGTGAGGAGAAGTCATGGCGACACGAAGGGCTGGCGCTCGCCGTGCTGCGTGAGATCGCGGATGACGGCCAGGAGCGGCTGGAGGAGCTTTCCGAGGCGATCACCCGCGCCTACTTCAGCCACGTTCCGATGGCGCAGGCCGTCGGGTCGATGGCGTCGCTGGCGGCGAGCTGACGGCGATGCACTACCTGCTGTCGCACCGCACGACTTACACCTACGCCAGCAGCGTCGACTCCGCGCATCACATCGCCCATCTGCGCGCGCGGCCGTTCACCGGCCAGAAGGTCAGCTCGATCGGCATCGTCACGCATCCGCAGCCGGCGCTCGCCGTGCAGCATGTCGATCACTTCGGCAACCTGATCGACATCTACCGCATCGACCAGCCGCACCAGCGCTTCGACATCGAAGTACGTGCGGACGTCGAGGTGAGGTTTCCCGACCCGCCGCCGGAGAAGGAGACGCCGCCCTGGGAAGAGATCCGCAAGGCGTTGGCCGGCGACGGCTTTCCCGTGCCGATCGAGGCGAGCGAGTTCGTCCATGAATCGCCGCTCGTACCGTTCGACGACGACCTGCGCGCCTATGGCGCCGCATCCTTGACGACGGGCCGGCCGATCCTCGAAGCGGCGCGGGAGCTCACCAAACGTATCAAGAGCGATTTCGAATACAATCCGGGCGCCACCGACATCTCGACTCCCTTGCACGACGTATTCGAGGGCAAGGCCGGCGTCTGCCAGGATTTCGCGCACGTCATGATCGCGGCGCTCCGCGCCCACGGTCTCGCGGCGGGTTACGTGTCGGGCTACATCCGCACCGTCAATTCGAAGGAAGAGGTCGCGTTGCGCGGCGCCGATGCCAGCCATGCCTGGGTCGCAGTGTGGTGCGGCGAGAAAGCGGGCTGGATCCATCTCGATCCGACCAACGACCTGGTCGCCAGCCAGGACCATGTCGCCATCGCCTGGGGCCGCGATTTCGCCGACGTGAGCCCGCTACGCGGCGTCATCCTGGGCGGCGGCCGCCACGCCTACAGCGTAGCAGTGACGCTGGTGCCGGCGGGCTGAGGGCGGCTGGAAGCCAAACGGCCAAGGACCTATATTGGGGCATGCCACAGGACCTCCCGGTTACCCGCGACTATAGCGTTGTCGTCGAACGCGATGAGGACGGCTGGTATGTCGCAAGCGTTCCGACGTTGCCGGGGTGCCATACTCAAGCACGGTCTCTCGACGAACTCATGATCCGCATTCGTGAAGCCATCGAGGCCTGCCTCGAAGCCGGCGACACTCCGACTCCCCTGGAATTCGTCGGCGTTCAACGCGTGTCGATCGCGGCATGACGCGCTTCCCGGCAGTTTCGGGCCGGGAGTTGGTGGCTGCACTTGGACGCAAGGGCTTCGAGGTTATTCGCGTCAAAGGAAGTCACCACGTGCTTCGCCATGCCGACGGCCGGACGACCGTCGTCCCTGTCCATGGACGAGAAGAAATCGGACCGGGCCTGCTGACCAAGATCTTGCGCGACTGCGACATCGGTCGGGACGAGCTGTCGAGCCTTTTGTAGTACCGCGCGCGACCCGCTTCATCAGCTCGGCATTGGCGACACCCTGCAGCTTGCCGGGCTGCAGGGCCTTCAGCGTCTCGTAGGTCGTTTTCACCACCGCGGCGAAGGGCTGGTGGCCCTGCAGCGCGATGCGGACACAAGCCCGCTGCGCGGCGTCATCCTGGGAGGCGGCCGGCACGCCTACAGCGTGGCGGTGACGCTGGTGCCCGGCGGGGTAAGCTTGCCGATCTGTATCCAAACGGATACATATGCGAACGATGAATGTTTTCATCCGTTCGTCCGACTTCGATCGATGGCTGGAAGCGCTAAAGGACAATAAGGGCAAGGCGCGCATCTCAGCGCGCCTCCGCAGCGCGATATTCGGAAATCATCGCTCGAGCGCTTCGCCTTGCGCGCGATCTGAAGGAGAGTGGAGAATGAAAGTCACCTACGCACCGTTTGATGCCGCAGACTATCTCGACAACGATGCGGTGATTGCGGAATATCTGACGGCAGCCGCTGAAGATCCCAATCCTGAGGTCTTCCTCCTTGCCCTCAGTGATGTTGCCAGGGCGAAGGGCATCGCGAAAATTGCAAAGGGCGCAGGACTGGGCCGCGAGAGTCTTTACAAGGCCCTGAGCGTCGGCGCGCATCCACGCTATGAGACCGTCAGCGCCATACTGCGCGCGCTCGGCGTCAAGCTGTCTATCGCGATCGAACAGCGTCGGCCTGCACGCCGGAAGTCCCCACGGGCACGAGCTGTGACGCGTCGTCCAAAGGAGCGCGCCGCGGCTGCCCGCGGGTGAGAAGTTCCACGGCCCCTATCCGCCGAGGAACTCCTTCGTCCAGCCCGTGTAGTCCACCTCGCGGGTGACCCTCTTCATCAGCTCGGCGTCGGCGACGCCCTGCAGCTTGCCGGGCTGCACGCCCTCGCGCAGGGCCTTCAGCGTCTCATAGGTCGCCTTCACCGCGGCGGCGAAGGGCTGGTGACCCTGCAGCGCAATGCGGACGCGGCGGGCAGAGAGATAGTCCTTGTCGGTGAGCTCGCCCGACACGCCGCCCATGATGAGCGGCAGGGTGGTCGCGGCCGAGATCGCGTCGAGCTCGGCGCGGGTCTTGATGCCGACGAAGAACAGCGCGTCGACGCCCGCCGCCTCGTAGGCCTTGCCGCGGGCGATCGCATCGTCGAGGCCGGTGATCTGGATCGCGCTGGTGCGGCCGGCGATCGCGAGCAGCGGGTCCTGCCGGCCGGCGAGGGCCGCCTTCATCTTGCCGACGCCTTCGGCGATGGTCGTGAGGCGTGGCTTGGTCGTGCCGAACGGCGTCGGCAGCTCGGTGTCCTCGATGCTCATGCCGCCGATGCCCGCGGTCTCGAGCTCCTCGACCGTGCGCTTCACATTGAGCGCATTGCCGTAGCCGTGGTCGGCATCGACCATCAGCGGCAGCTTGCCGGCGCGGTTGATGCGATAGGCCTGCTGCGCGAACTCGCTCAGCGTCAGCACGATGAGATCGGGCGCGCCGAGCACCGTCAGTGATGCGACCGAACCGGCGAACATGCCGAGCTCGAAGCCGAGATCCTCGGCGATGCGCGCGGAGATCGCGTCGTAGACCGATCCCGGATGGACACAGCGATTGCCGTTCAGGACGTCGCGGAAGCGCGTGCGGCGGTCGGTCCAATGCATGACGAATTCCCTTTGTTTTCGGCGCGTTTCGACGGGCAAACCAGGCAGTCTTCCGCTCGTCCCATCGAAGGCGTAGCGTTCTTAGCACTGGCGGTTCGACGGCGCGACGGACCAACCGAACAAGAACAAGCGCTTCTCGGGGGAAACCGAATGTTCGAGGTACTCGACCGGCAGACGCGCCTGACCGGCAACCAGAAGAAAATCCTCGCCGCCGCGATCATCGGCGACGCGCTGGAATTCTTTGATTACTTCCTGATCGGCTTCGTGCTCGCCTTCCTGATCGGACCGTGGAAGCTCACCTTCGGCCAGTCGGCCACCGTGCTGATGTCGTCGGGCATCGGCGCCATCCTCGGCGCGTACATCTGGGGGTGGCTGGCGGACAGGATCGGCCGCCGCAAGGTGTTCATCGGCACCGTGCTGAACTTCTCGATCGCCACCGGCCTGCTCTACTTCACGCCGGACAATGGCTGGATCTATCTCACCATCATGCGCTTCTTCGTCGGCTTCGGCGTCGGCGGCCTCTATTGCGTCGACCTGCCGCTGGTGCAGGAATTCATGCCGAGCAGCAAGCGCGGCTGGGTCGGCGGGCTGGTGACCTGCGTGATCCCGCTCGGCGTGGGCATGGGCGCGGTGCTCGGCGCCTTCATGGGCCCGACCCAGTGGCGCCTGCTGTTCCTGATCGGCCTGGCGCCGTCGCTGCTGGTGCTGCTGGTCCGCCTCTGGGTGCCCGAATCGCCGTGGTGGCTGGTGCGCCAGGGCCGCTACGAGGAGGCTCGCAAGTCGCTCGCCTGGGCCTTGCAGGTCGCCCCCTCCAGCCTGCCCCTGCCCAACGCCGCCACATTGCCGCGCGTCGAAGCGACCTCGTGGTTCGAACTGTTCAAGTATCCGCGCAGCCTACTGGTTTCCTGGCTCGGCAACGCCGGCGCCCAGACCGGTTCCTACGGCATCAACCTGTGGGCGCCCTCGCTGTTCGTGCTGCTCCTGAAGGTCACCCCGCAGGAGGCCTCCAAGATGTTCATCCTGCTGACGGTGACCGGCTTCATCGGCCGGCTCTCCTTCTCCTGGATGTCGGACGTGATCGGACGGCGCAAGGCCGGCGGGCTGCTGGGCATCGGCGCCGGCGTCCTGACGATGGTGGCGGGCTATAATTACGACGTCATGTGGTTCGGCGTCTCGGCCTTCTGGCTGATCCTGGCGGCCACGATGTTCTTCGCCGACGGCGGTTTCGCCATCGTCGGCCCCTACGCGGCTGAAGTCTGGCCGTCGCACCTGCGCACCAGCGGCATGGGCTCGGCCTACGGCTTCGGCGGCATCGGCAAGATCATCGGCCCGGTCGGGCTCGCCCTCATCGTCGGCTCCGGCAACTACCTCAAGCCGGACGTTCCGCTGCCGCAGATCCCGGTCGCCTTCGTCTATCTCGGATGCTGGTTCCTGATGGCCGGGCTGGTCTATTATTTCATCGGCATCGAGACCAAGGGCAAGTCGATCGACCAGATCGACAGGGAACTCGCCGCTGCTCGCTGAACGAGAGAGGACGCCGTGGACACGCTGATCCCGACCGCCGCCGACCTTGCAGGCGACCCCGCCGTTATCGCGCGCGCCCGATCGGTCCACCCGGCCGTCGAAGCGGCCTCTCACGCCATCGAGGAAACGCGGCGCCTGCCGGCCGATCTCCTCGACCGGCTGCATGAGCAGAAGCTGTTCCGCCTGCTCATGCCGCGCTCGTCGAACGGCATCGAGACCGATCCGATCACCTTCTTCCATGTGATCGAAACCATCGCGAGCGCGGATGCCTCGACCGGCTGGTGCCTGAGCCAGGCCGGCGGCTGCGCCATGTCGGCCGCCTACCTCTCCGTACCGGTAGCGCAGGAGATCTTCGGCAACGACCCGCGCGCCGTGCTGGCCTGGGGTCCCGGACCGAAGGTGAAGGCCGTCGAATGTGAAGGCGGCTACAAGGTCACCGGCGTGTGGGCCTTCGCCTCGGGCGGCCGGCATGCCACCTGGCTCGGCGCGCATTGCCCGATCTTCCTGGCCGACGGCACGCGCAAGCTCGACGCAAACGGAAAGCCAGCCGAGCGCACCATGCTGGTTCGCACCGGCGACGTGCAGTGGACCGACATCTGGAACACGGTCGGCCTGCGCGGCACGGCGTCGGACCAGTTCGCCCTCACCGATCATTTCGTGCCGCACGATCACTCGATGTCGCGCGACTACGCGCAGCCGGAAAAGGAACGCCGCGAGACCGGGCCGCTCTATCGCATGTCGGCGATGACCTGCTACGAGACGGGCTTCGCCGGCGTGGCGCTGGGCATCGCCCGCGGCGCGTTGGACAATTTCGTCGACACGGCGAAAACCAAAGTGGTGCGCGGCGGCAAGAGCCCGATCCGCGACAGTGCCGTCGTCCAGACCAATCTGGCCCAGGCCGAGATCGGCATCCGCTCGGCGCGCGCCTATCTGCTTCAGTCGCTGGCCGGCATCTGGCAGCGGATCTCGGCCGGCGAGGAACTGGCCATGCAGGACCGCATCGTCATCCGCGGCGCCTCGACCAACGCGATCCACAAGGCACGCGAGGCGGTCGACTTCGCCTACAATGCCGCCGGCGCGACCGCGATCTTCGGCAGCCATCCGCTGGAGCGGCGCTTTCGCGACATCCATACCGTGACCCAGCAACTGCAGGGCCGGCTCAGCCATTTCGAAACCGTCGGCGCCTGGATGATGGGCGCCGACACCGATCTCACCTGGGTATAGGGAGCACATCATGCCGCTTGGCGTCCTGCAGCATTACACGATCGAGCCCTCGAACCTCGAGGCGACCAAGGACTTCTATTGCGACGTGCTGGGACTCGAGAATGGCGACCGTCCGCCGCTCGGCTTCCCCGGCTACTGGCTGTATTCCGGCGGCGTCCCGACGGTTCATCTGCTGGGCGAGCGCAAACCGCGCGAAGGCATCGTCGTGCGCGGCACCGAGAAGAAGTTCGACGACACCGGCCGCTTCGACCATATCGCCTTCGCCGCCACCGACATCGACGGCGTGCGCAAGCGCCTCGAGTCGAAGAGCGTCAAATTCCGCGAGCAGATCGTGCCACGCACCGGCGCCGCGCAGATCTTCCTCTACGACCCGGACGGTGTCGGCGTGGAACTGAACTTCCCGGCACCACAGACTTCGTCCCTCCCCCGA
>Ga0268266_10001979_pt1 | contig 22973 bp, 20 predicted proteins | sample KBSS13metaG_FD_190356 | JGI IMG/M metagenome (GOLD analysis project Ga0268266, IMG submission 190356) | Switchgrass rhizosphere microbial communities from Kellogg Biological Station, Michigan, USA - KBS S1-3 metaG (SPAdes) (version 2) | ecosystem: Host-associated > Plants > Roots > Rhizosphere... | reverse complement strand
GGGTCTATCGCCTGGTCACCGGGCCGTTCCCCAGCAATGCCGCCGCGCAGGAGTTTGTTGCCAAGCTCAAGCAGCGGGGCGTGAGTGCCTTCCAGTTCGACAGTCCGGCGGGCCAGGCGATGGAAAGCGTCTCGGCCAAGTAACGCGGCGATCTATTGCCCGCAGGCGTCGTAATAGCCTGCGCGGCAATCGGCGACAGCCTGGCGCCATGCGGCCAGGTCGCGCTGGTACTGGGCCTGCGCTTGGGCATAGCCACCGTAATCGGCCTGCGATTGCCGTGCCCAGCGGGCATCGCGCTGGCGCACATAATCGAGCTGAGCCTGGTTCATCCGGCGGATCGCTTCATGATCGCGCAGGCGCGCCGCGCTGCTGCGCATGGCCGGGTCGGTGGGATTATCGGCGTGCGCCGCGCTGGGCAAAGCCACGGCGACCAGCGCCGCAGCCAGCAGTGGATTTGCCCTCATGTCTGGTGTCCCCTTGTCGGTTATGCGCATGGCATAGCAACGATGACGGCATGGGGCAGCCGCGTTGCGATAGACGGTTCCGCGCCTCGCCTCAGGTTCCGCGCGTGTCGCCGTATAAATGAATGTGCAGCCGGTCGGTCATCCGCCAGCCGCGTTCGAGTGCGAGGGCAGAAAGCCATTTCTCGCGTTCGCGCAAGGTTTCGCTGTCAGTGCCCTCGGGCATCACGAACAGGCGTTCGCCGGGAATGGCGTGGGCCGCCTGCAGCGCCGCCACTTCCTCGCAGTCGACAGGATTTGCCACCACGAACTTGAAAAACGCGCGCGGGTCGGCCGCCCAGGCGTCCAGCCGCTCCGGGATCAGCGCCAACTCACGGGGGTTGCCGGAATGGGCAAGCTTTGGCGAGACGTTGAACTGGTCGATCAGTGGATCGACTGCCGGGGAAGGGGCGACCGTCCCATTGGTCTCGATCTCGACATGCAGGCCGGGTCGCTCTGCCTTGAGCATGGTCAGCACACGGGCAAGGGCAGTGGCCTGCAACAGCGGCTCACCCCCGGTCACCACCAGCCGGTCTTGCGGGAAGGCGAGCAGGCGGGAGACGACATCGTCTTCTGCCAGGATCAACTGGTTGGCTTGCCGATCGAACGCCGCGCTATCGCGGTGCGGGCGATTGTCGCCGGTAAAGCGCCAAGTATAGGCCGTGTCGCACCATTGGCAGGCCAGGTTGCAGCGGGACAGGCGGATGAACAGCGACGGGCGCCCGGCCGATGGGCCTTCGCCCTGGAGCGAGGCGAAGATTTCCGGTTCGCCGGGCGTGGTGGTGGCGAGGGCGAGAGTCATCGGCGTTGCCAGAGGCATCGCACCACCCCCCGACCCCCTTCTCTGAAGAGGAGGGGGAGCAGGACGCCAAAAGCCCCCTCCTCTTCAGAGGAGGGGGTTGGGGGTGGTGCGAGGCGCAGAGCCGCGCCCGTGCCGGGCGCCACCACCCCTCGATCCCCTCCTCTGAAGAGGAGGGGAGGAAGATGGTGGGGCAACATTACCCCAGCCGCGCCAGTGCGGCGGTCAGGCGCTCGGCTTCGGCGCTGTGGTGGGCGTGGTCGGCGCGGGCCTTTTCCACGGCCTCGGGCTTGGCCCGTTCCACGAACGAGGGGTTGGACAGGCGCCCGTCGAGGGCCTTGGCTTCCTTTTGCGCGGCGGCCAGGGCCTTTTCCAGGCGGGCCTTTTCGGCTGCAATGTCGATCACGCCATCGAGCGGCACCACCAGCGTGGCGTCACCGGCCACGATCTGCATCGCAGCGCCGGCGGGCGCCTGGGCGAAGTGAATGGCGGAAAGGCGCGCCAGGCGTTCGATCGCGGCCGGGTTGGCGGCAATGGTTGCGGCGGTCTGCTCGCTCGGGTTGGCGAGATAGGCCTCCAGGCGCGCACCGGGCGCGATGCCCAGTTCGTTCTTGGCGGTGCGCAGAGCCGAAACCAGCGCGATCAGCCATTCCACTTCGGCCTTGGCAGCCGCGTCCACGCTGGCCTGCGGGGCGGGCCAGCGTGCAACGATCAGTTCGTTGCTGCGGGCACCAAGAGCATGCCACAATTCTTCGGTCACGAAGGGCATGAACGGGTGAAGCATGACCAGGATCTGGTCGAGCACCCAGCCGGCAACGGTACGGGTCTCGTCGTCGAACGATCCCTTGATCAGTTCGATGTACCAGTCGCAGAACGTGTCCCACGCGAAGTGGTAGATGGCATTGGCCGCCGCGTCGAAGCGCAGGTCGGCCATGGCCTGATCGAGTGCGGCGACGGTTTCCACCACTTCGCCTACGATCCAGCGGTTGACCGCGCTGGTCGCTGCCGGTGCTTCCAGCGTGGTGGAGGCGCCGATGCCGTTGGCCTGGCAGAAGCGCGCGGCGTTCCACAGCTTGGTGGCGAAGTTGCGATAGCCCTCCACCCGCTTTTCATCCATCTTCACGTCGCGGCCCTGGCTTTCCATCGCCGCCATGAAGAAGCGCAGCGCGTCGGCGCCGTACTTGTCGATCAGGCCCAGCGGATCGACCACGTTGCCCTTGGACTTGGACATCTTCTGTCCATCGGCCGCACGGACCAGCCCGTGGAGATAGAGACGCTTCCACGGCACTTCGTCCATGAAATGCAGGCCCTGCATGGCCATGCGCGCATCCCAGAAGAACAGGATGTCGAAGCCCGACACCAGCAGATCGTTGGGGTAGTGGCGCTTGACCAGTTCCGTGCTGTCTGGCCAGCCCAGCGTGGCGAAGGGCCAGAGGGCGGAGGAGAACCAGGTGTCGAGCACGTCTTCGTCGCGGGTCAGCGGCTTGTTGCCGGCCAAGGCCTGCGCCTCTTCCTCGGTTTCCGCCACATAGGGCGTGCCCTCGGCGTCGTACCAGGCCGGAATGCGATGGCCCCACCACAACTGGCGCGACACGCACCAGGGCTGGATGTTCTCCATCCAGTTGAAAAAGGTCTTTTCCCACGACTTGGGCACGATCTCGATGGCGCCCGAACGCACCGCCTCGATCGGCTTGCGGGCCAAAACTTCCGCATTCACATACCACTGGTCGGTCAGCCAGGGTTCGATCACCACGCCGCCGCGATCGCCGAAGGGCGTCTGGATCGTGCGCGGCTCGGCATCGTGCTCGGTTTCGTTGCCTTCCTTGTCCTTGGTGACATGGGGCACCAGCAGGCTTTGTGCCTTGAGAGCCTCGACCACGGCCTTGCGCGCAAAGAAGCGGTCCTGACCGAGGAACTCGGCCGGGATCAGGCCATCGGCGGTCTGCACCACTTGCGCCTCGGCATCGAGCATGTTGAGCATGTCGCGCGCTTCGATTCCGGCGCGCTTGCCCACTTCGAAGTCGTTGAAATCGTGGCCGGGCGTGATCTTCACCGCGCCGGTGCCGAGCGCCGGATCGGCGTGCTCGTCGGCCACGATGGGAATGCGCCGGCCGGTCAGCGGCAGCACGACGTGCTTGCCGATCACGCTCTTGTAGCGTTCATCGTTCGGGTGCACGGCCACGGCCATGTCGGCCAGCATGGTTTCCGGACGCGTGGTGGCGACGACGATATGATCCGCGCCGCTGTCCAGCGTCACGCCATCGGCGAGCGGATAGCGGAAGCGCCAGAAGCCACCCTGGACTTCGCGGGTTTCCACTTCCAGGTCGGAAATCGCGGTCTTGAGCTTGGGGTCCCAGTTCACCAGCCGCTTGTCGCGGTAGATCAGGCCTTGGTTATAAAGGTCGACGAAGACCTTGACCACGGCGCGGGTGAAGTGCGGGTCCATGGTGAACTGCTCGCGGCTCCAGTCCATCGAGCAGCCCAGGCGGCGCAGTTGGCGCGTGATCGTGCCGCCGCTTTCCGCTTTCCATTCCCACACTTTCTCCACGAACTGCTCGCGGGTGTAGTTGGTACGCTTGTCCTGCGCGGCTTCGAGCTGGCGTTCCACCACCATCTGCGTGGCGATGCCGGCGTGGTCGGTGCCCACCACCCACAGCGCATCCTTGCCTTTCAGGCGCTCGTGACGGATCACGATGTCCTGCAAGGTATTGTCCAGCGCGTGGCCAATGTGGAGCGAGCCGGTTACGTTGGGCGGCGGGTTCACGATGGTGAACGGCTGCGCGTCGCCCCGTTCCGGGCGAAACAGGCCGTTGCCTTCCCAGTGGGCATACCAGCGCGCTTCGATAGCGCCGGGCTCGAACGTCTTGGCCAGCTGCTCCTGGCCCGATTCCTGCTGCGTATTGGTCTCGCTCATGGCTGGCGCCTTGCCATTTGCGGCCGGCCATCGCAAGCATGGGCAGGAACGGAAACGCCGGTTCATGCGTTCCGCCGCACGTGAAGCACTTGTCGCCCCTTCAATTTTCCCCCATGAAGCGGGCAGCATGAGAGCCTTAGCCGATTTCACGATAGAGCCGGCCCAAGGGGGCGACGGCGGCGTGCTGCGCTTCAGTGGCCCGATGGTGGTTTCGTCGCTTGGGCTGGTCGACCGGCGCTTGCGCGCGGTAAACGAAGCAATCAGCGAAATCGACGTGCGCGATGTGGAGCGCATGGACACGGTGGGCGCCTGGATCGTCTGGCGCCTGTCGCAGCAGCTCGATGCCAAGATCGTCAATTGCCGGGATGAAGCCGATCGCCTGATCAAGGCCATCAGCGAGACCGACGAGAACCGCGAAAACATCCGCGCGCCGCGCCTTCCGCTGATCCAGCGCGTGCCCGACGAAGTGGGCAAGCTGGTCATCGCGATCGCCGTGGGCTTCCTCCAGGTCGTGGGTTTCCTGGGCCAGGCGATTTCCGCGATGGGCACGATCGTGCGCCATCCGCGCCGCTTTCGCGGGTTGGCGCTTGTGCACCAGATGGAACTGGTTGGCGTCAATGCCTTGGGCATCGTCGGGCTGATGAGCTTTCTGGTCGGCGTGGTCATCGCGCAGCAGGGCGCGGTGCAGCTTCAGCAGTTCGGGGCAGAGATCTACACGATCAATCTGGTCGGCCGCCTCACCTTGCGCGAACTGGGCATTCTGATGACCGCGATCATGGTGGCGGGCCGCTCGGGCTCGGCGTTTTCCGCGCAGCTGGGCACGATGAAGCTGACCGAGGAAGTCGATGCGATGCGCACGATCGGCGTTTCGCCGACCGAGGCGCTGGTCCTGCCGCGCATTCTGGCCACGATGATCATGCTGCCGCTGCTTGGCCTCTATTCCTCGGTGCTGGGTATCATTGGTGGCGCGTTCCTGGGCTCGGTATCGCTGGGCATCCCGTTCCTGACGTTCCTTTCACGCATCCAGGAAGTGGTGCCGATCCACGACGTCTGGGTGGGGCTGGTCAAGGGTCCGGTATTCGGCCTGATCGTGGCGCTGGCCGGTTGCTATCAGGGCATGCAGGTGAAAACCAATGCCGAGGAGGTGGGCACGCGCACCACCTCTGCCGTGGTTCTGGCGATCTTCACCGTCATCGTGCTGGACGCGTTCTTCGCCGTGTTCTTCACCAAGATCGGTTGGGGTTGAACGATGGACCATCCAGAAGCACGCCTTGCCGAGATGCCCGAAGAGTTCGAAGGCGACTATCCGATCCGCGTGCGCGGGCTGGTCAATCGCTTCGACGATCACGTGATCCACGAAGGGCTGGACCTGGATGTGAAGCGCGGCGAGATCATCGGCGTGGTCGGCGGATCGGGCACCGGCAAATCGGTGCTGATGCGCTCGATCATCGGCTTGCAGATTCCGGCCGAAGGCTCGATCGAAGTGCTGGGCCGCTCGATCACCGACGCGCGGGACGATGAGGACATCGATATCCGCAGCCAGTGGGGCATCTTGTTCCAGGGCGGCGCGCTGTTTTCCACGCTGACCGTGGCGGAAAACGTGGAAGTGCCGCTGCGCGAATTCTATCCCGAAATATCCGAAGAACTGCGCCACGAAATTGCCCGCTACAAGGTTTTGCTTTCGGGCCTGCCGGCAAACGCCACCAGCAAGTATCCTGCCGAGCTTTCCGGCGGGATGAAAAAGCGCGCAGGCCTTGCGCGCGCGCTGGCGCTCGATCCCGAACTGCTGTTCCTGGACGAACCGACCGCCGGGCTCGATCCGATCGGCGCGGCTGCGTTCGACAATCTCATTCGCGGCCTGCAGGAAACCCTGGGGCTGACGGTGTTCCTGATCACCCATGATCTCGATACGCTATATGAAATCTGCGATCGCGTGGCCGTGCTGGCCGACAGGAAGGTGATTGCGGTGGGCACCATCCCGGAACTGCTGGCGCTGGACCATCCCTGGATCCAGGAATATTTCAACGGTCCTCGCGGCCGGGCAGCCAAGGACGCGCAAGATCGCGAAGCGGCCAGCGTGGTGCAAGCCACGCAAGATGCGGCCACCTCCCCGATGGAACAGGAATAGGCGATGGAAACGCGGGCAAACCATATCTGGGTCGGGGCCGTCACCCTGCTGCTGCTGATCGGCGCGGCGCTGCTCACCATCTGGATCGCGCGGCTCAACCAGCATGCGCAGAACGAATACGACATCTTTTTCAAGCAGTCCGTCGATGGCCTGGCCAAGGGATCGGAAGTGTCGTTCTCCGGGGTGCCGTCGGGGCAGGTGAAAGACATCGAGCTGTGGGAGAAGGATCCCGAGTTCGTGCGCGTGCGCATCGCCATCGACAAGCGCGTGCCGATCCTGATGGGGACCACCGCCAGCATCCAGGGCAGCTTTACCGGCGTTTCCACGATCCAGTTGGCCGGCGCCGTCAAGGGTGCCCCCCCGATCGACCAGCCAGGGCCGGAAGGCGCGCCCGTGATCCCGACCAAGCGTTCGGGCCTGGGCGAAATCCTTTCGAACGCCCCGCTCCTGCTCGAACGACTGGCCACGTTGACCGAGCGGCTGACGATGGTGCTGTCTGACAAGAACCAGAAGTCGATCGAGAACATTCTGGCCCATACCGACAAGATGACCGCGAACCTCGCCGATGCCTCGCCCCAGGTGCAGCGCACCTTGTCGGAGCTTCAGTCGACGCTGCGCCAGGCAACCTATACGCTTTCCGCCTTCGAGAAGGTGGCGGGATCGGCCGACAATCTGCTCAACGACCAGGGCAATGGCCTGGCCAAGCAGTTGCGCGATACGCTCAAGTCTGCCCAGGGTGCGGCCGACGCGCTCAATGCCACGGCCAATGCGGCGCAGCCGGGCCTGCGGCGGTTTGATGAAAAGACCCTGCCGTCGGCAGAAGCGGCCATCCACGATCTTCAGGCGACGACCCGGTCCTTGCGCGAATTGACCGATCGCATCAACGATCGCGGCGTCAGCAGCGTGGTCGGCAGCCCCAAGCTGCCCGATTACAAGCACTGATCGCGAAAAGGGGAGTTTGACATGAAACTGCGTTTGCCGTTCCCCGCCTCGCGCCCGGCACTGGGCATGTTGCTGGTGGCCGCGCTCGGCCTTTCGGGTTGCGTCAGCATCGGCGGCAAGGCCCCGTCAAGCCTTCTGGCGCTCACCCCGGATGCCCGGTTGCCCGCCGGGCAGGACGCACAGGGCACGCTGGCCAATGCGATCGTGGTGATGGAGCCTGCTGCCGATGCACGCGTGGCCGTGCTGCGGGTGCCCGTCCAGATCAATGGCAGCAACGTGGCATACCTCAAAAAGACCCAGTGGGTGGAGAGGCCGGCCCGGCAACTTCAGCACCTGATTGCCGAAACCCTGCGGGCCAAAGGCGGCCGGCTGGTGGTGGAAACCGACACCGACAAGTGGCAGCAGCGCGTTTCGGGCCGCCTGCTCGACATGGGCTATGACCTGCCCACGCGCAGCGCCGTCGTCCGGTTCGATGCGGTGAAGGAGACGCCAGGCGGCCTGCTCGATACCCGCCGTTTTGAAGCGCGGGTTCCCAATGTGAGCGACGATGCAGCGGCGATCGGCCCTGCGCTCAACCAGGCGGCCAACGATGTGGCGCGCCAGATTGTCGATTGGGTGGGGTGATTAGTCTTTCCGGCCTGAACCGGATTTCTTGCCGCCGCCATCCTGCTTGTTGACCGTGGCCCAGGCACGCGCTTCGGCTTCGTGCTTGCTCACGCCGCGGTCTTCGTAGCTTTCCTCGATATGCTCGGCCTTGCGCTTTTGCTTGTCGGTATAGGCGTCCTTGCTGCCCTGTGGCATCGATCGTCTCCTTTGCGTGTTGCCCGATCAAGGTCTGGCCACAGCAGTGGTTCCGAATTTTTCGCCCATTTGATCTATCGCACAGTCAGCGCGGCCGCTGCGTGGCAGGGCACCCTTGCCCAAGCGGGGCCGCGCGATAGTCCGCCGCGCGTCGGTTCTCCCATGGCGTTGTTATCCGCGTCCAAGGAGGTTCGATCGATGCTGTCCCATTTTCACCGCCTGATCCTGGCAGGTGCCTGCGCCGCCATGCCTTTTGCGAGCACGGCCACCCCGGCCTTCGCGGCGCCCGCGCATGCCGGTTCGGCCGAAGCCCAGGCTTTGCTCACCCGCGCCGTGGCCGAATTGAAAGGCGTGGGCGCCGCAAAGGCCTTTGCCGAATTCAACGATCCACAAGGCTCTTTCCATACGCGCGAGCTGTATGTCTTCGTGTTCAGCATGAGTGGCCGCTATGAAGCATCGGGTGCCGATCCCAAGTTGGTGGGCAGCGATGCCACCGACATGACCGATGCCGAAGGCAAGCCGCTAGTGCAGGACATGATTGCCCAGGCCCGCGCCAAGGGCGGCGGCCGGGTGGATTATGTCTGGCTCAACCGGGCCGACAATCGCGTGGAGCACAAGCGCTCGCTGGTGCAGCGCGTGGGCGATCACATTGTGGGCGTGGGATATTACGCCGGATAAGGGGCACGTTTGGCCGCTTGGCGGGTTTGACATTCGTCCCGGCGTGCGCTCATCGCGCAGCCGGGGCCGAATGCAAGGATGCCAAGGCCTGTGTTTCAGGAAAGCCAGTCGTTTACCGAGCTTCGGGTGCGCACATCGCGCGCGATCGGATTGGCGCGGGTTCTGTGCATTCTGGGCATCGTCTACGTCCACGCCTGGACCGGGCTCTATGGGCCTGCGCTGACCGCGCTCGACCACACGCCGCAGGGGCTCTTGCGGTGGGGATTGATCGAATTGCTGGCCCGGTCGTCGGTGCCGCTGCTCAGCGTGGTATCGGGCTGGCTGGTCGGGCCATCACTTGCCCGGCGGGGCGCGCGGGCCTTTCTGGCGGGCAAGGCGCGGACTGTGCTGGTCCCGATGCTGGCGTGGAATGCCATTGCGATCGTGATGGTTTCCGGCGCGGCCTGGCTGGGCTGGCTCTATGCGCCGCAACCGACATCGTGGGCCTGGCTGGCCAACGAATTGACCGGCCTGGTCAGTCCCAACGAAATCAACGTGCAGATGCCGTTCCTGCGCGACTTGTTCCTGTGCCTGCTGATTGCGCCGCTGTTGGTCCGGCAAAATGATCGAACGCTCGGCACCGTGGCCATTGCCGCCTTGGCCTGGAGTCTCGCGCCGCCGGTGATCCCGCTGCTGCAACGCCCGTCGATCCTTGGATTTTTTGTATTGGGAATGCTGGTGCGCCGCCGTGATCTTGCCGCGCGGCTGGGAAACTTGCCGTTCGTCCTGATCCTGACACCCTATCTTGTGATGGCGGCGGCCAAGATTTGGCTGGAACTGTATGGTGAGGATAAGGGCTGGGTCTCGCCGCTGTCGATGGCCTGCGTGGACCTTGCCATGCGGGCCGCGACGGCCCTTTGTTTCTGGGCGATTGCCTGGCGCTTGGCCCAGACCCGGGCGGGCACGGCATTGCTGCGGCTGGAGCCGGCAGTGTTCCTGTTGTTCTGCTGCCACCTGATCCTGATCTGGTGCGCCGGCCCGGCCATCGGTGCGCTCACGGGGCCGTTGGGATCGCCGCTTTATCCGCTATTCCTGCTGGCCCAGCCGGCCCTGGCCTTGGGCGCAACGCTGGTGCTGGGGAAAGCCCTCTCGGCGATCAGCCCGCCGCTGGCGCGGTTGCTCAGCGGCGGGCGTCTCGTTTCGCGGGATTAATCTTCGTCTTCGTCTTCGGGCAGGGCGTCTTCGCCTTCGTCCCAACCCTTTTCGTCTTCCTCGTCCTCATCTTCTTCCAGCGCATCGATCAGCGCCTGGGAAAACATGGGGATGTCGTCGGGCTTGCGGCTGGTGATCAGGTTGCCGTCGATGGCAACGGCCTGGTCCACCACATCGGCCCCGGCATTTTCCAGGTCGGTGCGGATGGAAGGCCAGCCGGTCACGGTACGGCCATCGATGATGTCGGCTTCCACCAACAGCCAGGGGCCGTGGCAGATCGCCGCGATCGGCTTGTCGAGATCATCGAATTCCTCGACCAGTTCGATCACCCGCGGTTCCAGGCGCAAGGCATCGGGGTTCATCTGGCCGCCGGGCAGCAGCAGGGCATCGAAATCATCTGCTTCCACCGCATCGAGGCGGGCATCCACTTTCACGCTTTCGCCCCAGTCGGTGTGATTCCAGCCCTTGATCGAGCCGGTCTTGGGGCTGGCGACGACGGTTTCGATACCAGCAGCTTCCAGTGCCTTTTTCGGATCGATCAGTTCGGATTGTTCAAAGCCGTCGGTGGCAAGGATCAGCACGCGTTTGGCCATGGCATTTCTCCGTCATTTCGGGGGTACTTGCCCACAATGGCCCGTGTCAGTGACAGTTCCGGAGGTTTCGTTTTGTTCGCCGTATTGCTGAGGCGGCGTGGGCGAATTCCGCGACGCCACGGTTGCCCTGTAAAAGGCCCTGGCGAGGCGTGAGGACGCAGGAAGAGTGGGCCTCTTTCCAGGCCGAGCAACGCTGCCAGGGCCTTTTACAGGGCAACCCCTGCGGGGCTGGACCAAAAAGCGCCATTTCAGCGTCGGCTCGGCTAGCAATATCGACATATTGCGTCACCTCGCCTCCTCGAACTGGCGCTTTTTGCCTCCAGCCGTGGCGTTGCGGAATTCGCCCACGCCGCCTAAACCGATTCGGCCATGGCCGATGATTTCAAAGATCCGTTCGACGCAATCGTCGATGCCCCGTTCGACTCCGCCCTGTCGGAGCGATACCTGGTCTATGCCCTCTCCACGATCACGGCGCGGTCGCTGCCCGATCTGCGCGATGGGTTGAAGCCGGTGCACCGCCGCCTGCTCTGGGCGATGCGGCAATTGAAGCTCGATCCCACGGGCGGTTTCAAGAAATCGGCGCGCGTGGTCGGCGATGTCATCGGCAAGTATCACCCCCATGGTGACTCCAGCGTCTATGACGCGATGGTGCGCCTCGCGCAGGATTTCGCGCTGCGTTATCCGTTGGTCGATGGCCAGGGCAATTTCGGCAATATCGATGGCGATAACGCGGCCGCCTATCGCTATACCGAAGCGCGGCTGACGCCGACGGCAATCCGCCTGATGGCGGGCCTCGATGAAGGCACCGTCGAATTCGTGCCAACCTACAACGGGGAAGAACTGGAGCCGGAAATCTTTCCGGGCCTGTTCCCCAATCTTCTGGCCAATGGCGCCAGCGGCATTGCCGTGGGCATGGCCACCAACATCCCGAGCCACAACGTGGCCGAGATTGTCGATGCCACGCTGATGCTGATCGACAATCCCCATGCCGAGCACGCCCAATTGATGGAAGTGTTTCACGGCCCGGATTTCCCCACCGGCGGCGTGGTGGTCGATAGCCCGGCCGCGATTTCGGCGGCCTACGAAACCGGGCGCGGCTCGATCCGCGTGCGCGGACGGTTTTCCAATGGGCGAGCCGAAGACGGCACCTGGGAGGAAAGCGGGATCGAGCGGCTGGGCAGCGGCCAGTGGCAGCTGGTCATTTCCGAAATCCCCTACATGGTGCAGAAGGGCAAGCTGATCGAGCAGATCGCCGCCCTGATCGCCGACCGCAAGCTGCCGATCCTGGAAGATATCCGCGACGAAAGCGACGAGCACATCCGCATCGTGCTCATTCCCAAGAGCCGCAATGTCGATCCCGAACTGCTCAAGGAATCGCTCTATCGGCTGACCGACCTGGAAACGCGTTTCGGGCTCAACCTCAATGTGCTCGATGCGCAGCGCACGCCGGGCGTGCTTGGGCTAAAACTGCTGTTGCAGGAATGGGTGGTCAGCCAAATCCAGATCATGCTGCGCCGCACGCAGCACCGGCTGGACAAGATCGCCGCGCGGCTCGAACTGCTCGAAGGCTATATCATTGCCTATCTCAACCTGGACCGGATCATCGAGATCATCCGGACCGAGGACGAGCCCAAGCCGGTGATGATGGCCGAATTTGGGCTGACCGATCGCCAGGCCGAAGCCATTCTCAACATGCGGCTGCGCTCGTTGCGCAAGCTGGAAGAGATGGAACTGCGCAAGGAGCGCGATGCGCTGCTTTCCGAGCAGGACGACCTGAACAAGCTGCTGGAAAGCCCGGTGCGGCAACGCATGCGCTTGAAGCGCGACTTGAACGCGTTGCGCAAGGAATATGGCCCGCAAACGGCGCTGGGCCGCCGCCGCACCACGATTGCCGAAGCTGCGCCCACGCGCGAGTTCTCGATGGACGCCATGATCGAGAAGGAGCCAGTGACGGTCGTGCTTTCGGCGCGCGGCTGGATCCGCGCGGCCAAGAGCCACCTGCCGCTCGACACCGAGTTCAAGTTCAAGGAAGGCGATGGCCCGGCCTGGGTGCTGCACGCGCAGACCACCGACAAGCTGCTGGTCGCGCTCGACAATGGGCGGTTCTATACCCTGGGGGCAGACAAGCTGCCCGGCGCACGCGGTTTTGGCGAGCCGATCCGGACGATGGTGGACATCGATCCGGAAGCGCACGTCATGGCGCTGGTGGTCTATCGGCCCAAGGGGCAATTGCTGCTGGCAGCCAATTCGGGGCGCGGCTTTGCTGCCGAGATGGACGAACTGCTGGCCGAAACGCGAAAGGGACGCGGCGTGGTTTCGACCAAACCGGGCGTCACGCTCAAGATCGTGCGCGAAATCGCCCCCGAGCACGATCACGTGGCGGTGGTGGGCGACAACCGCAAGCTGGTGATCTTTGCCTTGTCCGAGGTTCCGATCCTCGCCAAGGGCCAGGGAGTGACGTTGCAGCGCTATCGCGACGGCGGCTTGTCGGACGCGATCACGCTCAAGCTGGACGATGGCCTCACCTGGACCATGGGCGGCGAATCTGGCCGCACGCGGGTGGAAAAGGATCTGCTGCCGTGGAAGGTTGCGCGGGGTGCGGCAGGGCGATTGCCGCCAAACGGCTTCCCACGGGATAACACGTTCTAGGTGTTTGGTCTCTCAGGCATCGCCCTGTTCCTTGGCCACGTCTACCAGCCAGTCGTGGAACTTCACCAACCCCGGATGATCGCGCCAGTCGGGGCGGAGGACCAGGTAGTATTGCCCTTCATCCACCAGCGCTGTGGAAAAAGGCGTGACAAGGACGCCCGATTGCAATTCCGGCTCGATCAGGAAGCGCGGGAGCAGCGCCGCCCCTGATCCGGCCGCAGCAGCCTGGGCCAGCATCAGGAAGTGTTCGAAGGTGGCGCCTTTGAGGGGCGGCAGGCCGTCAAGGCCGGCGAGCGCAAACCAGCGGTTCCACGCCTGGCGGCGGGAGATCTGGAACAGCAGCGGCTTGTCCAAAAGGTCCTTGGGCTCGTTCACCCCTTCGGCCGCCAGCCAGGTGGGAGAGCAGGCAACCACGGCCTGTTCGGTAAACAGGGGGACCATTTCGGCATCGGCCCAGTCGGCGGCGCCGAAGTGGATCGCGGCGTCGAAGCGCTCTTCGCGCAGATCGAACGGGAACGAGCGCGCGGCGTAGTTTACCGTCAGTTCGGGATATCGGGCGGTCAAGCCTGGCAGGCGAGGGGCCAGCCAGCGCATCCCGAAGCTGGGCAGCGTGGCGATGGAAAGGTCGCGGCGGTTGCCCCGGTCCATCGCCTTGACCGTTGCCATGCGGATGCGGCGTAACGCGGGCTCGATATCCTCGGCATAGGCGCGCCCGGCTTCATTCAATACGACACGGCGGCCGTGGCGTTGGAACAGCGTGGTCTGCAGCGTCTCTTCCAGCAGGGCGATCTGCCGGCTGACGGCGCTTTGCGTCAGGCCGAGCTGTTCGCCAGCGCGCGAAAAGCCACCCTCGCGCGCAGCGGCGACGAAACACGCCAAGGCCGTCATCGATGGTAGTTCGCGACGCGACTCACTCATTCCAAAATCCGATCAACAGATGATGCTTCCCCGTTTTGATGCGTGGGTTTGCTAGCATAAATTGAGGGGAGCAACGAGATTAGATCGAAGGGGCGCATAATGCAGGACTTGGCAACCATCGAACAAAGTGGCGCTCTCGATCTTGTGGAAAATGTCTTGGGAGAGCATGAAGCCGCAAGGATTCGTGCGCTGGCTGCCCCGATGGTGCCTATAGGCGGCCACGCTCCGGTCAACGGAGTCGATGCCTTGCGCTTTGCCGAGGCCATGAATCTCGTTCTCTTTGCCGACTTGCTCGATCGCGTACCCGAAGGTGCGAAATATGTGGACCAGTGCGCCGCACAAGGCCGCCGCATCGTGCTGGACCATGGCGCGCTGCGCACGGTGGCCCTGCCGCAGGGTGCGCGGTGCGCGATGCCCAACGGCGTGGAGGCGTTCCGCCGCTTGCTCGAACCGCTCGGCTATGTCGAAGTGGGCGTCTACCCGTTGCCGCGCCTCAAGATGACTGGCCATGTCTGGTGCCACTCGCGCTTTCCCGAAACGATGCCGCAGTTCTTTGTCAGCGAGCTGCATGTCGATCAGTTCTCTCCCGCCTTTGCCAAGGCTGCCGTGCGTGTGTTCGGTCCGGCGCTCGATCGGCTGGATAGCACGACGGCGCAGGTGCTTGCCCGCTTTGCAGCAGGCGGCAGCGTTCCGCAGGAAGATGCCGTGGAAGCGCTCAAGGTCGTCATGCGGCTGTTCGATCGCCAGCATCCCGTGCCGTTCGAACGCGACTATGAAATCCTGCGCGCCGAGAGCGCCGAAGCGGCGTGGATTTCCACCGAGGGCAATGCGTTCAACCACGTGACCGATCGCGTGGCCGATGTGGATGCGACGGCGCAAGGCGAACGCGAAGCGGGGCGCAGCATCAAGGACAAGGTGGAAGTGTCGGCCTCGGGCCGCGTGTGCCAGACGGCGTTGCAGGCTGCGCGGGTCAAGCGCTGCTTCCGCGCCGATGATGGCACGCTCACCGCGCATGTCGTGCCGGGCTCGTTCTTCGAATATATCAGCCGCCGTGTCGATCCCGGCACGGGCAAGCTCGACCTGACGTTCGACAGCGGCAATGCCACGGGCATTTTCAAGATGACCGCTGCGGCCTGAAATCCTTGCGCCCCTGACTGGGGCTTATTGCAAAACAACAAGCCATCCGCACATGGATTGCGGGGAGGAATCGCCATGTCTCAAGCCCTTATGCCGCTCTATGCCCGTGCCCAGATCGAAGTGGAGCGCGGGGAAGGTGTGTGGTTGGAAGCGCGCGACGGGCGCCGTTTCCTGGATTGCGTGGCCGGCATCGCCACGTGCAGCCTGGGCCACGCCCACCCCGCGCTGGTCGCCGCGCTGACCGCGCAGGCGCACAAGCTGTGGCATGTGTCCAACATCTTCCGCATTCCCGCGCAGGAAGAACTGGCCGACAAGCTGACCGGCGCGACCTTTGCCGACCTCGCCTATTTCGCCAATTCCGGCACGGAGGCGGTGGAAGCGGCGCTCAAGACCGCACGGCGCTATCACTTTGCCAAAGGCAATCCGGAGCGCATCGACGTGATCGGCTTTGCCGGATCGTTCCACGGCCGCACCTATGCCGCGATCAATGCCTCGGGCAATCCCACCTACCTCGAAGGGTTCGGCCCGCGCCTGCCAGGTTTCTGCCAGATATCGGTGGACGACATGCCGGCGCTTGCCGAAGCGATCGCCAGGCCCACGACGGCCGCCGTGATCGTGGAGCCGGTGCAGGGCGAGGGCGGTGCGAGGGCGCTATCGGGGGAATTCCTGCTGGAACTGCGCCGGTTGACGCGCGCGCATGGCGTGCTGCTGATTCACGATGAAGTGCAAAGCGGCATGGGCCGCACGGGCAAGCTGTTTGCCCACCAGTGGTTTCCAGGCGCGGAGCCGGATATCATGGCGATCGCCAAGGCGCTGGGTGGTGGCTTCCCGATCGGCGCTTGCCTGGCGAGCGCAGAGGCGGCGAGCGGCATGGTGACCGGGGTGCATGGTACCACGTTCGGCGGCAATCCCCTGGCCATGGCGGTGGGCCTCGCGGTGTTCGACGTGATTGCGCAAGACGAAACCCTGGCGCATGTTGGCGCCATGTCAAACCGCTTTTACGCCGGATTTACCCAGCTTGTGGCGCGCTATCCCGATCAGGTCGTGGAAACGCGCGGCAAGGGCCTGCTCATGGGCCTCAAGCTTCACGCCAACAACCGCGAGGTCATGGCACTGGCGCGCGAGCATGGCCTGCTGGTGGCGGGCGGCGGAGACAATTGCGTTCGCATGCTGCCATCGCTGCTGATCACGGCCGAAGAGGTGGACGAGGCGCTGGCCCGGCTGGCCACTACGCTGGCCGACGCGCGCGGGCGGGGCTGGGGCGCGGTGGGCGCCGCCAAGACGGTGGCGGCCTGATGCTGGTGGTGCGGCCGGCAGGCCCGGCCGATATCGATGCCTTGCTCGATCTGGCGTTCCTTTCGGGCAAGGGCTTTACCAGCCTGCCCGAAGACCGCGCCGTGCTGGCCGAACGCCTGGCGCTTTCGGCGCAAAGCTTTGCGCGCGAGGTGCCGGCCCAGCAGGCGTGGTACACGGTGATGCTGGAAGACACCGAAACCGGCATGATCGAGGGCGTGGCCGGCATCAAGGGCGCTGTAGGACTGGACCGGCCGCATTTCTCGTTCCGGGTGATGACGCTGGCGCAGTATTCCTCGGCCACCGGTACGCGGTTCGATCACCAGGCGCTGGTTCTGGTGAACGAGTGTTCCGGCACGTCGGAAGTGGGTTCGTTGTTCCTGCGCCCGCGCAAGCGGCAGGGCGGGGCAGGTTCACTTCTGGCACGGGCGCGCTATGCCCTGATCGGCGCGAACCGCGATCTGTTTGCCGCAACGATCATGGCCGAGCTGCGCGGCTGGTTCGACGAGCGCGACGAAAGCCCGTTCTGGCACGGCATTTCGGCCAAGTTCTTCCGCCTGCCTTTCGAGGATGCGGACCGGATGATCACCGCGACCGATGGGCAGTTCATTCTTGACCTGGCACCGCGCCATCCCATCTATCTGGAACTGGTCGATCCCGCCGCGCGCGAGGCGATCGGTAAAGTGCATCGCCATGGCGCCCGCGCGCTGGCGATGCTGGAAGACGAAGGCTTTACCCGCTCGGGCCTGATCGACATTTTCGATGGCGGCCCGACGGTTACCGCCCCGCGCGACCAGATCCGCACGATCCGCAATGCGCGGCAACTGCCCGCCAGCACAGGAGACGTGGAGCCGGCGGCAAGCGACAGGCTGCATCTGGTGGCAACGCCGGGCCTAGCAACCTTCCGCGCTATCATGACCGCAGCCCGCATCGGCGAGGATGCGCTGGTCGTTCCCGAAGCAACCCTGGCCGCGCTGGGCGCCAAGCCCGGCGATGCCTTGATCGTGAGTTGATTGCCGTGACCCAAAGGCTCCAGTCGTTCGATCCGGCCCATGGCCGCGTGGTGTGGGAAGGCGAAGTGGCCGATGCGGCCGCCTGCGCCGCTGCCCTGGACAAGGCGCGCGCTGCGTTTCCCGCCTGGGCGCGGACCTCGCTGGAAGAGCGGGTGGCGATTGCCCAGCGCTATGCCACGCTGGTCAAGGCCAGTCCGGCACTGGCCGAATTGATCAGTGCCGAGACCGGCAAGCTGCTGTGGGAAACCCGCACCGAGCAGGCCTCGATGGCCGGCAAAGTGGCCGTGTCCATCGCCGCGCAGGCGGAACGCACCGGAACGCGCAGCGCCGAAATGCCATTTGGCAGCGCCACCCTGCGCCATCGCCCGCATGGCGTGATGGCCGTTCTGGGGCCATACAATTTCCCCGGCCACTTGCCCAACGGCCACATCGTGCCTGCGCTGCTGGCGGGCAATACCGTGGTGTTCAAGCCTTCGGAACTCACACCCGCCACCGGCGCTGCCATGGTGGGCCTGTGGCGCGAGGCAGGGTTGCCCGCTGGCGTGCTCAACATCGTGCAGGGCGGCCGCGAAACCGGGGAGGCCTTGTTGCAGGGGCCGATCGACGGGCTGCTGTTCACCGGGTCTGCCGCTGCCGGCCAGATTTTCCGCCGCCAGTTTGCCGACCGGCCCGATGTCATCCTTGCGCTCGAACTGGGTGGCAACAATCCGCTGGTGGCCTGGGACGGCGATCCGGCGGCGGTGGCCAGCCTGATCGTCCATTCCGCCTTTGTCACCAGCGGCCAGCGTTGTTCGTGCGCGCGGCGCCTGATCCTGCCCGAGGGTGCCTGGGGCGATGCCGTTGTCGAGGCGCTGGTCGATCTGGCAAGGCGGCTGCCGATCGCGGCGTGGGACGAGCCGGGCGAAGCCTTCATGGGGCCGCTGGTCGGCGATATACAGGCGCGGGCAGCGCGCGGCGCGGTGCAGGGCCTGATCGACCTTGGCGCCCGGCCGATCCTGTCTGAAGCGACACAACCGGGCAGGCGAGAAGCATTTTTCGCGCCGGTGATCCTGGACGTGACCGGCCTTGCCGTGCCGGACCGGGAAGTTTTCGCGCCCGTTTTGAGCGTGCGGCGTGTGCCCGATTTCGCGGCGGCGCTGGCCAGCGCCAATGCTACAGCGTTCGGCCTTTCAGCGGGATTGGTGTCTGCCGATCCGGCGCTGTGGGAGGAATTTCGCCTTTTCGTGCGGGCCGGCGTCGTCAACTGGAACCGGCCAACCACCGGGGCTGCGGCCAACATGCCCTTCGGCGGCCTTGGCGATAGCGGCAACCACCGGCCCAGCGCCTATTATGCGGCGGACTATTGCGCATGGCCGATGGCAAGCTTCGAAGCCGCCGATATCGCGCACCAGCCGGTGCCGGGAATCGCCAGTTGACGTACCAGCAAAATTTTTCGGCACCTTTTCCCCAAGAGTGCGTTATCGCCGTTACGGATGACCCAACACACTGAATCTAGCGGCCAGGTTCCCACCGATGGGGCGGGAGCCTTTGCTGTGGATCTCAGCAATTGTGATCGTGAGCCGATTCACATCTTGGGCATCATCCAGCCATTCGGATTTCTGGTTGCCGTGACGCCCGACTGGATGGTGGCGCGCGTTTCAGACAATCTGGCAAGCTTTTGCGGGAAGAACGCGCAGGAAGCGCTGGGGTTTCCGCTGGCCGAATTGTTCGATCGCAATGCGATCCACACCATCCGCAATCGCTTGACCACCTTGCGCGGGCCCGATGCGGTGGAGCGCATCTTTGCCTTGCCACTATTTGGCGGCCAGCGCCCCTTTGACGTTGCCGTGCATTTCTCCGGCCGCGAAATCGTGATCGAGGCTGAACCGGCAGCCGCCGAACCGCTGGAAGCCACGTCGGTCGTGCGCAGCATGATTGCCCGGCTTCAGCAGGTGGAAGGATTGCCGGGCTTCTTGCGCGAAGGTGCACGGCAGGTGCGGGCGATTACCGGGTTCGACCGGGTCATGGTCTATCGTTTTGACGCGCAGGAATCGGGCGAAGTGATCGCCGAATCCGCGCGCCATGGCATCGACAGTTTCCTGGGCCTGCATTATCCGGCGAGCGATATTCCTGCCCAGGCGCGGACGCTCTATCTGCGCAATACATTTCGCGTGATTGCCGATGTCAGCGCCACGCCTGTTCCGCTTGTTCCGCAGCGCGACGTCGATGGCAAACTGCTGGATCAGTCGCTGTCGGTCTTGCGCGCGGTTTCGCCGATCCACATCGAATATCTTCACAACATGGGCGTGTGCGCCTCGCTGTCGATCTCGATCGTGGTGGGCGGCAAGCTGTGGGGCCTGTTTGCCTGCCACCACTATGCGCCACGCCTGCCAAGCATGGCCGCGCGCAGTGCAGCAGAGCTTTTCGGGCAGATGTTCTCGCTGATGCTCGATGCGCGCGAAAACGCCCAGGCTCGCGAATATGAAGCGCGGGGCCGCGCCGTGACCGACCGCTTGCTGGCCACCGTGGCGCAGGACAACGACCTGCTGGACAATCCGCAGTGGCTTGCCGACGTGATCGGCGATGCGATTCCCGCTGATGGCATCGGCGTGCATGTGCGCGGGCAGACTTCGCTGGTCGGCCTCACGCCCCAGCCCGAACAGTTCGATGCGGTCGTGCGGCTGCTCAACCGGGTTTCTTCGGGGCATATCTTTGCCACTGATACGATTTCCAAGATGCTGCCCGAGGCAGCGGCGCATTCGGACGTTGCGGCGGGGATGCTGGCCATCCCGCTGTCGCGTGATCCGCGCGACTACATCGTGCTGTTCCGTGCCGAGCGCCTGCGCGAGGTCCGCTGGGGTGGCAAGCCGGAAAAGGAAATGGTCCACGGGCCCAACGGCCCCAGGCTGACGCCGCGCAAAAGTTTTGAAGCGTGGGCGCAACTGGTCAAGGGCACGAGCAACCCGTTCACCCCGGCCGAGCGCCGCGTGGCCGAAGCCCTGCGCGTCGGGATGCTCGAGGTTCTGGTGCGGCTGGCCGAAACGGCGGGTGCCGAGCGTGCGCGCGCGTCGGAGCGGCAGGAATTGCTGATTGCCGAGTTGAACCACCGCGTGCGCAATATCCTGTCGCTGATCCGCGGCTTGATTGCGCAGACCCGCGATGGCGCGGCCGATGTATCCGGGTTCATTTCCACGCTCGACGATCGCATCCGTTCGCTGGCGCGCGCGCATGACCAGATCACGGCCGATCGCTGGGGGCCGGCGCGGCTTGCCGATCTGGTGGAAGTGGAAGCAGGTGCCTATCTGAAGGCGCAGTCCGAGCGCATCGTGGCGCAGGGCGAAAACGTGCTGTTGTATCCTACGTCCTATGTCACGATCGCATTGGTCATTCACGAGTTGATGACCAATGCCGTGAAGTATGGCGCGCTGGCCGGCCAGGGCACGGTCCATCTGTCGTGGGAACGGGATGAAAGCGGTGGGCTGATCCTGGACTGGCAGGAACGCGATGGACCGCCCGTTCTGCCCCCCGCCCGGCGCGGTTTCGGCAGCACGATCATCGAGCGCTCGATCCCCTACGACCTTGGCGGAACGGCGGAGATTTCCTATCTGCCCGAGGGTGTCCACGCCCGCTTCAGCCTGCCGGCAAGCTGTGTGGCTGGCGTTACAACGGCGCGCCACAGTGGACCTGTTCCCATCAGTTTGGGTGGCGAGACGACACCGCTGGCCGATTGCAACGTGCTGTTGGTTGAAGACAGCATGATCATTGCGCTCGACGGGGAAGACGCCCTGCGTGAACTGGGCGCGTCTGCGGTTGGCACGGCGCCCACGGTGCGCGATGCGCTGCGCCTGATCGACCAGCAGGTCTTTGCGTTCGCGCTGCTGGATTTCAATCTTGGCATCGATACGAGCGCCGCGATTGCCGATCGCCTGACCGAGTTGGCCGTGCCCTTTGCTTTTGCCACCGGCTATGGCGAGGGCATCGGCGTGGATCGCTGGCCCGGCGTGCCGGTCATCAACAAGCCCTATGGTCTCAAGGAACTGCGCGCGGCGATATGCCAGAGCCAGGCAAAGCTACAGGGTGAACAGCCAGGGGCTTGACCGGCAGGGCGCCTGCCGGGCACACCCGGCCACACGGTGCATGGGGCACCGTTTGGGAGACAACGGCTCATGTTTAGCCATGTCATGATCGGCACCAACGATATCGCGCGTGCCAAGAAGTTCTACGACGCCACGTTCGCTGCATTTGGCGGGCCAGCAGCCTTCACGGACCCCAAGGGGCGGTTGGTCTATCAGCACAATGGCAGCAATTTCATCGTGACGCAGCCGATCGATGGCGAGCCGGCGACTTGTGCCAATGGCTTCACCCTGGGCTTTGCCATGACGGCTGAGCAGGCCGATGCCTGGCACACGGCGGGCCTCGCCAATGGTGGCACGGCTTGCGAAGATCCGCCCGGACCGCGTGCGGGTAGCCCGTTCTACCTTGCTTACCTGCGCGATCCGGATGGGCACAAGATCTGCGCATTGCACCTTCTCGGGCAAAATCAGTGACGCTGGAGACGGTTTCTACCAGCAAGGCGCATGGTGGCGTGCTGGGGGTGTACAAGCACGCCTCGGCCGCCACCGCCACGCCGATGACCTTTTCCGTGTTCGTACCCGCGCAGGCCGCAGCCGGCGCCAGGCTGCCCGTCCTGCTTTACCTCTCCGGCCTGACGTGCACCCATGCCAACGTGACGGACAAGGGTGAATATCGCCGGTTATGCGCGGAACTCGGCCTCGTATTCGTGGCCCCCGATACCTCTCCGCGCGGCGATGGCGTTCCCGATGATGCGGCCGGTGCCTATGATTTCGGCCTGGGTGCGGGGTTTTATGTGAATGCCACGCAGGAACCCTATGCCCGGCATTACCGCATGTGGGACTATGTCTCGCAGGAACTGCCGGCGCTTCTGGCCGCGCATTTCCCGGTGGACCTTGGCCGCATGGGGATCACCGGCCACTCGATGGGCGGCCACGGCGCCCTGACGCTGGGGTTGACCTATCCCGAAACCTTCAAGTCGCTTTCCGCCTTTGCGCCCATCGTGGCGCCGGGGCAAGTTCCATGGGGGCACAAGGCGCTGGGCGGCTATCTGGGTGATGACCGCGCGGCCTGGCGTGCGCACGATGCCACCGCGCTGGTGGAAGACGGCAAGCGGCCGGCTGGGGCGATCCTGATCGACCAGGGCGATGCCGATGGTTTTCTAGCCGAACAGCTTCGGCCCGACCTGTTTGCGGCTGCCTGCCAGGCGGCGGGGGTGGACCTGACGCTGCGCATGCAGCCCGGTTATGACCACAGCTACAACTTCATTTCCACGTTCATGGACGATCATCTGCGCTGGCACGCAGAGCGCCTGTAATCGCCAATGCCCCCGCCCGAAAAAGGGCGGGGGCAACTGCCGCTTACTT
>Ga0268266_10001978_pt1 | contig 22975 bp, 19 predicted proteins | sample KBSS13metaG_FD_190356 | JGI IMG/M metagenome (GOLD analysis project Ga0268266, IMG submission 190356) | Switchgrass rhizosphere microbial communities from Kellogg Biological Station, Michigan, USA - KBS S1-3 metaG (SPAdes) (version 2) | ecosystem: Host-associated > Plants > Roots > Rhizosphere... | reverse complement strand
CTGCCACCAGCACAGGCACGTTACTACGGGACAGGAATTCGCTAAGCTCTGTTCTATGTATCTGTACCCGTAAGTGCCCACCCATGGCAGCCTGTATTACTTTAGGATTATATATATCTACACATTCGTTGGCACATACAATATGGTTAATACCAAACCAGTCTGCTATGCGAATAATGGTACCCATATTGCCCGGGTCCTGAATATTATCCAGCGCTATACTCCACTCATCAGCGGGTAGTGCCATTTCATTTGCAGGCACACCTACCACCAGCAGTGCTTGATTAGGAGTTTGTAATGCAGACAGGGCGGACAATTCGGATTCTTTTACTATATGTAAAGCTGCTTCGGGATGATTGGCAATGAGTGACTGATGCTGCACAGCCCAAGCTTCAAGCGCTACAATGTGCTGTATGGCAGCAGCAGATTGTAGCCATTCTTTAGCTATTTTGTCGCCCTCTGCAATAAATGCACTAAATTCCCTGCGGAATTTGTGCTGAGTTAACGAGCGAATATATTTATTTTGTGCTTTAGATAACATTAAGTACAAAGCTATACAATTGTCCTAAGCAATACATGAGTAAGAGAGCAAATGATAATACGGGAAAAGCGCTTTTTGTACTGCTACTATTATCTCTCTGGGTAACGACAGGCTGTAACACCACCAAACACTTAAAAGACGGACAGTACCTGCTGCGCCAAAATTCGATTAAGCTGAAATACCAGCAAAATATTACACGCAAGGGTGAGCTAAAAGACAACATTCAAAAAGTAATAGACCAGAAGCCTAATCATTATTTTTTAGGTATGTTCCCTGTTAAACTCTGGCTCTATAATATGAATCCTAAAAAATATGAAAAGGATACTATTAACTTCCAGCTTAAATCTCATACTGTAGAGCGGCCTATAATTTTTGACAGCAGCCAGATGCGCAGAAGCGCGCAAAACATAAAAAGTTACCTGTATAACCAGGGCTATTTTTATGCACAGGTGAAGGACACAGTAAAGTTTAAAAAGAAGAAAGCATATGTTACTTATGATATAAAAACCGGTTTTTCTTACGTCATTAACAAGGTGGACTTTAGTAGCGGTGTAACCGACAGCGCTATAAAGCAATTTATAGACGATACTAAGGACCAGTCTTTTTTACAAAAAGGCTCAGACTTTTCCTTTAGTCTTTTTGAAAGTGAGCGGAGTCGTATTACATCTGTACTGCGCGATAAAGGCTATTTTAAATTTTCGCAGGAAAATATTCTCTTCGAGCTAGATACGGCCAATAAAGCCTTACTACGTGGGGCAGACAACCCGTTTGAGAGCGCTATAAACTTTATAGCCCTGCAAAAAAATACCAAACGACCTACTACCGATATAAAACTAATAATAAGCAAAGAGGATGAGCCGGATGCTTATAAACGCTATGTGATAAGCAAGGTGGAAATGTACCCGGACTACAAAAGCAGAAGTGACCTGAGAGATAGCACGATGATAAAGAAGGAATATGACAAAATTTCTTTTAAATATCACGACTACTATGTGCATGAGAAAGTATTGCAGAAGCATATATACCTGACGCCGGGCAAATACTATTCTCAAACTGACTACGACAATACAATTACCAAACTGAATGAACTTGGCATATTCCAGTTTCTGCGTGTATCCTTCAGGGAAGACACCTCGTTGGGGAACAGATTTCTGATATGCCGTATTGAGGCTAACAAAAATCAAAAACATACACTCGCCACAAACTATGAAGTATCGAATGGTACTAACTATCTTTTTGGTACATCTCTGACTGAAACATTTCGCGATATAAACGTGGCTAAAGGCGCTAACCTGCTGACTATTACTGCAAATGGAGGTATTGAACTACCACCTGATACCGGTAATCACTATTTTAAAAACCTATTTATACAGACAAAATACTATGGACTGAACGCAAGTTTAGACTTCCCTAAATTCATTGCGCCAATTTCAGCAAGTAATTTTTCGACAACGAACCTGCCGCATACTATTATTAGCATCGGTACAAATCTTATTGATAGAGTAGATTACTTTACGCTGGTAAATGACAACCTGAACTTTAAATATAACTGGCGTGAAACACCTACTAAAACATGGGATTTCTCACCGGCATTTATCAATGTCATTCGTCTGCCAAAGGAATCAGACTCGTTTAAGGCAAGGCTTGACCAAAATGAATTTCTAAGGAACAGCTATAAAGAAAACTTTATAGAGGGCGAAAATCTTTCCTTTACATTCAGCAACCAGGAAAGAAAGCATGGCCGCAATTATTCATACCTGAGTGCAGGTGTGGAAGAAGCGGGGGCATTACTAAGCGCTATAAACGGCGTTGGTACATCTTTGAATGATTTGTTCCAGATAAAATATGCGCAATACACAAAGTTTGACCTGGATGCCAAGCATTACTTTTCCAGGCCACATTCTGTATTTGTGCTGCGATTTAATGCAGGTGTGGGTTTGCCTTACGGGCAATCTAGTACATTGCCTTATATAAAACAATATTATGCAGGCGGCCCATATAGCCTTAGAGGCTGGAGAATCCGTTCGCTGGGGCCCGGAAGCTCTAATGATAGCAGTGTACTTAATAACAGTATATACATAGACCGAACGGGTGATATAAAACTGGAATTCAACTCGGAGTTTCGCTTTGATATCGTACAGCTTTTTGCAGGCTTTATAAAACTGAATGGTGCGTTTTTCGCAGATGCCGGTAATATATGGCTGGCAAGAAAAGATCCGGGCTTCCCTGGCGGGGAATTTAAATTCAGCACACTGGGGCAGGATGTGGCAACAGACATAGGTGCAGGTGCACGCTTCGATATAGCAAGCTTTATAACCTTGAGATTTGACCTTGCCTTTCCTATAAAAAAGCCTTATGTGTTTGAAAATAGCGGCTGGGTGGTAAACCAGATAAATTTTGGCGACCCTACATGGCGTTCTAATAACCTTGTGCTTAATATAGCTGTAGGTTATCCTTTCTAAGCTCCTGATAATATTGGTTTTTTGGGTAAGCAGCGCCCTTTTAATATCTTTGGGTATATGCGTAATATAAAGATCATTGAAGTAAGATCAGAAATAGGCGCAGGAACCCGCGGTGCAAGTCTGGGAATAGATGCGATAAAAATAGCAGCGCTCGACTTTATGAGCAGCTTTTTTGTGAACTTCCCTTCGGAGGTAGTGCAGGATGAAAACAGGCTATTGTACGAACCCGTTATTTCGCCCTATGCAAAGCGCATACATGGTATATACAGCATGTATGAAAGAGTAGCTAAATGTGTTTCTGAAACTATAAAATCAGGCCTTTTTCCACTGATACTGGCTGGAGACCACAGCACTGCAGGCGGCACGTTAGCCGGTATAAAAATGGCTAAGCCCAAGAATCGCCTGGGGGTGATATGGATAGATGCACATGCTGATCTGCATACGCCCTATACTACTCCATCAGGTAATATGCACGGTATGCCCTTAACTACTGCCCTGGATGAGGACAACCTGGATAACCAGGTACATAATCCTGACCCTAATACTGTAGAGCTGTGGAACAAGCTAAAGCACCTGGGGAAAATACATCCAAAAATATTTCCTGAAGATATTGTGTATATAGCTTTGCGCGATTTTGAAAAAGAAGAAGAATACCTGATAAAGAAATATAACATTAAGGTAATACCGGTACAGGAAGTACGCAAAAAAGGTGTTGAAAACGTGGTAAGACAAACGCTGTTGCACCTGAGCAACTGTGATGATATTTATGTAACCTTTGATGTTGATAGTCTTGACAGCTCTATTTCCCGCGGCACCGGTACACCCGTAAGCAATGGGCTAAGAGAAAAAGAAGCAGAAGACCTTATTGCATCCTTCATGCAGAACCATAAGATATGCTGCTTTGAAATAGCGGAAGTGAATCCCACGCTGGATAAAGAAAACCTGATGGCAGAAATAGCATTCAACATTCTGCAGCGCAGCGTGAACTTATTGCTAATGAACTAAAACAATATTTACTACCTGCTTATTTCAAATTTCATTGCCTTGCCTGATGAGCCAACATGGCCTATAGGCGGGGTTAATGTTATTTGATCGAAATAGAGTGTATCGCCAGGTTTGGTGCGCTGGTACAATGAAGCAGATACGTTGACAGAAAGCGTATCGCCTTCGCAGTATTCCTCTCTATAGTCTGTAAGTGGTATAAGATTGCCCACTGAATCTTCGTAAATATTGAGCTCAGCATAAGTAAAGCTGAAGCCTTCCACTTTATAATAATTTCCAAGAGAGTCTTTTGCTGTAATGCCCTGTTTTGCTAGAGAGTCGAATAGTTTTTTAGATATTTTGCCCCCGCTTACATTTGAATGCCCCAAGTAAACAGGTATTTTAATTTTTTTCTTCTTAGCAGTATCTGCCTGGCCAAGCTGGGCAGCCTGTGCTTGCTTTGCTGTTTGCGCAAACAGATTTGCGCAAACAGGGAGCAAAAAACAAGCTAACAATATGTATGAAATACGTTTCATCCGCTGTAATTATTAAAGTAAACTCAGGCTTTCTTCTATCGTCTTAATTTTAGCAAGCGCATCGGCCTGTTTCTTACGTTCATTGTCTATCACTTCGGGCTTTGCATTTTGCACAAAGCGTTCATTACCTAATTTTTTCTCCACACTTACAAGGAAACCACGCAGGTAATCCAATTCTTTCTGCATCTGGTCTTTCTGTAGGCCTGTATCAATGGTAGCATTCTGAGTTTCTATATATAGCTTATCTGTTTGTACTACTATGGAAATGCTACCTTGCTTTGCTTCGTCAGTATAGCCAAGTGTTTCAGCATTTACTTGTCTACGCAATATGGATTGCGTCATTTCGTAAAAGGCATGATGCTTAGAATCTATCCACAGTACAATACTGTCCTTTGGCTTCAGTTGATTTTTATTCCTGGTGTCGCGTATAGCTGTGATTAGCTCCTGGAGGAATGCGCCTTGCTTTAATACCTCATGATTTATTTCGCCTTCCGTTTCCAGTTGTCTTATCATTAGGTCATCAAGCACCTTACGGCCTTTGAGGGTATGATAGATTTCTTCTGTAACGAATGGCATGTACGGATGCAGTAACTGCAACAATTGTTCGTATATGCTTACAGTGCGTTCCAAAACGTAAGCAGAGATTGGCTGGTCCTGTGCAGGCTTTACCCATTCCAGGTACCAGGAACAGAAATCATTCCATATAAGTGAATAGATAGTTTTCAAGCCTTCACTTAAGCGGAAGTCTTTGAATAACTCTGTAAGCTCTTCAGATACTAATGCCAGGCGTTGCTCCATCCAGTCTATGGCAAAGCGTACATTGCTATCTTCTACTCCATCTGCTATCCTGCCCTCCCAGCTTTTTACCAGCTTCATGGCATTCCACATTTTATTGCAGAAGTTGCGGCCTTGCTCCAGTCCGCCTTCATCGAACAGCAGGTCATTACCTGCAGGCGATGATATCATAACGCTAAAACGTACCGTATCTGAACCAAAATCATCTATCATCTTTAGCAGGTCCGGCGAATTGCCAAGGGATTTGCTCATCTTGCGGCCCTGCTTATCGCGTACTATACCTGTAAAGTAAACTTTATCAAAAGGCTTCTCGTCTTTAAATTCGTAGCCTGCCATTATCATACGTGCCACCCAGAAGAAAATGATCTCCGGTGCAGTAACTAATGTGCTGGTGGGGTAATAATATTTCAGCTGCTCATTCTCCGGATTTTTGTTCCAGCCAAAAACTTCCATTGGCCAAAGCCAGCTACTAAACCAGGTATCGAGTACGTCATCATCCTGTTTTAGCTCAGGATGCTTTGCTGCGAGTTCAGGCTTCCTGCTATTATATTGTTCAAAAGCTTGTTCGGCTGTATTTGCTACATAACAATCACCCTCATTATCATACCACGCAGGTATGCGCTGGCCCCACCATAGCTGGCGACTGATACACCAATCCTTGATGTTTTCCATCCAGCTACGATACAGGTTCTTGAATTTAGCAGGATGAAACTCAATGGTATCATCCATTACTTTTTCAAGCGCGGGTTTAGCCATTTCCTGCATATTGCACCACCACTGCATAGAGAGGCGTGGCTCTATAACTACATCAGTTCTTTCAGAGAAGCCTACCTGGTTAGTATAATCTTCTTCCTTTACAAGATTGCCTGCAGCACGGAGGTCTTCTACTATTTTCTTACGTACCGCAAAACGGTCTTCACCAACGTACAGTTGCGCTGCGGCACTCATGGTACCGTCATCATTCAACGTATCTATTACCTGCAGCTTATGCTTTAAACCCAGGTTATAGTCATTGATATCATGGGCCGGTGTTACCTTCAGCGCACCGGTACCAAATTCTTTATCTATATACTCATCGAAAATGACAGGTATGCGGCGATTGATAAGCGGCACGAAGCAATATGCTCCCTTAAGATGAGCATAACGCTCATCATCAGGATGCACACATACAGCGGTGTCACCCAATATAGTTTCAGGGCGAACGGTAGCTATAGTTATATACTCTTCTTTATCGTTGTCAAGCCTATAGCGAACGTAATAAAGTTTAGAGTTGGTTTGTTTATGTATTACTTCTTCATCACTAAGGGCGGTCTTGGCTTTAGGGTCCCAATTTATCATCTTAACCCCGCGGTAAATATTCCCTTTGTTATACAGCTCTACAAACACACGTATCACAGCTGCATAATAATCATCATCCATGGTGAAAGCCGTACGGTCCCAGTCGAGCGCACAACCCAGTTTGCGTAACTGCTCGAGTATTATGCCACCATATTTTTCTTTCCACTCCCAGGCATAGCCCAGAAAATCCTCGCGTGATAAAGTCTTTTTGTCTATTCCGCGTTCGCGCAGCATACCTACTACCTTTGCTTCCGTGGCTATAGAAGCGTGGTCGGTGCCGGGCACCCAGCAAGTATTATAGCCCAGCATCTTTGCACGGCGTATAAGTATATCCTGTACAGAATTGTTAAGCGCATGCCCCATGTGCAGCACACCTGTAACATTAGGCGGCGGCATTACTATAGTGTAAGGTGGTCTTCCGTCCGGCTCAGATTTAAAATAACCTGAAGTGCTCCAGTGCTTATACCACTTCTCTTCTGCTTCGCTATGCTGAAAGTTTTTACTTATTTCCATGCTTCTGTACTAAAATTTTGGCGTGTGCAAAGATAATATCTATAAATTGTCTCAGCGACACAAGGCACAGCATCTGATATATTTTTATAAATAATAACAACTAGGGGCTTATAGCTATTATTTTGCTGCTATTGCTTTCACTTAAAATTGATAAAAAATATATTGTGCTGCAACTTATGTGATATAATCTTAACAACACTTTTTATTTAAAGCGGCTAAATTGACCAAATAATAAATTCCTCTTTAGTAAATTCATACAATTATAGCTGCGGACAAAATGAATTGGAAACAGATTAAATGGCGATTACGATATTATTTTCAATACTTCCCCTTTACACTTAATACACTTTTATGTGCCATAGCAGCATACTTCACCTATAGGATTTTGTATAAGCCTGCAGCCAAAAATGATGAGCCCTCTCCTTTCCTACCCTTTATTCTATTGATGGGGAAATTGGTTTTCTGGTTTATTATAACACTACTTGCCCTTTCTGCATTAAGCACATTGGTAAGCTGGCTGCATTATTTATGGCTGAAGAGAAGCAAAAACACAAGACTGCAAGTAAATTTTACAACTGAAACACGGCAAGGCAAAAAGAACAAACTATATCTCAACGCAGTGTTAGAAGGAGTGATACGCCCTGTTTTAGGTTTTGTAAAAGGCCGCTTGTTTTATGACAACCATGAAATGACCGATAAATTTAGCCTGTTATCTAATAAGCGTAAAGAACAAAGCCTTTGGCGCACAGCAATAACAGGACGCAGCAGGCTGGCATTACCGGATATAAAAGAGTATGAACTAAGAGGTGGCTTTATCTATTTTCAGGATATGCTGCATCTTTTTTCATTAGCAGCAGCACAACCAGTAAGTGGGCAATTTTACCAACCACCGATATTAACAGAGGAACAAGACCGCGAAGTATACCCTAAGAGGACAGAAACAATGGATGTGCGTATAGAACAACTAAGACGCGTGGAAGGGGAATACCTGAACTATAAGGACTTTGAATCAGGCGATGATGTGCGACGTATAGTATGGAATGTGTATGCCCGCAATCGCGAATTAGTGGTGCGAGTGCCTGAGCTTTATGAACCTTATGCGTCTCACCTGTATTTCTATGCCTCTTTTCATGCTGCTGTAAAGGCTCAATGGCTAAGTGAAGGCTACCTGAAAGAAATGCTTAACTACTTCAAAAACAACATCTGGACGGTATATGATACGCTTTCGAAAAAGGAATGGCAGATGCGCTATATACCTGACCAGAGTTTTAATGTACCAGAACAATTATCAGACGCAGAACGCAACGCCCGCATAATAAGCAATAGCGGCTGGCATACGGATAAACCGCTTAATGAATACTTTAATCCAAGGCAAGGCGCTGTTATTTGTATATCGTCACTTACAGATCCGCATGAATTGCAGGCCTTGCTTGAGCGTTGTGATGCATCTACGGTAGTATATTTCGTAAAATTGTCGCGCGTGTTCCGGCATTTTATAGCCTGGAACTGGTTAAAACGATTAATATTTCTCCCGCCAAAAGACCGGCTTAACAAATTGCGCAGCCGCTGGACATTTTCGCCGATGCGATTGCAAATACAAAAAAGAGAAAAAGAAATAGAGGAAATATTGCACAAAAGCGCTGTGGTATCGGGTATCTTATAAGAAGAATCCGTTTTTTAGCCGCATAAATAGTCGCTCGCTATAAGCATATAAAATAATTTTTACCCATACCTATCTAAATAATACACATTGCTGTCTATATTAGAGATTGCAAAATGTAGCTTATGTTATTCAAAGGTAAAAGCTGTTTAATCATGACAATATTGTTCATGATTTCGAATCTATCGTTTGGCCAGTCTATTTCCTGTACTACAATATCTCTTCCCGACTCTGTTAAGACTTGCGCAAACAGCTCTATCACCGTAAAGGCTTCCCTTACGATTCCAACAGGATATACAATACTAGATACTGGCTGGACACCAACAAACGGCGTCTCTGACTCTAATTCGCTTAACCCCACCTTTTCAATGGGTACAAGTTCTGTGCTATACAAACTCAGCATAAAATCATTAACCCCTAACAACCTTGTAAATAATGGAGACTTTAGTTTGGGAAATACAGGTTTTAGTTCATCCTACAGAGACACAACAGGTTCAGGTTCGTTATATCCTGAAGGTTTCTATTCAGTAACAACTAACCCCATCCTTGTACACCCGGGATTTGTATCTATCGGAGACCATACTTCAGGAACCGGAGAGATGATGGTAGTAAACGGATCTAGCGCACCGGTTAGCTTCTGGTGTCAAACAATTGCAGTAACGCCCAACACTTATTATGATTTTTCGGCATGGGGAGTAACGGTGTCCGGTGCGGGCAATGCTGCTATATTGCAGTTTTCTATTAACGGGACATTGGTTGGAAGCGCCCTGGATTTGCCTGCTACTACCGGTATATGGACCGAATTTCATGTAGTATGGTATAGCGGCTCAAACACTTCTATTGATATTTGCGTCACGGATCAGCAGACAGCCCTCAGTGGCAATGACTTTGCGATAGATGATATCTCATTCCGGCAGATCTGCTTTTCGTCAGATAGTGTATATGTAGGAATAGGAACGATAAAAGATAGTATTATTATTAATGAGCAGCCTTGTCAAAGTGGAAAAATAACTTTCAATGCGGAAGATCTGGTAGGTTCTATTGGTGCTAACAGCTATTATTGGAAATTTGGTGACGGAAGTGTAAAAGCCGGAGATACGGTAGTACATACTTATACCAAACCAAATTCTTATCCTGTAAAGTTGATTATGTCAAATGCCAATGGCTGTACAGATTCTGTAACTGCTATTGTAAATGTTCACAATTTCCCACCTGCAATAAACAAAAGCCCAGATACCGCTTTATGCCCAAAGGATTCTGCATCCCTGTGGGTAAGTGCGGGCTTATCTTATCAATGGACGCCAAGCGAAGGCCTAGACAATCCCTATTCGCAGACACCAAAAGCATTTCCTTTGCAGACTACAACTTACTATGTAAGTGTAAAAATAGATAGCACCTGCATAACTAATGACAGCATTAAGGTAACCGTATATACTACTCCAACCTTAGACATTGCTTATAACGGCGACCTGGTTTCCTGTCTTCATCCCTCTGTGCAACTGCATGTTACCAATGGCTATTCGTACAAATGGTACCCGACAAGCCTGGTAGATGATAGTCTAAGCACCGACCCGAACGTATCGCCAGTAATACCGACTAAATTTATTGTACGAGCAAAAGATATTCACGGATGCCTGCTTAGTGATTCTGTAATAGTAAACGTATCTGACATTGCAGACGTATTTGTACCATCAGCGTTTTCGCCTAATGGAGATGGCAGAAATGACCTGCTGGAGCCAATAGAATATTGTGGCTTTCAACTGGAGCATTTTGAAATTTATAACCGCTGGGGGCAATTGATATTTTATGCAATGCGCAATCAACGGCCGGGATGGGATGGTAAACTAAACGGCGTACCCAGCCCTATAGGTACCTATTTCTACTATATTGATGGTATAAGCCGCGAAGGCAGGCATATAAGCAAAAAAGGCGACGTGGAATTACTTAGATAACGGATGCTGTCGTCTCCACCTTATAGCATATGTCAGATAAAGATTAAAATCGAATACACTGCCTTTATCCCCTTTGCCGTAGCCTGCTATATAAGTGGGTGGCAGGTCTTTGAAAGATTTGCCGTCGAGCATAAATTTGCCCCTGATATTCCAGCCTACACAGAAGCCTTTAATAAGCTCGAGTCTTATACCTGCTGTTATTTCCGCCCATACCCCTACAAAGTTCTTTGCCGCTATAGTCCCTGATGAGCTACCCCAAAAACTATCTACCACCACGTAGGTACCTGCAGTGCGCTCAATAGGCGCAGCAGCAAGGCGCACCCCCATAAATGCCATATCCCAATCGTTCGGTGTCAGTCTGCTTATCAGGCATTTGTTGATGCCAAAAGCATAATAACTGTTTTTACTGTTATAGGCAAGATCAGTATAGTTAACATGCGCACTACCCCAACCGCCTTCCAGCACCAGGTATAGTTCTTTGTGCAAATAATAATCTATCGCAAACTCGTAGCCTTCTCGCACACTACTATAACTATTTATAAAAGGTTGCGTAGCATCAAATGAAAAAGCAAGTTGATGACTTGTCACTTCCGGTGATTTCACTTCAGCCTCTGTAGTATCGACTGCCGTAGTATCAGCATTGCTCTGTGCAAGCAACTGATACGGACATCCAAGCAACAGTACGCTAAAAGTTAGGATGTATATATATCTTAAGATGCTCGACGTTGACATTACTGGTCACATTGGTATTTTCAAGAATTATAGAATCTATGTTGTTATGCGTAGTACTTACCCCAAGTAAATTGTAATAATAAGTGTATCCGCAGGCATTTGACAAAAACTGCAATTTGCTCTGGTAAACAAAGGTGAGTGTATCAAATGATTTGGATGTGAACGTGGAATCAGTATTTATAAACCATCTGCATGTGTCGGAATTAGGATTAAGGAACATAGAGAACTGGAAAATGTTTCTTTGTCCGTAATAGAATAAAGCTCCTTTGCCGGCCGTATCTATTACACCTATTAACGGATTAGGCAATAGTGTATCGGCAACTATGGCTACATTGCCCGTATCTGCTATTACATGATAACAAGCGGCATTTACATATACGGTTTTAGGTTGCGCGCATGGCTGTCTTGTTTGCGTACAGGCTAACCATGCCACTGAAAACAATAATAGCAATGCTGTGATTGATCTTTTATCTCCCTTAGTCATTCAGCGTATTCAGTATTTTATCTATTTCACCAATCACATTGTCTATTTGCTTACGTACGCCATTTTTTTCTTCATTGCTTATTACAGCTTTACCTATCTGAGCAGAACCGATGTTCTCCTCCAGCGAAGACAACTTGCTATTAAGTCCTTCTATCGATTTCAATTGTTTGGACACAGTTTCTTTTAGGCGCGAATTTTCTGCCTGCAGAGCTGTGTATTTTTTCAACAGCAGGTCCAGCTTTTCGTTTAGTAGCTGTAGTTCTTGCATTATTCGCGTATTTGTGCTTGCAGTTTTGTTTTATATGCGCCGGTTAATTGCTGCATCACTTGTTCTATTTCTACATCTGTTAAGGTACGATCCTGCAGTTGAAAAGTATAACTTAATGCATAAGATTTCTTACCCGCACCCAGTTTTTCGCTTTCGAACACATCAAAAAGATCGAATGACTGCAGGGCATCAAGCTTTAACTGGTCAGTTACCTGCTGCACCTGTTGATAAGATACTGCTCTATCCAGCACTATAGCCAGATCACGTTGCACGGCAGGGAATTTGGGCACCTCTTTATATTGTATTTTATTGGCTTCCATTGCTTTTAGCCATACAACCCAATTTATCACTGCGAAGTATACCTCCTGTTTTATATCAAATTCCTCAGCGCGCTTAGAAGTTACTTTTATCGCACTACATATCGGCTGGTTTTTCCATTTCCAGTTTATACTCATTTGACCGTTAGCATCCTCATAGCTTGCTACCGTATTGCCGATGCCGCACTGTTTCAGCAGGTTATTTATTACCCCCTTTACATAAAATATATCTGCAGCATTTGCTTTACTGTTCCAATGTCCTGTATGTACATTACCCGTTATCCATAATGCAAGCTGCGGGTCTTCTATATATTTTCCATCCTGCTGGGTGTATACCCGGCCAAATTCAAACAACGATAAATCCTGGCTTTTCCTGTTATAGTTATACTGTATCACTTCCAGGCCACTCTCCAGCATTGACGGGCGCATTACATCCAGTTCAGCCGTCAGGCTGTTCAGCATACGAACCAGGTCATTCCGTTCAGGGTAAAACTTACTGTTTACTATAGAGTTGGTAACAATTTCCTGGAAACCCATGCCACAAAGTAATTCTGCAAGCTTTTCTCTTGAGTCTCTATCATTCGGCAGCGCTTTTACGAGCGATATATTCAGCTTTTCAGGTATTGCTATATTGTCCAGCCCATCTATACGCAGCACTTCTTCTACTATGTCCGCAGCTTGTTTTACATCTGTTTTATTAGACGGGACTTTTAGTGTAAGTCCATGTGGTGTTTCAAATTCTATTTCAAAACCAAGCGCCAGCAAAACATCTTTTATAGCTCCGGCAGAATAATCTTTACCACTTAACTTTTGAATATAAGCATAGCTTACTTCAACTGTCACTTGCTCTACGGGCTTTACATATACATCTATTATTTCTGAGGCAATGGTCCCCCCGGCTATTTCAGTTATTAATGCGGCAGCACGTTTCAGGGCAGGCAGCACATTATTCATATCCACCCCTTTTTCGAAATGTGTTGCAGCATCAGTTCTTAGTCCGTGGTGCAAAGAGGTACGCCTTACAAAACCCGGATTGAAATAAGCACTTTCCAGGAAGATATTAGTAGTGCTATCGCTTACCCCGCTGTGCAAACCGCCGAATACACCTGCTATACACATTCCTTCTTCCGCATTGCATATCATCAGGTCACTGACTTTCAGGGTTCTTTCTTTGCCATCCAGGGTTACAAATTTTGAGCCTTCCGGCAACAGACGCACATTTACTGTTTTGCCTTTTATCTTGTCTGCATCAAAAGCATGTAATGGCTGGCCATACTCATGCAGCACATAGTTAGTAATATCTACTACGTTATTTATCGGACGAAGCTCAATAGCTGCCAGTCTCTGCTGCAGCCATTCAGGTGAGGGACCTATTTTTACATTAGCTATACTTATGCCAGTGTATCTTGGGCAGGCTTCCGCAGCTTCTATATTTACCTTTATATCAATATTTGTGTTGCCTTTGGCTGGCAAGTTCACCTCTGGCTGGCGTACAGCGTACTTTTTACCCTTGTGATGAGTGAGATAAGCACATACATCTCTTGCTACGCCTATATGGCTCATAGCATCTGAACGATTGGGCGTCAGGCCTATATGTATTGCATGGTCTGTTTCAGGGATATTAAAATACACTTTCGCGGCAAGACCAACAGGCGTATCTTCAGGCAATATCATTATGCCTGCATGACTTTTCCCGAGCCCTATTTCGTCTTCTGCACATATCATTCCTTCACTTTCCTCGCCTCTTATCTTAGCTTTCTTTATCAGAAAGGGTTCTCCTTCAGTAGGATGCACGGTTGTACCTACAACGGCTACAATTACTTTTTGTCCTGCAGCTACATTAGGAGCCCCGCAAACTATATGTAAAGGAGTTCCTGTACCTACATTTACGGTAGTTACTTTCAGTTTATCTGCATTGGGGTGTTTTTCGCAAGTAAGCACTTCGCCCGTCACCAGGCCTTCCAAACCACCTTTTACTGCCTCTACTGCCTCAGTACCTTCTACTTCCAGCCCTATAGATGTGAGTATTTTGCTCAATTCCTCTATAGCCAGGGATTCCGGCAGGTACTCGAGCAGCCATTTGTAAGAAACAATCATTAAAGCCTAAAATTTTTGTAAAGATAGCTTATGATTATAGCAAATTGCATCCGTAATAAAAAATCCGCAACACATCCATTTATTCACAATTTTATGTGAATTAAATGTGTATAGCTGTTCATTTCCTGCTAACTTTGTGAGTAACAAAGGAGAATTAAGCATATTATGTTGGCAAGTATGGGTACAAGTGGTGCAGAACCGAATTATAACTATATGCTCCTAAAATTTTTGCGATTCAATTTTTGGCATTTACATTCGTCATCCCGCCACTGTACTTAACGTTATATTAATACTGGCTTAACACATAAAAGTGTTTAAAACAGGTAACTGAAATGAGAGTCCGGACTAACTCTTATAGACGGTTTAAGGCAGTGTCGACGATAAAAACTAAACTTAAAGGACTAATAGATTAACCCATAATGGCAGTAAACATTAAGAAGGACTTTGGTAATAACCGCGCAAGGAAACCCGATATCAACTCCCTTGTATACGGTAAAATACCACCTCAGGCCATAGAGCTGGAGGAAGCGGTGCTTGGTGCAGTGATGCTTGAAAAAGACAAACTGGCTGAAGTACTCGAGATTATACAAAGCGTAGAATGCTTCTACGTAGATGCAAACCAAAAAATTTATGCCGCTATCCGTCGCCTGTTTGACAAGGGTATGCCGGTAGATCTGCTTACTGTCACGGAAGAACTAAGAAAGAGCAACGAACTGGAAATAGTAGGTGGCGCCTACTATCTTACCCGCCTCACCATGAGCGTGGTATCAAGCGCACACGTAGAAGCACACGCACGCATCATAATGGAGAAGTTCATTCAGCGCGAGCTGATACGCATCTCCGGCAATGTGATAAGCGATGCCTATGAGGACAGCACCGACGTGTTTGACCTACTGGACAAAGCTGAATCGAACCTTTACGAGATTACCGATAAGCACCTGCGCAAGAACTTCAAAAGCATGAAGGACGTACTGGTGGCTACAATACACGAAATAGAAGAAAGCAAAAACAAAAAGGAAGACCTTACTGGTGTGCCATCCGGCTTTGCTGTACTGGACCAGCTTACCAATGGATGGCAGAAAACGGACCTTATTATCCTCGCTGCCCGTCCATCTGTGGGTAAAACGGCCTTCTCGCTTAACCTGGCAATGAATGCCGCAATGAATTCGGCAAAAGAGTTCCCGGTAGCGGTTTTCTCGTTAGAAATGGGTTCTGGGCAGATTGTAAAAAGGATGCTCAGTGCCGTTACAGATGTAAGCATGGAAAGCATTTCGAGAGGAAGAATGGAGGAACATGAATTTATTCAGCTTACCCAACGCATGAATAAGCTCGCTAAGGCCCCTATTTATCTTGACGACCAGGCTGCCTTGAATATATTTGAGCTTCGCGCAAAGGCTCGCCGATTGAAGCAACGTCATGATATTCAGATGATTATCATAGATTACCTGCAGCTAATGCAAGGAAGTACAGATAAAGGTGGTAACCGCGAACAGGAAATCTCTAAAATATCCCGCGACCTTAAAGCACTGGCCAAGGAACTGGAAATACCAATCATAGCACTTTCCCAGTTAAACCGTTCGGTTGAATCCCGTAAAGAGTCTAAGGTGCCACAGTTGAGTGACCTTCGTGAATCGGGAGCGATAGAACAGGATGCTGACCTTGTTATGTTCCTTTATCGCCCGGAATACTATGGTATTAACAACGATGAAATGGGGCAGCCAATAGCAGGTGAAACACATATTCACGTGGCCAAACACCGTAATGGTAGTACCGATACCGTAAAAGTGCGCTTTATAAAAGAATACCAGAAGTTTGTGGACCTGGAGGATAATAACTTTAGCGGTAATTTTGGTGGAGGCGGTAGTTTTACACCGTTTAACGACAATCCACAGGCAGGCATTCGCCGCGATCCGGGTGAATTTGGCGGTTCCAAGCTGTTTATACCAGGCGGTGGCGGCGGTTTCCAGACCATGCCATCTAAGGCGAATAATATGAATTGGGATGATGATGATAACAGTACCCCTCCTCCACCATCCGATAAGAAGCCTAATTCAGAAGACGATATACCATTTTAAAGCGTATTATAAGCACTTTAAGCCAGCCTTCCAGGCTGGCTTTTTTTAACACATCGACACCCTAAACTTTCGTTCAAAATTTACGTCTTTATAGGTAGATAGCCCTTGAAACTGAATTCTATAGAATAGTCGCCCAATTGGCTACTGCTAAACATAAAAAAATGTAATTTTGCACTCCAAAATGCCCCGGAATATGTCCCGTATTTATTTAGATAATGCTGCTACCACTGCTCTCAACCCTGAAGTATTAGATGCTATGATGCCTTTTCTTACTGAAAAGTTTGGCAATCCTTCTTCTATATATTCTTACGGCCGCGAAACAAAGCTGGCCATTGAGAACGCACGCAAATCGGTGGCGCGTATCCTGAATGCTAATCCGGGTGAAATATTCTTTACTTCCGGCGGTACTGAAAGCACTAATACTGCTATCAATGCAGCTATCCGTGATTTGGGCTGTAAGCGCATCATTACCTCTCCTGTAGAGCACCACGCTACCCTGCATACGGTAGAATATATGGAGCATAGCGGCCAGGCAAAGCTGTGCTACGTGAAGCTCACGAAAGATGGCCATATAGATATGGCTCACCTGGAAGAACTGCTTGCCGATAGCAGCTTAAAGACACTGGTAACCCTTATGCACGCCAATAACGAAGTAGGAAACCTGCTGGATATAAAGGCCGTTGGCGAATTGTGCAGAAAGTATGATGCAATCTTTCATAGCGATACAGTGCAGACTGTAGGCCACTACCCTTTTGATCTTCGCAACACTTATGTGCACTTCATAAATGCGGCTGCACACAAATTCCATGGCCCTAAGGGTGTAGGTATGCTGTATGTAAATGAAAACATAAGCATAAAACCCTACATAAACGGTGGCGCCCAGGAACGTAACATGCGTGCGGGTACTGAAAACCTATATGGTATCATAGGTTTTGCAAAAGCCCTGGAGCTGGCTACCAAAAACTACGAAGAAGACAGCAACTATATAAAAGATCTGAAGCAGTATATGGGCACAAAATTGAAAGAAACCTTTCCAAATGTTTCTTTCAATGGTGACAGCAATGGGCGTAGCTTATATACAGTACTTAATGTAGCTTTCCCACTTACTGAGCGCTCTGATATGATGTTATTTAACCTGGATATGGCAGGTATATGTGTGAGCGGGGGTAGTGCCTGTACAAGCGGTGCGAATAGCACCAGCCACGTTATTAAGGCCATCTACAATGGCTGCTCAGATAAAATAGTCCCTATCCGCTTTTCATTCTCCCGCCATAACACTAAAGAAGAAATAGATACCGTAATAGAGAAGTTAAAGGAACTGATATAAATCTATTCCACTGCTTTTATTACATATTCTTTGGCATTAAAGCTGAAACTATCCCCTTTCTTGTGGCCTTTTAATAGTGACCCTATGGGCGATGCTGCTGATATTATGTAGTATATTTTATCGTCCAATATTGTTTTGCCAATGCTTACAGCTATGTAATAATTGCCGTGGTTTGTTTTCACTATACTGCCGGGCACTGCTATATCATTTTTCAATAGGGGGTCTATATGGTCCATTATCTCGCACAATTTCTTTACTTCATTCAGCCTGGTCATGTTAAGGTCTATTTCCTGCTGTATCATTTCCCGGCCAGTTTCATATTTATCACCTGCACTGCTTTTGGTATCTTCACTTGCCGCATCCCGTGCATCATTTATCTTCTGCTGTATTGCCGCTGACTGCTCCTCAATATGGCGGAGACAATAGCTGTATAACTCCTCTTTAATGCTGCTCATAAATTGCAATATAATACTTCTGTTTATCGTCTTTGGACTAACAACATTCCTTTTTTAAACAATTGGCAATGTAATTATGTTCTATCACAATGGCATTGTATTTATCTCATTACAATTACAAACTCATTTTGTATGGAAACAGGTATAATGACCACCAGTAAATCTTATAACCTAAAATGGTGGCAATTGGCACTTATAGCTGCAGGTGTATCTTTTATTGGAGGATTATCAGGCGGCATACCTAAAAAAGAAGAAAGAAAACTATACAATAAGAAAACCAAACAAGCCCCATGGGCGCCACCGGCATGGCTATTTGCTCCAGCCTGGACATTTAATAATTTCTTCCTGATAAAAGCCTTAATAAAGATATTAAACAAGGACATAACGCAAAAAAGAAAGCTGATGCTGCTTCAAGGCGTTATCTGGGCAATATTCTTCTCGTTTAACTACGTGTATTTCCGCAAGAAAAGCCCAATACTTGCAGCGGCATGGACGATGTCTGATGCTGTTTTAGCAACCGCAAGCTATATTATAGCCATGAAAGACGATAAAAAACTGGCATTGGACTATCTGCCGCTCGTATTATGGACAGGCTTTGCCAGTACATTAGCAGATTACCAGGCACTCAAAAATCCTGACCCAGTATTTAAAACACCTGCACTGCTTAAGTAGAATTGCTATATAGATTGCTATATATGAAAGGGGCTTAAAACAGCCCCTTTCAATCTTAATAAAGGAAGCTATCGTATATTAATTATGAAGTTGAAAACTCTATATCTGGTTCTTACCATTTTCCCGCTCTTTATTTCAGCACAGGAAATTGATAATACGCTGTCATATAAGAACATCAATTGCGATAGATACTTCCGGTTAAGTTACGAAAATGACTTTTTTTCCGCTACTGATATCTATTATACACAGGGAGTTTCATTAGAAGTTGTTTCACCTTCATTATCGACTTTCCCACTAAGTAAATTATTGCTACATCCTCATTATAACAACATCCGCTATGGTATTGCCCTGGAGCATGATGGCTATACACCTACCAGTATAGGCCATGACGAAATACTTTATGGTGACCGCCCTTTTGCAGCCACGCTTAGCTTCAAAAGCTTCCGGATATCTATCGATACTATTAAGAAACAGCGCTTTTCCACTACCCTTACAGCTGGCGTTATTGGCCCGGCTGCGGGAGGAGCGGAGATGCAAACGGGCATACATCGTGCGCTAAACAATGTGATACCTCATGGATGGCCAAACCAGATACACAATGATGTGGTGCTAAATTACCAGATCGATTATGAAAAGCTATTATTGAGCTTAGGCAAAATATTTTCGCTTAATGGTGATGCGATTGCGCGAGCAGGCACACTAAGTGATAAGGCCTCAGTTGGTATTACCTTAATGATGGGCTACTTCAATTCGCCTTTTCAAACAAATATTGCAAGTGGGAAGAATTTCCGCTTATATGCCTATGATCATCCGCAGGTAAATGTGGTGGGGTATGATGCAACACTGGAAGGCGGATTATTTAATCGCTCAAGCCCTTACACTATTTCAGCCGGCGAGCTCAATCGAATTACCTTTCAAAATCGTTTTGGCTTTGTATTGCAATACCGGCGCATTTACTTAGAATACTTCCAGTCTTACCTCAGCAGGGAGTTTAATACTGGTAACTACCACGTATGGGGAGGTGTGCAAGTAGCTTTTGGTTTATAAACTATAGCGCAATACATAGTCATTCATAAAGTATCCTCCACCTATATCAATGTCTTCTTCTTTCAGCACTTTAAATCCAAATTTTTCATAGAAGTTTTGGGCAGCATAGTTATAACGGTTTACGTTCAGGTCCAGTGCCTTTGCCTTAACACTTGCAATATCTTTAATAATATAGTTAAGCATAAGGCGGCCAATGCCTTTGCCTTGCTGCTCAGGTAATATGTATATCTTATTTAGCTTAAACACCAGCGCTTCTGTTTGGCTATAGGAAGCGAAGCCTACGGGAATTTCATCATCGAAGCATATTATATATTGCTGCCCTGCCACCATCTGCCTTGCCAGTTCAGCATCATTATACATTGTATCCAGCATATAGCCTACCTGCACAGGACCAAGAATAGGCGTATATGTTTGCGGCCATACCTGCATCGTCAATTCCCTTATTAATGGGATGTCTGTTATATCCGCTTTTTTTATTGAAAGCATGCCCAATATATTATTTATCATAGCTTTTAGGATCAAGGGCCGCGGGTGTCCATTGTTTTAGGAATTCTTCTACTTTCTTTTTGCTATGCCCCGGTCCTTCTTCCAGGTAGCCCGAGTTTTGGGTATGTATTCTATTGCCCTTGGCATCCAGTATTACAAATACAGGATACCCAAACCGCTGCGGATACCCAAGTGAGGCTAAAACCTTTTCATTTTTATTCTCCGGACTGTAGTTTACATGCACTATCACATAGTTATCAGCCATCAGCTTCTTCAGGCCTTCGTCTGTAGTTACCAATTTATTAAAGCGCACACACCATATACACCAGTTACCACCTACCTGAACAAATACATGCTTATGCTCTTTTGCAGCCAGGGCAACAGCATGGTTTATATCTTCCTGTGCATCTGCTTTCGGGTTATAGATATGCGGTGGTTCCTCTTTTTGCTGTGCATGGAGCTGAACACCAATAAACAACGTAAAAGAGAAAATGAGCAGTAAGTATTTTTTCATACGCCCAAAGGTAGAGAAGAACTGCTATTCCATATAAAAGAAAACAGGGAATATGTTTAGATATTCCCTGCAAAAACAACTTCCGGGTAGAAAATTATTTTTCCATTTCAGCTTGCTCAGCTTTGTTTTTCCTGCTTTCTGCAAGCTTCTTTTTGCCATAAGCAATAGCGCCGGCACCAAGCAGTAAGCTCAAGCCACCATCAATTGGTGCTGTAGCAGGCGTACCGCAATCCCCACTACCGTCATGGCCATAATCCCAATCAGCTCTTGCCAAAACAGGACTAGCCATAAGGAATATAGCTAAAACCAGCTTTGAGGGGCTAAACATTTTTTTCATGTTGTGTTGTTTTTAGATGAACAAATCAGAAATGCAAAAATCTTCCCTGAAAATTTATTAGTGAAACTTAGACACTTGCTTAACACCAGTTTAATTTGTGATTAACAAACGCTTAAAAATATTTCACCTACTATGTCAATTTATTTTCCTATTCAGGAGTTATCCTTTGATAGACAATTAATTGCAAACATTGACAATAAATATTTTATAAATAAACTTAATATCATAAGACCTTTTATAAATATGGGTATAATTTTAAAAGCATTCCTAATCAATAAAAATAATGGGTAGATAAATCCCATATCAATACTTTTGTCAGCCAAACTTATATTAGCTAATAATACCCAATAGGCAGTTGTATAAACAGTTTGTGATTAAATAACAATATGTTAAATCGAACGCTCCTGTTACTGGTATGCATTTTCACCCTATCAAATAATGCATATTGCCAGAACGATACACTTTCAGATAACTCTGTAATTGATACCACAGTACAAGACCTCACTCTACAGCAATGTATTGCTTATGCCACCACGCATCAGCCTGCTGTAAAGCAATCTTATATAGACGAGTCTATTGCCCGCACTAATAATGCTATAGCCTTTTCTGAGTGGCTACCACAGGTAAACGGTACTGCAAACCTGCAGCACTATTTTCAACTCCCTACAGCTTTCATACCCGTCAATGGTGTGAAACAGCCAATACCCTCCGGCGTATATAATACTTCAACTCCTGCCATTACAGCTACCCAAACTATTTTCAGCACCGACGTGCTTCTTGCTACACGTGCATCGAAGCTTAATACTTTGTTTGCAAAACAAAGCACGGCCAATACTAAAATAAACACAGTGTCAGATGTAAGTAAGGCATTTTATGACCTGCTGCTTACGCTGCAGCAAATAAATGTGCTCAAAGAAGACACAGCCCGCCTGATAAAAAATCAACAGGATACTTATCATCAATATATAAGTGGTATAGTAGATAAGGTGGATTATAAGCAAGCTTCTATATCGCTCAATAATTCCATGGCCCAGTTAAAAAGCGCTAGTGAAAGTGTGCAGGCTAAATACGCAGCCCTGAAGCAATTAATGGGTTATCCGCAAAACAGGCATTTTACAGTAATTTTTGATACTGCGCAGATGCTGCAGGAAGCATACTTTGATACCAGCGAAGCCCTTAATTATGAAAAACGAATAGAATACCAGCAACTGGAAACAGTAAGAAGGCTGGCAAGAGAAACTACGGCCTATTACCAACTGGGCTTTATACCTTCTCTTTCCGTATTCTATAATTATAATCAACAATACGCTAACGATAAGTTTGCTGATTTGTATAAAGAAGCATATCCATATTCTTTATTTGGCGTAAACCTTTCAGTACCCATCT
>Ga0268266_10001977_pt1 | contig 22981 bp, 21 predicted proteins | sample KBSS13metaG_FD_190356 | JGI IMG/M metagenome (GOLD analysis project Ga0268266, IMG submission 190356) | Switchgrass rhizosphere microbial communities from Kellogg Biological Station, Michigan, USA - KBS S1-3 metaG (SPAdes) (version 2) | ecosystem: Host-associated > Plants > Roots > Rhizosphere... | reverse complement strand
ACCTGCAGGCCGACGCCGGGCGTGGTGACGATATCGAGGTCGATGACTTCAACTCCGCTGGCGACCAAAGCGGCCACGGCCGCGTCGCGAACCCAGAAGCCGCTGGGGCGACTGTCACGCCCGATGACCACTTTCAACGGCTTGCTGGCATCGGGGCGGTTCTTCTTGAGCCACACGGCGAACGCGGCGATCATTCCGTTCACCACCACCGGCGTGAGTGTGCCGCCGATGGTCCCGCGCGTGCCGGAGACGCCGATCATGAGTGCTTCCATGCAGATCCTTTCGTGCTGCAGCGATTTATCGCGGAGACGGGAGCAAATGGCAACGGCGACGGACACGCCGTGAAAATTCTGACGGATCGCAACATTTTTGGCGGGCGGACGTTAAAACTACAACTGCTGCATGAGTACCTCTCCGGCCTCATCCTCTGACGACATCGAAACGCGAACCCTGCGCGCGCCGGTGCCGGTGATGTCGCTCGAGTCGATCGCCGCGTTGGAAGACGTAACCGAGGCGGATCTGTACGCACCGGCCTATCGCGTGCTGCCGCGGCTGGCCGTCGCGGAGGAACCGGCGTACCGATTCATGTGGCTCGGCATGCTCGCGGTCTTCGTCGGGCTGTTCGGCTTCATGACCATCACCTTCTGGGCACCGGCCCATCCCGGTGTCGACCAAAACGGCTACCTCGTCGGCGGAAAGCAGTTCGCCAAAACCTATTCGACCGAATTCACACCCGCCAACCCGTACGAGTACGTCGGCAATATGTGGGTGATGGTCGGCGACAAGGACGGCACGTACTACCCGAAATATCCGCTCGGCCTGCCGGTGCTGTACGCGATCATGCTCTGGATCGGCGGGGCGGCGCACGGCCACGTGTGGGCGTTTTACATCAGCCCTGTGTCGATGATCGCGGCGGTCGTCGGCATGTATTTCCTCGCCCGCACGGTGGCCGGTTCCTTTGCCGCGATGATGGCGGCGATTCTGCTGGCCACCAGCCAAACCACGCTGGTGCTGGCGAATAATCCGAACAGCCATTCGTCCTGTCTCGCGTTTGTGGTGTGGGGCATGTTCTTCCTGCTGCGATGGTGGCAGACGAATTCGATCTGGCGTGGATTGCTCGGCGGGTTTTTGCTCGGGTACGCGTGCACGATTCGCTACACCGAAGGTCTGCTCATTCTGCCGATCGGGCTGGCGATGATTTGCTCGCTGCGATGGACTGTTCTGCGGTCTTACCTCCGTGCGCTCATGCCGGCCGTGGGGTGGATCATTCCGGTCGGGTCGCTGCTGGTCTTTAACAAGATCCATATGGGAAGTTGGACCGGCTACGACACCACGAACGAGAGCGTCGGATTCACCTGGCAGAAGTTTACTGAAACGTGGGAGCAGGTGGTTCGCACGTTCAACGACCAGGGCATGTTCTTCACGCTGCCGCTGGGCATTGCGGGGCTGGCGATGGTGTTCCGCCGAAGTTGGCAGTATGGGTTGCTGCTCTTGCTATGGGTGATTCCGGGGATCGCGCTTTACACCTCGTACTACTGGTCGCCTGATCGCGGCGTGTCGTACGCGCGGTTTTTCGTCACGTTCTTTCCGGGGATTCTCGTCGGCGTGGCGGTGTGCATTCGCTACGGCATCATCGGCTCTGACGATTTCGGCAAGCCGCGCCGGTCGGTGGCCATGCCGATCGCCGCGGGCGTTGTGGTGCTGGCGGGCTCGGCCATCGGGCTGTACCGCGCTACGCTGGGGATGGAGGACGGCCAGCGCTTGCCGATGTCGTCGCTCGCGGGCATGCACCGTCAATACACGTCGCTGGCGGTGTCGGGCGACATCATGGCCCACAACATTCCCGCAAAGTCCATCGTCATCGCCGACGGTCCGCGCATGGCTGAGGGGATGATGAACTACGGCCAATTCATGGGCGACTGGGAGATGTACGCCACCAACGCGTTTACGCCGTCGGTCATGCGGGCGTTTTTGGCGAAGAAGGAAGTCGACCCGAACGATCCGAACCCGCTGCAGCCGCGCCGGCGCGAGTATCTGTACGAGATCTACAACAAGAAGTCCGAGGCCGACCTGCTCGAGGATCAACAGCACATCGTGTTGACCGGTCTTGAGAACGGCCGGCACGTCTTCCTCGTCGGCACGAAGGCGTCGGTGGCCACGTTCCAGCAGAAATTCTTTCCATCTGACGTATACGAAACCAAACTCGTCGCCCGCTGGAATGACCAGATCGAACCGATCCGGCACATCGACGACACCGACAAGCCCGCCGCGGATACCAAAGCCAGGCAACCCTTCATGGGTGGCGGCGGCCGCCAACGGGGTGGCGGCGGGGCACGCGGCGGGTTCGGCGAGTGGACGACCTCTTCATGGCAACTGGTCGAGGTGACGCTCCGGAATGCGACGACCCGCCCCGCGAAATAAGTGACTGCGGCGTGCCGTCGACCTCGAACTCAATCGCAAATTGCAAATCCGTCGCAGGCAGTGACAATGGCGCGTCGCTATGGATCGCAATAAGCTCAACGCCAGTCTGCCCAAAGTCGTTCAGTCGATTGTCGACAGCATTACCGCGTCGCCGTCGATGAAGCACCTTGACCGCGTGTTTCTCCCCAATCGCGATGTGATCGTGCAGAGCATCGTGCTGCTGCGCGAAGTGCTCTTCCCCGGCTACTTCGGCAAGCAGGGGCTAACGAGCCAGAACATCACCTACCACGTGGGCGAGCTGGTGAACGAGTTGGCGGACATGCTGTTCGAACAGATCCGCTGCTGCCTGCGGTATCAGGAGAGCATTCCGGCCAACAACGGCGACAGCGACGCCAAGTGTGAGGAATGCGACCAGCAGGCGGCCAAGATCGTCCACCAGTTTTTTCAGAAGCTGCCGGGCGTGCGCGAGATTCTCGCGACCGACGTGCAGGCCGCGTTCGATTCAGACCCGGCGGCGCAGAGCAAGGACGAAACGATCTTCTGCTACCCCGGCCTGTTCGCGATCTTCGTCCAGCGGCTGGCCCATGAGTTTTACGAGTTGAAGGTGCCGCTGCTGCCGCGCATCATGACCGAGCACGCGCACTCGATGACCGGCATCGACATTCACCCCGGCGCGCAGCTCGGCAAGAGCTTCTTCATCGACCACGGCACGGGCGTCGTCATCGGCGAGACCACGACCATCGGCGCGAACGTGAAGATCTACCAGGGCGTGACGCTGGGCGCTGTCGCGCCGCAGTACGGCCAGCAACTGCGCGGCGCCAAGCGCCATCCGACGATCGAGGACGACGTCATCATCTACGCCGGGGCGACGATCCTTGGCGGGGAAACGATCATCGGCAAGGGCGCGTTGATCGGCGGCAACGTCTTCATTACCCAAAGCGTACCGCCCATGAACCGCGTGACGGCCGAGCCGCCGAAGCTGAAATACCGCGATCGGCGTGGGAAGAACAAGGGCGAACTGGACTTGCTGGATTTTCAGATCTAGGGCGGCCCCGCGATTCGTGCCACCCGACGATTGGGATCAAAACGCTTGTCATCCTGAAAGTGCGTTTGAGAAGTCATTCAGCGATCAACCGTCAAAGTTCTGTCATCCTGAGCGTACTCGCGAAGGATCTGCAGCAATCGACGATTGACGCAGATCCTTCGCGAGTACGCTCAGGATGACTAGGCTTGGTATTGGCGACTTCTCCTTCACACTCAGGATGACGATTTGGCGATTCACGCTACTTCCGGGGTTCGGGCCAGCGAAGTTGTCGCATTACAACCTTCCTCAATTGCCGTCGCGACGAATCCTGTCACTTACGGCTCGTGCTGGTGACTCCGCGACTCATTTCCACCTCAGAAAACACCACAGGATGCGCCATAGAATCACACGGTGTTGCAGCCACGCAACATCCGGAATAACCGGACCGGCGAAAAACCCTCGAGAAGCTCTGGCACGGCGATTGTTATGTGTGTCTCATGCGAGCAACCATCACCATCCTGTCGTTGTTAGTCCTCATCGGCGGCTGTGCGACCAAGCGTCCGACGGCCACGGCCCAGCGGCAGGATGCGGAATCGCGCTACAGCAGCGCCTCGGTGGGGACGCTCGCGTTCGATCCGCCCGTTACGCAGTACGGCCAGCGTCTGAACCTCGGCCGCGACTCTCGGCAGGCGTCGGCGTTCGTCGGGTTCGATCAAACCGTCGCCCGATCCTTCTACATTGTGAGCGACGACCACCAAGTGCAGCAGAACGGCCCGAGCCGGTTCGAGCACCGCTCGATCAGCGTTGAAGTCGGCACGAGCTACCGCTAATCCCATGCTGGATAAGGATTCATAAGGGCTTTCCCTCAATTCCCTTGAATTTCGTCCGCCGACCCGTCACAATGTGGTAAGTCCGTTACCCATCGCGTTTTAGAGCCTGATCGAGGGATATATGGCGACGATCACCAAAAAAGAATTAATTGACCGAATCGCTGAGCGTACTGAGCAGCGGCGCGTGAACGTAAAGCGGGTGATCCAGTCGTTCCTCGACGAAATCGTCATGGAGCTCGGCCGCGACAACCGCTTGGAGTTTCGAGACTTCGGTGTGTTTGAGACCAAGATGCGCAAGGCCCGTCGCGCCCAGAATCCTAAAACGCTCGAACCCGTTGCCGTGCCCGAAAAGCGAACCGTTAAGTTCAAAATCGGCCGACTGATGAAAGCCCGCCTGGGTGATTTGACCGGGTCGGCGATTGACGACGAAGCCGGCGACGTGGCCGAGATGAACGAAGCCGCCGACGATGATGATGATTCGAAAGACGGGCCGCACTAGTCGCGACGGCTTCTCAACGATTCGCCGACGTCCCGAATTTCACAACACCCCATGAAACCGCAAGACTGGCAGTCGTTGCTCCAGTCCGATTTATCTCGCCGTGCCGAGAGCCATCTGTTGCGCGCGCGGCGTGAGTTGGTGCAACTCGATTCCACGCATTTAGAAATCGACGGCCGGCGGTACGTGAACTTTGCGTCGAACGATTACCTGGGACTCACGCATCATCCGAGGATCATCGCGGCGATGCAGGCGGCGCTCGCGTCGCACGGAACGGGCGCCGGCGCGGCGGGCCTGATCACCGGCTACACCACATCACACGCGGCGGCGGAGAAAGCAATCGCAACATGGAAGGGCACCGAGGCGGCCGTGCTGCTGCCGAGCGGTTACCAGGCGAATCACGCGTCGGTGCAGACAATTTTCGCGGTGGCGGAGCAGGCGGGGAAGTCGGTGCGGTTTCTGCTCGATAAGCTTTCGCACGCGTCGCTGCTCGATGCGGTGCGCGGCACCGGCGCGCCGATGCGAGTCTTCCCGCACAACCACTTGGCCAAGCTCGATCGCCTGCTCGAGTCGGCCGACCCTTCAGAGATTCAAGTCGTCGTCACCGAATCGATCTTCAGTATGGACGGCGACGCGGCAGATCTCCGCACGCTCGCCGCGATGAAGCAGCGGCGGAATTTTCTGTTGCTGCTCGATGAAGCGCACGGCGCCGGCGTGTACGGCCCGGGCGGCTCGGGATTGGCCAACGAATTGGGATTGGCGGGACTCGCCGACGTCAGCATCGCGACACTCTCGAAGGCCGCCGGAATCGTGGGCGGGGCGGTGTGCGCTTCGACGGCGTTCTGCCAGGCGCTTGTCAACCACGGCCGGGCGTACATCTACTCGACCGCCATTCCCGCCGCGGTGGCGGAGGGCGTGGTCGCGTCGATCGGCGTGATGCGCGACGAACCAGAGCGGCAAGCGCGCGTACGGTCACTGGCTGCAAGGGTTCGATCGACATTGGCGCGGCGAGGCCTCACCTTGCCCGCCGGCGATTCGCCGATCATCCCGGTCATTGTCGGAAGCGAGGAGGCCGCGTTAAGTGCCGCAGAATCGCTGCGGGCCGAGGGGTTGCTGGTGATCGCGGTTCGCCCGCCGACGGTTCCGCGCGGCGCAAGCCGGTTGCGGGTGACGCTGTCGTGCGAACATTCAGATGAAGAAGTAGAGAAGCTGATCGAGTTGCTGGTGAAAATCAGCGGCGACAGTCCGCCGATTTAACACTTCTTTATCTTTAGCAGCGCAATCGCAGATCGATGTCATCCTGAGCGTACTCGCGAAGGATCTGCATCGATCGACGATTGACGCAGATCCTTCGCGAGTACGCTCAGGATGACTAGGCTTTATTATGACGGTAGTTTCGAACTGGCGGTCCGCTAGACGTTCGGGCCGTACTGGTCCATCGGGCGGTCGGTGGTTCCCGGTGCGTGCATGCCGGCAGAGGCGATCCGTGCCATCGTTCGATCGAGCAGATCGGCGGCCGGGTCTTCGGCGGGCAAAAGGCTGAGAAGGTTCAGGACTTTTTCAACGTACGGAACGCGGGCACTCACTTCTTGGTCGGGATGCGCGTAGGATGAATCGTTCGGGTCGCGGCTGACCTGATTGAGAAGAAGATCCACGGCTTTAGCATCGGGTTTTGCGAGCTGCTTGATCATCGTTTCCCCAGTCTTATTTCCACTGCGATCGACGTGACAGACCGAGCTTAATTAATTTATCGGCGACTGGCAATCACAAAATTAGCGGGTTTTGGCCCGCCATTGGTCGGCGAAATGGGCTACCGCGGCGTGCAAACGCGATTTTACCGTACCGAGCGGAATATCCAGAATGTCACTGATCTGTTTGTACGGGAACTGGTGAAAGTAAGAAAGCAACAGGATCTCGCGCAGGTGCTCGGGCATCGCCTGCACAGTCTGCTGAACTTTTTGTTGTACTTCGCGCCGCTCCATCGATTCGCTGGGCAGATTGTCAGCCGACTTCAGGAGGTCGATGAACTCGCCGCCGGAATCTTCGGACGGCGCGATGGCCGCCTGCAGCGCGGTCGTCGGGCGGCGGTTGTTCGAGCGGATCATGTCGCGGGCTTTGTTCGCGGCGATAGTGAAAAGCCACGGCCGAAATCGTCGCGATGAATCAAACTGCGCAGCCGACTGGTGAACCTGCAAAAATGTTTCTTGGAACACGTCGTCGGCCAGCACGCGGTCGCCCATGAAGCGGACGAGGAAGTGGTACAGCTCGCGCTGGTAGCGCTTCATCAAGAGCGCGAAGCTTTCGCGATCACCATCTCGGTATCCGCCGAGTAGTTGCTCGTCGGTTCGAGGGTCGGATTGCACTGGCTGCGTTACCATCGATGCCATGGCGTCCTGAAGTTAACCCGGGGCGTCGCTCGTTTGCAAGCAGGTTTGAAAAGCGGTACTGTCGGCTTTTAAGCTTCTGCCCCGGTTTGTCTGGATCAATGGTATGCCCGCCGAGCGCGACATTCCCTCTCCCATCGATTTTTTCGGCCTCACCGCGGATGAATTCGACGCCCGTGCGGCCGAGTGGAAGTGGCCCCGTTTTCGCGCCGGTCAGGTCCGCGATTGGGTGTATCAAAAGGGCGTCCTCGATTTCGCGTCGATGTCCAATCTCTCCAAGCGCGACCGCGACGAACTGCCTCAGCGTATTCACTTAGTGCAATCCACCATAGTGAGCCACCAGACCAGCGAAGACGGCACCGAAAAACTCCTGATCTCTTGGCCGGATGGGTCAAACGCCGAAACGGTGATGATCCCCGATGGCCCGCGCCGCACGGCGTGCATCAGCTCCCAAGTGGGCTGCCCCGTCGGCTGCAAGTTCTGTGCGAGCGGCGTGAACGGCGTAAAGGGCAATCTTGCGGCGTATCAAATCGTCGAGCAGGTGATGTGCCTCAACCAGCTTCTGAAGAAAACCGGCGAGCGAATCACCAACATCGTCTTCATGGGCATGGGCGAGCCGCTCGCGAATTACGCGAACGTGATGCAGGCCGTCCGTGTGCTGCATGATCCGGCGGGGCTCAACATCTCGGCGCGAAAGATCACGATCTCCACCGTCGGCGTACCGGCGAAAATACGCGAGCTGGCGACCGAGCAGTTGCCGCTGAATCTCGCACTGTCACTACACGCACCGACCGAGTCGCTTCGCAAGCAGCTCATCCCGTGGGCCGAGAATTTTGCTCTGCCCGATATCCTCAACGCCAGTCGCGAGTACTTCGACAAGACCGGCCGCGAGATTACGCTCGAGTACATTCTGCTGGCCGGCGTGAATGATCAGCCCGAGCAGGCCAGGCAGCTTGCCAAGGTGTGCAAAACCATGCGGGCGAACGTGAATTTAATCCGATATAACGAAGTAGCGGGCCTGCCGTTCAAGCGGCCGCAGTCGCATGACGTGGTGGTGTTTCAGGAGATCCTGCGGAACAACGGCGTGAACGCCCACGTGCGAAAATCCCGCGGCCGCGATATCGACGCCGCGTGCGGACAGCTCCGCCGCAAGGCCGAAGAAAATGCTGCGGCCACCAAGACCGGATTGCCGATTTTGCAGCCATAAGATCATGCACCATCGCCGCAAAACAACCGGGTTCACCTTCGTCGAGTTGATGGCGGCGATCGTCGTCGTCCTCATCCTGCTCAGCATTTTCGTGCCATATCTGATGTCGGTTCGCGAGCAGTCGCGCCGCACCGAGTGCCAAAACAACCTGCGGCAAATCGTGAACGGTCTGTGGGATTACGCGAAAGATAACAGCCAGGATTTCCCCCGCGTCACGTACGATTCGGCCGTGCTGCCGGACGGTTACGTCGCATTCACCGGCGTGAACGACGACAACCCGTTCGCCCCCGGGGCTAATGCCGCCGCTGATGTTCGCTCGAGCGATGCGTCGGCGTCACTCTTCCTGCTCGTCCGCCTGAACCTCGTGCGGCCGAGCGCCTTCATCTGCCCGAGCAGTTCCGACGAACCCGACACCGTGAACGATCCGCTGAAACGCGGCAACTTCTCGGCCGGCAAGAATCTCAGCTATTCGTACGCGATGCCGTTTTCGTCTTCGCCTAATTACAAGTTCAATCGAGATCGTCTAAAGGCGGAGTTCGTTCTGCTGGCCGACAAGAATCCCGGGAAGGGCGATCACAGCAATCCGTCAGAGCCGGCCCGCGATGCGCCCGCGCTCGATATCGCCCGTGCCAACTCCCCCAACCACGATCACGCGGGGCAGAATGTGGTGTATGTGACGGGCTCGATCGAGTTCCAGGTAACGCCGTATTGCGGCCACAAGAACGACAACATCTACACCGCGCAGGCGATCAGCCCCACGACGCAGCCCGACACGCCGGCGGCGGATGTAAATGGAATCATCAGCGACAAGATCGGCCCCGCGCGGCCGGATGACAGCTACCTGGTGCCCACCGCACTCGACGGCGCAGGACAGTAATTGTCATTCTGAGGTACTCCGAAGGATATGGCATCGATTGACGAGGACGCAGATCCTTCGGAGTACCTCAGGATGACGGCTCTTGCTCTGTAGCGAAGTGTTTGAAAAAGCAGGCTACTTACTTCCCGCATTGCATCGCGAGTCGTCCTCATCAAACACGTTGTCGCGGAAGACAACGCCGTTTTCCATGCTGATCACGCCGTAGCGCGCCGAGCCCCTGTAGAAGCGGTTTTTGAACACCTTGATCGTCGAGCCGTCGCCGCCGTCGGTGTAGGCGTGGATGGAGAAGTTCCCGCCGCGCATCCAGTTGCGCTCGATCACGATGTCACTTGCTGGCCGCTTGCCTTTGATGCCCTGGATGAAGACCGATGCGTTGCTCTTCGCATCCGGCTCATCGAGCGGCATGTCGAAGTAGTTGCCGATGATTTTCACGTTCGAACCGCCGCGGATCTGCACACCGTCGGCATGGGCCTTCGGATCCTTGAAGCCGAGCGTGTGAACCCAGTTCGATTCAATGACGCACGCGTCGCCGGCTTTAAATCCATCGCCGCCGGACTGGTACACGTTGTTCCACCGCGCCGTAAACCCGTCGCCGGCGATGGCGGCCGCGGTCATGTTGTAAACTTCGCAGTGCTCGATGGTGAGGTTGACGGCCTTGGCGCAGTAGAGGCCGTACCAGCCACCGCCGCCGTCGATGAGGCAGTTGCGGATGACGACGTTGCGCGTGTCGGATGCAACGATGCCGCCGGTGATGAAGAGGTTTTCGATCACTTGGCCGCTGCGTGCGACGATCTTGCCGCTGATTTTGAGCTTTTTCTGATCGGCCACGCCGGTGTTGTCGGGGCCGGGCTGTTCGAGGTCATCGGCGGCCTTGGCGCGCCTTGTCGCGGGTTCTGCGCGAGGGGGAACGGTCGCTTGGTCGGAAGAAGGCTCGGTGGTCGGGGCCAATGTCGGTTCGACGGTCGGCGGCATCGGCGTGACACTCGACGGGCTTGGCGAGAGCGACATCTCCGCCGGGCGGGTCGCCGGCATTTCGCGAACGGGCTCCGCGTCGGCGGGCGACCACTGCTTCGGCGGCATGACGACTACCGTCGGCTCCGGCGACTTCGACGCGCACGAAGCGCAATCGAACAACGCGAGCACGATCAGGATCAGCCGTAGAGATTGAAATCGAGAAGCGTTCAGAGTCATGCGATGAACCACAGCATCATAACAAAGTGACAGGTGCTGCCGGTGAGGACGAGTGAGTGCCAGAGATCGTGTGCGCTAAACTTGCCCGGCCAAAGGTGTGGGCGGTCGAGCGTGAAGATGACCGCGCCGATCGAGTAGGCCGCTCCACCTGCCAGCAGCCACAGGAGCGCGGCCATCGGCAGGTTGTGCATTAGCGGACCGATCGCAATCACCGCCAGCCAGCCCATGATGAGGTAGAGCGGCGTCGTCAGCTTCTTCGGCCGACCGCTGGTTGCCAGCACCACGATGATGCCGAAGATCGCGAGCGCCCATTCGATGCCAAACAACGTCCATCCCATCGGCCCGCGAAGCACCGTCAGGCATAAGGGCGTGTACGTGCCGGCGATGAGCACAAAGATCGCGCAAAAGTCGAACCGCTCGAGTCGGTCTTCGGTCTTCAAGCTGCAATGGAGCGAATGAACCAACGCGCTGGCCGTGTAGAGCACGATCAGGCTCGTGCCGTAAATCGCGAAGGCGACGTAATGCCACGGCGTGCCGCGCGTGAATACGAGGAGGACGACCAGCGCCACGACCGACAGCAGGCTGCCGGCCATGTGCGACAGGCCGCAGAAGGGGTCTTTGATCCAGCGCGATACAGAAGGCATCCGGAACTCCTCGCTTAGCTCATCTTAGCCTTGCAGGCGACGATGAACAGGAAAGGATCGAGCGATCAGCGATAACGCGTCTATTTCATCGGATTAACACGTGCCTGAGCGGTAGAGGTTGCAAAAAAAGAACGCGGGAGTCGGCGAACCGACTCCCGCGTCGTCATGTTACGTTGATACGTCAACGATACGTCAGCGAAAGGCTTAGTACCGGTTGCCGCGATCGCCGCGACCGCCACCGCCACCACCGCCGCCACCGAATCCGCCGGAGCGGCCGCCACGATCGCCACCGCGACCGCCGCCACCACCGCCGCCGAATCCACCGCGGCCACCACCACCGCCGCCGCCGTAACCGCCACCACCACCGCCACCACCACGCGGGCGCTCTTCGCGCGGGCGGGCTTCGTTGACGGTGAGAGCGCGGCCGTCGTGCTGCTGGCCGTTCATGGCGGCGATTGCAGCCTGGGCTTCTTCATCAGAAGCCATCTGCACAAAGCCGAAGCCTTTGCTGCGGCCGGTCTCGCGATCGCTGATGATCTCAGCGCTTTCGACGGTGCCGTGCGCAGCAAACAACTGTTCGAGCGCCGAACTATCGACGCCATAAGAAAGATTTCCGACATACAACTTGCGGCCCATGATCAACTCCTAAATTGAATTTGGGCTAAGACCCCGCGTTTCACTTTCCGGGTCAGACTGAAAGAGGCCAACATTTTGGCCCAAAAGGTAGGAGGGCGACTGAGGTCAAACCGCGGGGCATCACTGTCTCGCAAGCGTCTCGTTCGGCGAACCAACCGGGAATAAATGTAACTTTCGATTTCGCGGTTGTAAATTTGATTTTAGGGAAAATTTATCCGGTTTTTGGCTGCGATGTGTGCAATTGCACACCGGTCGCACAGCGACGGACGTGGGCGAGTTTCGCTCGCGTGCGTCACACCGAACTTCCATCGCTTTTTGCACTTTCCTTGTCGAGCCGCTGCCGGAGTGCCTCAGCCATCACGATCGCCGACGCGTGAGAAAGCGACAAACTGGAGCCGCCCACTTTGGTGGGGATCGTCACGAACCCATTGCATATATCGCGAACCGCCCCGGAAAGTCCGCGTTTTTCGCCGCCGATAGCAAGAATCGTAGGGCCGGTGAGGTCTGCCTTGAAGATGGTCGTTCGCACGCCGGCGATGCATCCGAGCAGTTCGATCCCCCGGGCCTGTAACTGTTTGAGTGGTTCCACCGTGTCGATTTGCACGAGCGGCAGCCGTTCATACGCGCCGCTGGCGGGGCGGGCGACTTCGGTTTCGTCAAAATCCCACAGGTGCTTCTTGATGAGCACTGCATGCACGCCCACCGCGTCGGCCGTCCGCAGGCTGAACCCCAAGTTGCGGTCGTCGTCAACGCCTTCCAGCAACATGAGCAGCGGCGGCTCGCGGACACTCAGGCTGTCGAGCAGCGTGATCAGGTCGCCGACACTCGTGCGATGCTTGGCCGAGCAGATCGCGACCACGCCGCCGTGGGTCGCGCCGTGGGCGAGGGAGTCGAGTTCCTTGGCATCGACGCGCCGCACCGCCACGCCGAGCTGCTCGGCCGTGTCGATCACTTCCTGCACCTTCTCCGCGTGGGCGTCGTGCCGAACGAGGATGACCTCAAACCGCCGCTGCCGGGCGTTGAGGGCGGCGAGAACGGACTGCTTGCCTTCGAGAATGGCCATGGGGTGCGATTGTGCACGTTGCGAGAAGATTGTCACTCTTGCTCCCTCGCCCCGGAGGGGAGAGGGCTGGGGTGAGGGGAGAAACGTCAATCATCGCTCGGCGTCGATCTTGCGAGCGACGGCTTCCGTATGACGTAGAGCGCCGTTCGCGAGTTCAATCGTTATCGAAGCGCCACGTTTCTCCCCTCACCCTAACCCTCTCCCCTCCGGGGCGAGGGGACCGTACAATCGCCGCATGGGCAAAATCACAATCGTGTTCGGAATTCTTCTCATCGCACTCGGCGTCGTCTCTTTCGTCGGAACGGGCTCGGAACATCCGACCGCACTCATCCCCGCGTACTTCGGAGCCGCACTGGCACTGCTCGGCGGCGTGGCGATCGCCAAACCGTCGCTGAACATGCACGTGATGCACGGCGCGGTGCTGCTCGGGTTGATCGGTTTCTTGGGAACGGTGAAGGGCGTGATCACAGTGATTCGCGGAACGGCCGACTCCGACGTGGCCAGAAACGCGGCCTACGCGAAATCAGCGATGGCGGCACTGATGCTGGTGTACGTGATTCTGTGTGTTCGTTCGTTCATCGCCGCCCGCAAAGCCCGCAAGGCCGCGACGGTGGCGTAATTCTTCGTTGTGTAAGAAAAAAATAGAATGCAGAGAACTCAGAGTGAAGAAAGGACGCAGAGAAGAAATGAATTCTCTGCGTCTCATCTTCACTCTGTGTTCTCTGCGCTAAATCTTTCCTTCCAGCAGCGAGTCCACCATTCGATTCGCCCCGTGAACCTTCGCCCATTGCGCAGCCGCTGCGGCGGCGCGGTCGGCCAACGAATCGAACTGCGCCACCGCCTCACGTACGGCGGCGGCGATCGACGGCGCGGTCCATTCTGCAAAATCAGCACTCACGCCGCCGAACTCCTGCGAGATTGCAGACAGGCGCGAGTTGGCCGGTAGCACAGCGGGGACGCCATTGGCGAGGCAGTCGGACTGGACGCCCGAATACGTGATCGAGTAGCGAATCGGATCGTACGGACAGAGGGCGAGGTCGGATGCTTCGAGCAGCGAGGTCCATCGCGGGCCGTCGCCGGGGTCTTCGTTTAAGCGGATGTTGGCGTGCGACTTCGCGAGCTCGCGGACCGCGTTCTGCGGGACGGCCATTTCCCCCGGCGCGGAGTTGTGAATGAGAAACTCCACGTTCGGCACATCGAGCAATTGCTTCAGCACATCCGGAACGAGCTGAAATCCCTTCTCCGTTCGCTGATGGCCCAGCACTGAAATCGTAATCGGCCGCTTGCCGGCGCGCGGGCGGCGGGTGGTGATCGCGTGAAGCGGCAGCGGAATCACGCCTACGGGTCGTTCGAGCAATCCCTGAAAAATCTCGGAGATCCCGCGGTCGAACGTCACCAGTCGCAGGCGCGAGAGGTCGTCCGGTTGCAGCATCGATGCGACGTGGTGATACAGCATCGCCCGAGGGTTTTGCCGCGGGTCGGGTACTTCAAAATGCCGCCGCCCCTGGGCAGATTGCACGAGTTGCAGCCCCGGCTCGGATGCGAACTCGATCACGATCCGCGGCCGCTGCGGGAGCGGCGTTTGCCACATCCACTGAACGGCCGCCATGAACTGTGCGGGCCGGGCGGCGCTGAAGTAGACGACGTCGTCCGATCGTACCGGCGTGATCTGCCGCAAGTCGTCGAGCGTGGTCTTCCACGCCAGCTCGAAATCCCGCAACCAGCCCGAGATCGCATCGCGGCCGGCGTACATCGATTTGTAGGTACTCCACCGAAACAGGGGCGTGGCGTTCAGATCGCTTTTCAGTTTCGGCTCGATCTCCCGCGTCGCGTAAACGACCAGCGCCAAATCACGTGCCTTCATCTCGTTCGCGATGAGCCGGCAATAGTTGGCGTGATGGCCGCGTTCGTGGGCAAGGCCGGTGTCGAGGTAGATCAATCGCATGAAGTCTGGATGTTAACCTAGTTGTGCACAATTCGGCAGAGAGCGCGAAGGCGCGAAGCAATCAATTCAGATATAAACGCAGAGACGCGGAGACGCAGAGAAGAGATTCAATTGAGGCTCTTCTCTTCGTCTCCGTGTCTCTGCGTTCATTCTTCGTAATGTTTTTTAAGTAGGCGGGCGAGTCTCAGCGCGCTGGGCGAGTTGCTGCTCGTGGCGTTTCTGCTTCTGCACTGCGAGATTGATCGCCAACTCGATCGCCGCTCGCATGCTGCCCGGGTTGGCGCGGTTGCGGCCGACGATATCGAAGGCGGTGCCGTGATCGGGACTGGTGCGGATGATCGGCAGGCCGACGGTGAGGTTGACGGCCTGGTCGAACGCGAGGAGTTTGACCGGGATCAATCCCTGGTCGTGGTACATCGCGACGACGGCATCGAAGTGGCCGTCGCGGGCTTTTAGGAAAACCGTGTCGGGTGGGTAGGGGCCGGTCGCGTCGATGCCTTGCTCGCGGGCCATGAAGATGGCGGGGGAGATGATGCGCTCTTCCTCGTCGCCGAACTGGCCGTTCTCGCTCGCGTGCGGATTTACGCCGGCCACCGCGATGCGGGGTTTGTCGATGCCGAACCAGTTCACCAGCGTTTCGTGCACCAGTTCGATCGGCTGAAACACCGCGCCAATGTTCAAGCGACCCCACAGGCTGTTGAGCGGGATATGCACCGTCGCCAAGATCACCTTGAGCGGCCCGCCGGCGAACATCATCGCGTAGCGGCGAGCGCCAGTGCGGTGGGCGAATAATTCGGTATGGCCGGGATAGTTGTAGCCGGCGAGCTTCCAGCTTTCTTTTGCGATGGGGGCGGTGACGACGGCGTCGACGATTTTCTTCTGGGCCGCGTCGATCGCGTCCATGCAGAAACGCATGCTGGCCTGCCCGCCCATTTTGCTCGGTGTGCGGATGGCGCTGCCGAGCATGGAGTACTCGTCGTAGTCGACGACGACCACGTCGTGCGCGTAGGACTGGAGTCGGCCCTTGTACTGATCGCGCCACCAGAAAACATCAAACTCGGCGGTGTCGGCAGCGTAGCTGAGTTGCTCGTTCATGCCGTAGATGATGTATCGCGCCTTGCGGCGGAGGACCGGATCCGCCAGCGCTTTCACGATGACCTCGGCGCCGATGCCAGCCGGGTCTCCCATGGTGATCGCGATGGTCGGTCTAAAATCCATTTTCGTTACTGCCAATCTCCCAGTTCAGTATTGCCCGTCAATCAGGCATCGGCCACTACAAATCGCCGCTCTCATTATCGGACATTTTCACCTGCGGCCTGTCGTCGTTCCAGCCAATTGACGATCGTTTTGCTGAAAATATCCGTCTCCAGATTGAACAGCCAACCCACCGGGCGCTTGCCGAGGGCGGTGATTTGCAGTGTCGTCGGGATCAGGGCGAGCTCAAACACGTTGCCGCGGATGGCGGCGATCGTGAGGCTGACTCCATCGATCGCGACCGAGCCCTTGGGCGATAGAAATTTCGCCAGATCATCCGGCGCTTCAACGACCAGTCGCCACTCTTCATCGCTCGTCTTCTGTTCGATCAACCGCGCGCGGCCGTCGACGTGACCCTGCACGAAGTGGCCGTCAATGCGGTCGCCGACTTGCAGGGCCCGCTCGACGTGCACTTCATCGCCCGCGCGCAACGCGCCGAGGTTCGTCTTGTCGATCGTCTCGGCGATCACGTCGAACGAAATTTCGTTCGGTGTGAATTCCGCGATCGTCAGGCACACGCCGTTGACGGCAATGCTCTCGCCGTGAGCGAGGTCCGGCCAACTGTGAGTGAGTACCAGCCGGCGCGCCATGCGATTTTCGATGACGCGTAACACGTGCGATGATTTTTCGATGATGCCGGTGAACATTCTTTCTTTCTGCCCCGAAGGCACCACAATACTAGCATGACTCGAACTCTGAAAGACATGGTCGTCGTGGTCACCGGTGCCAGTGCGGGAATCGGCAAGGCGCTGTGTGAGGCACTGGACAGCCGCGGTGCGAAACTGGTCCTGTCGGCCCGTCGCGAAGACAAGCTGCGGGATTTGAATCGATCGCTCGGTTCGCGCCATCTGGTGGTGCCGGCCGACGTTTCGAAGCTTGAGGACTGCGTGCGGCTGGTTGAGACTTCGATGCAATCGCTCGGGCGGATCGACACGCTGGTGTGCAATGCCGGGTACGGGTTTTACTTTCCGCTGGTCGATACCACGCCGCAGCAGATGCGCGATATTTTCGCGACCAACGTGTACGGCACCACCGACTGCATCCACGCGGCGCTGCCGGGCATGCTGCAGCAGCCGGTGCGCGACGGGTATCGCGGGCAGGTGATGCTTGTGTCGTCGTTCGTAGCCCGTCGTGCGGTGCCGTGCCTCGGTGCGTACTCGGCCACCAAGGCGGCGCAGTTATCGATCGCCGAGGCGCTGCGGGTGGAGCTCAAGTCGCAGCAGGTGGCGGTGACGAGCGTGCACCCGATCATGACCAAAACCGAGTTCGGCGCGGTGGCCGAGCAGCAGGGCGAGATCCGCCTGCCGCGGGATGGAGACTCGCTACAACAAACCGTGGAACACGTCGCCAAACGCATGGTTGCCGCCATCGAGCGGCCCCGACCCGAACTCTGGCCCAGCCGGCCGTCCCGATGGGTCGCCAGCTTGGGCACGCTCCTGCCGCGGCTGATGGACAAAGGGATGAGCTCGTATCTTCGGAAGCTGCAACGAGTTAATCCCAACTCATCCATCCGCGTGGAATAGCCGAGCCCGCATAACCGGAAAATAAACCGCAGCCTCACTCAAAACCCGTGGCGGTCTGAGCGGGCCTATGGTAGGCTACTTTGCCGAGCAAAGGGCTGCGGAACGCTCGTCGCACCGCTTGTAAACCGCGATCGAGACACTGCTTATGGTTCAGCCCGCCACGTGGGTGGCGGCAGCAATCAACGGTCTGATCCGACTGTCGGAATCGCATCGAATTTTAAAAAAACGTAACCCCGCCCGCGAGCCGATAATAGGGTCGTGTAGGTCGAAATTGTTGTTTGAGTAAGCCGAGAGATGGTTCGCAGATGAGTCCAGCCGATTCGACCGCACAACCCCGACGCTTGGCGTCCGCCGTCCAATGGGCGTTCGTGATGAGCTGGGGCCCCAACGCCATCGCCACGCTCCTCACCTTCGTTTTAGCCGCGTACCTGGGCCCGCACGACTACGGCGTCGTCGCGATGGCGGCCCTCTACATCTCGTTCGTGCAGATGTTCTTGGAAGGCGGTTTGGGCACTGCCATTGTGCAGCGCAAGGATCTTGAGCCTGAGCACCTCGACGCCGTCTTCTGGATCACGCTTTCGTTCAGCTTGGCGATCATGCTCGTCACGTGGCTGATCAGCCCCTTCTGGGCGGCCGCCAATCACACCGACGAGCTGTACGTGGTGATGAACGTGCTGTCGATCACGCTGCCGATTCAGGGGCTCACCGTCGTTCAGGAATCGCTGCTCGAACGCAATCTCGACTTTAAGAGCCTCGCCATCCGCTCGAACATCTCCACGCTCGTCGGCGGTATCTTCGGACTGACGCTGGCGGTGAAGGGCTTTGGCGTTTGGGCGCTGGTGGGCGAAGACCTGCTGTCGGCAATGGTGCGACTCGTCCTGCTGTGGCGCCTCGGCGCGTGGCGGCCGGCGATGCGGTTCTCGATGCGGCACATCAAGGAGCTCTTCGGCTTCTCGTTCTGGGTGCTTATCGCGCAGATCGGAACGTTCGTGCAGCGTCGCAGCGACGCGCTGCTGATCGGCCTGTTCTTCGGCCCGGCCGCGGTCGGTATTTACCGGTTGGGCGATCGGCTCATCAGCACCGTCATCGAACTGGCGACGCGTCCATTCGTGATGGTGGTGCTGCCGCACTTCAGCAAGCTTCAATCCAATTTCGTCGAGCTGCGCAAAGCGATCATGAACTGCGTGCGAACGAGTTCGATGATCACACTGCCGATGCTGGCTGTCGCCAGCGGCATGGCGTACCTCATTTGCTCGGTGCTGAGCATGCGTGGCAACGACTGGGGCCTAGCCGTCAACGTGATTCAGATTTTGGCACTCGTCGGTGCTGCTCGCGCCATCACGCTGCTCGTCGGTCCGCTCATGCAGGCCATCAATCGCCCGCGGCTGTCGGTGGTGCTGAGCTGGTCACTGGCGGGGGCGAATACCATCGCGTTCTGCGCTGCTGGCTGGTTGCTGCAGCACAATGCTGACGTGCGATACCAGGCGATGGGCGTCGCGGCAGCGCGGGCCGTCGTGTTCTGCCTGTTCTACATGCCGATTTCGCTCTACATCATGTGCCGGATCTGCCAGCTCAAGGGACGCGACGTGCTGCGTTCGATCATGCCGGCTGTCATTACTTCAGTGTTCGTCGTGATCACCGGGCAGACCGTGGAATACTTGATGTCGCTCATTCATCGGCCGAGCCCGATCATGAAAGTGTCGGAGCTGTTGATCGGCGGCATGATCACGTCGTCTGTCGCGCTGGGGCTGATGTACATGTTTGAGCCGAGCGTCGGCAAATTCATCAACAAGAAACTCGGCCGGCTGCGTGGACCGGTCATTGCACCGGCGGCGGGCACTGCGACCGCCTTCGAAGTCGCCGCCGCAACGAATGACGCGACCACCGTGGCAAAGAGTGGAACCGAAACCGGCGATCTGCATCCGCCGATCACCATCGTGCCGACGACCCCTTAACCAATAGTGATCAGTAAAGAACGAATATGAGCAAGCCTTTAATCGACATCCTGATGATCACGTACAACCGGCCGGAGTACACCCGGATGGCGTTGTCGCGATTGCTCGACACCTGCGACGAGCAGATGCGCGTCTGGATCTGGCACAACGGCATGCACGCCGAGACGCTTGCGATCGCCAAGGAATTTTCGACGCACCCGCGCGTGTACAAGTTCCACCACAGCGAACAGAACACGCGGCTGACGACGCCGACTAACTGGCTCTGGAAAGAGGGCGACGCCCCCTTCGTCTGCAAGGTCGATGACGATTGCCTCATGCCCGACAACTGGGGCGATACGCTCCGCGCCGCTCATGCAGCGAATCCGAAGTTCGGCGCCATCGGCTGCTGGCGCTTTCCGGAACAAGACACGGTGATGGAAATCGCCAGCAAGAAGATCCAGGAGTTCGCCGGCGGTCACAAGATCATGCGCAACTGCTGGGTCGAGGGCTCCGGCTACCTGATGAAGCGCGAATGCATCAACCAGTGTGGCGTGCTGAAGGAAGGGCAAAGTTGGGTTCAGTACAATATCGAAATCGCAGCGGCGGGGTGGATCAACGGGTGGTACTTCCCGTTCCTCTACCAGGATCACATGGACGATCCGCTCAGCCCAAACACGCTGCTCAAGACCGACGCTGACCTGCAAAAGTACATGCCGCTGTCGGCGGAAAAGAATGGCACGCTCACGCTCAAGGAATGGGACGCACTCAACCGCCGGGCCGCCCGGCAGATGCAGGAATGCAGCTTCAACCCGTCGCACTACCGCGGCTGGCGTAAGAAATGGAAGGGCCTGAAGCGGCGGGCTCGAGCGCTCATCGGCCACAAGGAGCATTGGTAGAATTGCTGAATCGTGCGGAAACGTGCGAATGCGGGTGTTTGAGGTTGCCGATAGAAGAAGGGTACGCGCTTTGCCGGGCCGATAAAATGCTGGGTTCGGTTAAAGCGGATGAGGGTGTTGTTAAAAAACTTGGCGTCGATGAAATACCCAATGTATTTCATCGAAGCAATGCTTATTTTGATGCCCTGTAAAATGGGCGTCCGGTCCGGCTAGGAGTTGTTGTTTGGATACGACTGACCATGTATGGCGCAAGGTGTACTTCGATCAGACGCTGGTCGACCCCTTCTGCTGCATCCTGCTCGCCGCCATGGTGATCATGATCTTGTTCGCGCCGCGCCGCTACGCGGTGTGGCCGCTCATCGTCGTCGCTTGCTTCATCACGCAGGCGCAGCGCCTGAGCGTGGCCTCGCTGGATTTCACGTTCCTTCGCATTCTCACGATCATCGGTTGCTTCCGCGTTTTCATCCACGGCGAATACCGCGGCTTTAAGTGGAACGGGTGCGACACGGCCATGATTGTCTTCATGGGCATTCGAACGGCGTATGCCTTCCTGCATATCACCAAGAACGTCGCCATCACCCCCGTGAGCATGTGCGGCGACACGCTCGACGCGTGGGGACAATATTTCTTTTTCAGATGTGTCGTGCGCGATCTGGAAGACCTGAGGTGGGCCACGTACGGCTTCATGATCGCGTCGATTCCAAACGCCATCACGATGATCATTGAATGGACGACCGAGGTAAACCCGTACTACTTCATGGGCGGCGTGCAGCAGTCGTTCCACCGCGGCGACGACAACGCGCTGCGATGCATGAACGCCTACTCGCACCCGATCCTGGCCGGCGCCTTCTGGGCGCCGCTGTTGCCCCTGATGGGGGCGATGATCAAGCAGAAGGGTCGGATCAAGATTCTCCCCCTGATCGCGATTGGATGCGCGGCGGTCATTATCGTTGCGTGCCACTCAAGTTCACCGGTGGCGGGCGCGGGCCTGGCGTTTATGGGCGGCGTAGCCTTCCTGTTCCGCAAACGCATTCGGCTGATTCGCTGGTCGTTCTTCTTCATAGTGCTTGCGGCGCAGCTCCTGGCCAACAGCCCGGTCTGGAAAATTTTCGCCCGCCTGCACATCGTCGGCGGCTCGACCGGATACTACCGCTTCAAACTGATCGACCAGTTCGTTCACCACTGGCAGGAATGGCTGTTTGTCGGATCGGCCAAGGGCACCAGCACGTGGGACATGCCGATGTTCGACATCGTGAACTACTACGTCGTGCTCGGTCTGGGCGGCGGGTTGCTGTTCATTATTCTGATCGTGTGGCTGATGGCGGCCGCATACAAGAATTGCGGTAAGGCTCTGGAATCTGCCGCCGGGAACAAGGAAGACGAACTGCTCGCATGGGCGACAGGCGTGTCCGTGTTCGTGCACATGATGACCTTCCTGGCCGTCACGTATTTCGGGCAGATCATGATGATCTGGTACTTCTCGCTGGCAATAACGGGTGTTGTCAGCCGCAATCCGATGCGGCGAGGCTTCTCCGTGCTAACAGGATGGGCCAAGGATCCCTTGTCGCGGATGGCCTCTCGACGCGTGTTACCGTACGGGCAGCCCGCGCGCGTGGGGCACAGCTACTAGTTGTAGATGTAAGGGTGTGGAGAGATGTTGAACGGCATGAGCTGGAACGTATCCATGATCGCCTGGGGTGAGCCGTCTGACCCCCGCTCTTTTAGCGGGTACAGCCATTACCTCACGCGCGCGCTGAAACAACACGGTGCGGTACGGAAAGAGTTCTCAGCCAAGTGCATTAACTATTCAGATTTGCTCCGCGGCGCGTTTGCGTTCAAAAAGAACGGCCGACTGCTGCCCAAGCCTGTCATCTCCCGCGCGTGGATGTGGAGCGAGCGCGGCCAGCAGACGCTGAGCCGGCGGTTCACCAAGCTCCTGCGGCAATCCGGCGACCGAGGCCCAATGCTGCAGGTCGGCACGCTGGTGGAAGTGCCGGAAGACATCGGCCCGCACTACATGCTCACCGACATGACCATCCCCCAAGCCGAGCGCGAAGGGATGTTTGACGTCGGCCACCTGCATGGGGCGCCGGCGAAGGAAGCGGTGGACGTGCAGGGCCGCGTGCTGCGATCGGCCAAGCATATTTTCACGCTGACCGACTGGTGCCGCCAGAGCATGATCGACGACTTCGACATCGACGGCGACAAAGTCACCGTGGTTTACGCGGGCGCCAATCTCCGCCTGCCGGCCGGCATCACCGAGGCGAGCGTAAAGCGCGTCAACCGCGAGATGCTCTTCGTCGGCATCGACTGGGTCCGCAAGGGCGGGCCGCTGCTGATCGAGGCGTTCCGCAAGGTACGGGCGAAGTTGCCCGACGCGACGCTGCGAATCGTCGGCTGCGATCCCGGCATTCGCGAGGCAGGCGTGAGCGTCGAAGGATTCCTCGACAAGCGTGTTCCTCAAGACTACGAAAAACTCGCCAAGTTCTACCTGCAGGCAAGCTGCTTCTGCCTGCCCTCGCTGTTCGATCCGTTCCCGAACGTGATTATTGAGGCCGCGTCCGTCGGCCTGCCGAGTGTGGCGGTCGACAACGGCTCGCGACGCGAAGCGGTCATCGACGGCGTAACCGGCGGGCTCGCCGCACAGGCGACGCCC
>Ga0268266_10001976_pt1 | contig 22985 bp, 19 predicted proteins | sample KBSS13metaG_FD_190356 | JGI IMG/M metagenome (GOLD analysis project Ga0268266, IMG submission 190356) | Switchgrass rhizosphere microbial communities from Kellogg Biological Station, Michigan, USA - KBS S1-3 metaG (SPAdes) (version 2) | ecosystem: Host-associated > Plants > Roots > Rhizosphere... | reverse complement strand
GCTCGCCGCGGGACACCTCCGAGCGGGTGCGTCCAAGGTGATCGTCTCGGCACCGGGCAAGGGCGTCGACGCCACGATCGTCCTGGGCGTCAATGACTCGACGTACGACCCCTCCCGACACGACGTGGTGTCCAACGCCTCGTGCACGACGAACTGCGTGGCGCCCATGGTCAAGGTCCTGCACGATGCGTTCGGCATCGAGCAGGGCTTCATGACCACTGTCCACGCGTACACCAACGACCAGAACGTGTTGGACGCTCCGCACAAGGACCCTCGCAGGGCGCGCTCCGCGGCCGTGAACATCATCCCGACCTCGACCGGTGCGGCACGAGCGGTCGGGGAGGTCCTTCCGGAGCTCGCCGGGCGCCTCGACGGGGTCGCTCTCCGCGTGCCGGTCACGGACGGCTCGATGGTGGACCTGGGCGTGCTGCTCCGGCGCGAGGCTTCCGTCGACGAGGTCAACGACGCGTTTGCCGCCGCTGCGGCGGCGGGGCCGTTGGCCGGTCTGCTCCGTTACGCGGACGAGCCGTTGGTCTCGTCGGACGTGATCCTCGACAGCTCCTCCTGCGTCTTCGACTCGCGGTTGACACAGGCCGCCGGCCGGTTCGTCAAGGTCTTCGGCTGGTACGACAACGAGTGGGGCTACACCTGCCGTCTGGTGGATCTCACCGTCCTGGTCGCCGGAGAGGGTGATCCGGCATGACGTCGCCGAGCGCGCCGACGATCCGGTCGGTGCGCGCCTGTCCCGTCTGTGGGTCGAGCTCCCTGGTGCCCTTGGTGGACGCCGGTCGCGTGCGGTTCTTGTGCGTGCGCTGTCTCGGCGGGTCTCGTCCCCGCGGACCCGGACCTGGACCCGGGCGCGGGCGGCGTAGCTCCACGCGTGACGAACGACCCACGACGCGATGACCTGAGGCCGCCGACGTGGGGCAGGCTCGGGGGCACCGTGATCCCATGACACCCCGCGCCGCGCCCTCACCGCGAACGGACTCGCGCTGCGCACCCGTCTGGGAGCGCGTGTCGCGTGCCCGGTCCACCGCGATGGCGGTCGTCTGGACGGCCACCGCCTTGATCACGGCACTGGCGCCCGACCTGGTCTCGGGGTCCGGGTCTCACCACGTGCCCCTCCCCGCTCTGACGGCGTGGATCTGGGCAACGGCGGCGAGCGGCTTCCTGTCCCTGCCCCGCTCGTCCCACCTCTCCACCGACGCGGTCACGTCGATCGCCCTCGTCTGGGGTGCGGCGCTCTTCCTGTCCGTCAGCGCGCCGGAGCTCGTGGTCGACGACGGTGCGACCTGGATCCCGGTGACCGCCTGCGTCGCGCCGGCGTTCGCCGCCGTGGCCACCGGCTACGTCGTCCTGGCCTCCGTGGTCCGGGGCCCGCGCGTCACCCCCGGGCTCCACCGGTGAAGGCGATGGACCAAAGGCGCGCGTCGGATTGCCAAGGACCCTGATCGCCGGAGGTCGCACGCGGTCTGCTGGAGGTAGAGATCCGCTCACCGGAGCGGACGTCCGAGAGGAGGAGCCATGAGCACCAACCTGACCGGACGTGTGCTGGTCGCCACCAGCGGAAGCGATGCGAGCCGGTCCGCGATCGTGCACGCCGCCCACGAGGCGGTCGCGCGCGGCCTGCTGCTCGAGCTCGTGCACGTGATCACCCCGACGCTCGCGGTCGGACCGTACGGAGCCTCGCCGGATGCCGCCCTTCGTCGGGCGGGCCGAGAGCTGCTCGCGCACGGCGAGGAGCTCGCCCACGAGGTCGAGCCGCACGTGGACGTGACCACCACCCTGCTGACCGGCTCTCGCCCTGATGCCGTCGTCCACTACGCCGACGGGGCCGAGCTGCTGGTCGTCGGGGCGCCGCCCCACGACCTGATGGGCCGGCTCTGGACCGGTTCGACCGTGATGGGCATCGCCGCGCGGGCGACCTGTCCCGTGGTCGTCGTTCCTCCGGGCGAGCCTCGGCCGACGACGCACCAGGTGCTGGTCGGGCTGAAGACGACGCGGCACTGCGAGCACCTGCTCGCCACCGCGTTCGCAGTCGCGAGCCAGACCCAGTCCGAGCTCCGCATCGTCCATGCCTGGCACCTGATCTCCCCGTACGACGAGGCCATCGCCGAGCGGCTCCCCTCCCCCGCGTGGGAGCAGGAGGACGCCCGGGTGATCCAGGGTGAGCTGATCGACCTGCGGATGGCCTACCCCGACGTTCAGGTACAGGTCGACGTCGTGCACGGGCGGCCGGCCACCACCCTGGTCGAGGCCTCGCGTGATGCCGACACCGTCGTGATCTCGCGGCCGTCGCACGGCGGGCTCGTCCACCACCTCGGCGCGACCGGTCGTGCCGTCATCCGTGACGCGGGTTGCCCCGTCCTGGTCGTTCCTCCGCTGGAGGAAGGCGCCGAGGTCGAGCGCGTCCCCGTCGAGACCGCCCTGACGCCGTGACGACTCACGGGACCCGCGCTGCCGCCGAGGTCAGGTTCCATGGCCGCGGCGGCCAGGGCGTCGTCACGGCGGCCGAGCTGCTGTCGGTCGCTGCCTTCGACCAGGGTCGCGCGTCCCAGGCCATCCCGAGCTTCGGGTCCGAGCGGACCGGTGCACCCGTCGTGGCGTACTGCCGGGTCGCCGACCGGCCCATCCGGTCCCACGATCCGGTGACGAGCCCCGGCGTCGTCGTCGTGCAGGACCCGACGATGCTGCACGTCCCCGGGATCCTGACGGGTCTCCGGGCCGACGGCCTGCTCCTGGTCAACAGCACCCGACGACCCGACGAGCTCGGGCTCCCGGACTGCGTCGCCCGCATCGTCACCGTGCCCGCCTCCGACGTGTCGCGCGCACGGCTCGGGCGTCCGCTTCCCAACACCGTGCTCCTCGGCGCCCTGGCCGGGCTCACCGGCATCGTGTCGCTGGCTGCGCTCCAGAAGGCGATCCGAGAACGGTTCCGGGGCGATGCAGGGGAGCTGAACGCCGCGCTCGCAGCGGAAGGACATCGGCTGGCTCAGGAGCGGTCGACCGAAGGAGCCTCGCATGCTCAGGCAGGTTGAGGGTTCCCGAGCCGTCGCCGAGACCGTGGCTCGCTGCCGGCCGGACGTGGTGGCGGCCTACCCGATCTCGCCCCAGACTCACATCGTCGAGGCGCTCTCCGACCTGGTGGCCGAGGGCCGCGCCGGGCGGTGCGAGTTCTTGATGGTGGAGTCGGAGTTCGGAGCGATGTCGGCCTGCATCGGCGCATCGGCGGCGGGCGGCCGTGCCTACACCGCCACCGCCAGCCAGGGTCTGCTCTTCATGGCCGAGGCGCTGCCGAACGCCTCCGGCCTGCGGCTCCCCGTCGTCATGACCGTCGCCAACCGAGCGTTGGGGGCCCCCATCAACATCTGGAACGACCACTCCGACGCCATGTCCCAGCGGGACGCCGGTTGGATCCAGCTGTTCGCCTCGTCGAACCAGGAGGCCGTCGACCTGCACGTGCAGGCGTTCGTGGTGGCCGAGTCCCTGCACGTCCCGGTCATGGTCAACATGGACGGCTTCGTCCTCACGCACGCGATGGAGGGCATCGACGTCCCGGACCAGGACGAGGTGGACGCCCTGCTTCCTCCGTTCCGCCCCCTCCATGTCCTCGACCCCGATCACCCGGTCACGATCGGCGCGATGGTCGGCCCGGAGGCGTTCACGGAGGTCAAGTACCTCGAGGCGCGGCGTCAGCTGCGATCACTCGACGCGATCCAAGAGGTCGCCGACCGCTTCCACCGGGTCACCGGCCGCCGGAGCGGTGGACTCACGTCGTCCTACCGTCTCGAGGACGCCGACGTGGTCCTGATCGGCCTCGGATCCTTGCTCGGGACGGCCGCCGACGTGGTCGACGAGCTCCGCGACGAAGGCCTGGCGGTCGGCCTGCTCGGCGTGACCTGCTTCCGACCCTGGCCGCTCGACGAGATCAGGGACTCCCTGGCCGACGCCTCCCGGGTCGTGGTGCTGAACCGCGCTCTCTCGGTCGGCTTCGGCACCGTGCTCGGCGCCGACGTCCGGCTCACGCTCGCGGGCAGCCAGGTGGTCGTGCACGACGTGGTCGCCGGTCTCGGTGGACGTCCCGTGACTCGAGACCTCGTCCGCCGTCTGCTGGTCGAGGCTGTCCGGGGCGAGCTGTCCGACCACCAGCTCACCTTCGCCGATCTCGACGTCGACCTCGCCGAGCGCGAGCTGTTGGGCGAGCTCGTAGGACCGATGGATGTCGAGCCCGAGGGGGTCGGACGATGACCGAGCTGAAGCTCTACCAGGTGGGGACGTTCGCGGCCGGCAACCGGCTCCTGGACGCGTCCGAACGGACCGAGCAGTCCGATGCCGGCCGCACCAACTCGATCACCTCGGGCCACCGGGCCTGCCGCGGCTGCGGGGAGGCGCTGGCAGCTCGCGTCGTGCTCGACGCCGCCATGCGGGCCAGTGACGGCCGGATGGTCACGGTGAACGCGACGGGCTGCCTCGAGGTGTTCTCCACGCCCTACCCGGAGTCGGCCTGGCGCGTGCCGTGGCTGCACTCCCTGTTCGGCAATGCGGCAGCCGTCGCCTCCGGGGTCGCGGCCTCCCTCCGGGCTCAGGGACGCGGCGACGTCCGGGTGGTCGCGCAGGCCGGCGACGGTGGAACCGTCGACATCGGCATCGGCTGCCTGTCGGGGATGTTCGAGCGGAACGACGACGTGCTCTTCGTCTGCTACGACAACCAGGGGTACATGAACACCGGCGTCCAACGATCGGGGGCCACACCGCCCGCTGCGAGCACGGCGACCACCCGCCCGGTCGGCAGCCGCGTCGGCAACGCCTTCGGCACGGGCAAGAGCCTGCCGGTGATCGCGATGGCGCACCAGATCCCCTACGTCGCCACGGCGACCGTCGCCGACCTGCACGACCTCGAGCGCAAGGTCGCGACCGCGATGAGCATGCACGGCTCGCGCTACCTCCACGTGCTCGTCCCGTGCCCGCTCGGATGGGGCACCTCGTCCTCGGACACCATCCGGGTCGCCCGACTGGCCGCCGAGTCCGGGCTCTTCCCGGTCTTCGAGGCCGTCGACGGCGAGATCGACGGCGTACGCCGGATCCGGCGGCAGGTGCCGGTGGAGGAGTACCTGCGCCTGCAGGCCAGGTTCGCCCACCTGTTCGGCGATCCCGGCCACCCCGACGTCGTCGAGCGCCTGCAGCGCCAGGCCGACCGCTCGATCGCGCACTTCGGTCTCCTGGAAGGGGAGCAGCGATGACACCCACGGTGGATCTCCCCTTCGGCATCACCCTCGGCCCCGGCTCGAGCGCCGCCGACCTCACCGGCACGTGGCGCACCGAGCGCGCCGTGTACGTCGACCGGGTCGCGCCGTGCGGCCACGCCTGCCCGGCCGGTGAGGACGTCCGCTCCTGGCTGTACGACGCCGAGTCCGGCGGTGCGGGTTACGAGGCCGCGTGGCGCCGCATCATGGAGGTCAATCCGATGCCCGCGGTGATGGGCCGGGTCTGCTACCACCCCTGCGAGACGGCCTGCAACCGCGGCACGCTCGACGAGGCCGTGGGGATCAACTCCGTCGAGCGCTTCCTCGGCGACGAGGCGATCCGGCAGGGCTGGACCGTCTCGGTCGACACGCCGTCGACCGGTCGCCGGGTGCTCGTCGTCGGAGCCGGTCCGGCCGGCCTGTCGGCCGCCTACCAGCTCGCACGTGCCGGGCACGACGTCACGTTGCGCGACGCCTCGGCGAAGCCGGGCGGGATGATGCGCTACGCCATCCCGCGATACCGCCTGCCGCGCGAGGTGCTCGACGCCGAGATCGACCGCATCCTGTCGCTCGGGGTCCACCTCGAGACCGGAGCGGAGGTCACCGACCTCGACGCGCTGCTCGAGCGCGAGGACTTCGACGCGGTGCTGCTGGCCCTCGGAGCCCGACTGGCGCGCCGCACCTACCTCCCGGCCGGGGCAGCCTCCCACGTGCTCGACGCGCTGTCCCTGCTCCGCTCCACCGCCGAAGGGGATCCGCCCTCACTGGGGCGCCGGGTCGCCGTGTACGGCGGCGGCAACACCGCCCTCGACGCCGCACGCAGCGCCAAGCGGCTCGGGGCCGACGACGCGGTCGTCGTCTACCGGCGTACGCGGGACCGGATGCCGGCACACGATCAGGAGGTGCGCGACGCCGAGGAGGAAGGCATCCGCTTCCGCTGGCTGTCCACCATCGAGGAGGTCGACTCCGAGGGTCTCACCATCGAGGAGATGGAGCTCGACGAGACCGGCTTCCCGCAGCCGACCGGACGGACCACCCGGCTGGCCGCCGACTCGGTGGTGCTGGCACTGGGGCAGGACACCGACCTGACCATGCTCGGTCCAGGGTCGCCCGTCGCCGTCGACGACGGCGTCGTGACGGTCGACCCGGTCACGATGGCGACGAACCGTCCCGGCGTGTTCGCCGCCGGCGACGTCGCGCCTGGAGATCGCTCGGTCACCGTGGCCGTCGGCCACGGCCGACGCGCCGCCGCCGGCATCGACGCCTACCTCGCCTCGAGGACCGTGGCACCCCCGCCACCGGTCGACCTCGCGCCGTACGAGGCGCTCAACACCTGGTACTTCGAGGACGCGCCCCGGCAGCACCGGCCCCGTCTCGAGCAGGTACGGCGACAGTCGACGTTCGACGAGGTCGTCCAGGACCTCGACACCGCCACCGCTCTCTACGAGGCACGACGATGCCTGTCCTGCGGCGGCTGCATCTCGTGCGACAACTGTTTCGCCCTGTGCCCCGACAACGCCGTGATCAAGCTCGGACCGGACAAGGCGTACGCCGTCGACCTGGACTACTGCAAGGGCTGCGGGCTGTGCGTCGAGGAGTGCCCGACCGGTTCGATGAAGATGGAGCCCGAGGAGGTCTGAACCTCCCCGGGCTCCACCAGGTCACGCGCAGGTCACCAGCCGACGACCTGGATCCGTGCACCACTGGGGACGGAGACGACCGTCGGGTCGTGAGCGTCGTCCACGAGGACCGTGAAGAGGTCGCGCATCGACACGATGCCCGCGATCAGGTCACCGTCCAGCACGGGCAGGTGGCGTACCTGTGCCTCCTCCATCTGCAGAGCTGCCTCGAGCACCGAGTCCTCCGGGCAGATGCTGACGAGGTCGTTCGACATCACGTCGGCCGCCAGCAGGTGGTCGAGGTCGGCGCCGGCGGCCAGGTGAGTCACGAGGTCGCGCTCGGTGACGATCCCGGCCAGGCGTCCTTGCTCGGTCACGCAGAGCGCCCCGATCTCGTCTGCCCCGAGCCCCTCCGCGACCTCACTCAAGGTGGCGGATCCGTCGATGGTGGCGACCGGCCACATCATCACGGTGCGGACAGGGCTCGTCGGTGTCACTGGCTGGACGGATCTGGCGTACATCGCAGGTCTCCTCTCGTGTCGGGACGGTCGTGCTGGAGCAGGACCGTGATCAGGGGCGCTGCAGCACGACCTTGAGCGCTCCGGTCTCGGCGGGGCGGCTGAAGACGTCGTAGGCCTCCATGAACTGGTCGAGCTCGAACCGGTGGGTGATGATCGGTGTCGGGTCGAGGTGGTGGTCGGCCAGCAGCTTCAGCAGTCGTGGGGTGCTGGACGTGTCGACCAGACCGGTGGTGATCGTGACGTTCTTGATCCACAGCGTCTCCAGGTGGAGCGTCGCCGGAGCACCGTGCACACCGATGTTCGCGACCCGGCCACCGGGGCGGACCAGCGCGGTGCACATCTCGAAGGTCCCGGGGGTCCCGACCGCCTCCATCACGACGTCGGCTCCGAACCCGTCGGTCACGCTCTGCACCACCTCGATGGCGGCCTCGAGCCCGGTGTCGAGCACGATGTCGGCACCGAGCCGCTTCGCCGCGTCTCGACGAGGCTCGGCCGGGTCGATCACGACGATGCAGCCCGGTGAGTAGAGCTTCGCGGTCATCACGGCGGCCAGTCCGATCGGCCCGGCGCCGACGATGACGACCGTGTCGCCGGGACGGACGCCGCCGTTGAGGACGCCTACCTCGTAGCTGGTCGGGAGGATGTCCGCGAGCAGGACGGCCGCTTCGTCACTGACGCCTTGCGGCAGCGGGTGGAGCGAGAGATCGGCGAACGGCACCCGTGCGTACTCCGCCTGGACGCCGTCGATGGTGTGGCCCAACGCCCATCCGCCACCGGCGGTGCACTGACCGTAGTGGCCCTCGCGGCAGTAGCGGCACGTGCCGCAGCCGGCGATGCAGGAGACGAGCACGCGGTCGCCCGGACGGACCGAGCGCACCGCAGTCCCGACCTCCTCGACGGTGCCGACCGCCTCGTGGCCCAGGATCGTTCCCGGGTTCACTTCCGGCACGTCGCCCTTGAGGATGTGCAGGTCGGTGCCGCAGATGGTCACCGCGTCCACACCGACGATCACGTCCGTGTCCGCCTGCACCTGGGGATCCGGTACGTCCTCCCAGTTCCGTTCTCCGGGACCGTGGTACACCAATGCCTTCATCGCCAACCTCCAGCGTGGATTTGTCCCCTCAGACTCGCGGCCGGGCTGTGTCACGTCTGCGGAACAACGTCCATCCCGGTGTGGGCTTTGGACCCGAATCCGCTGCCGCGTCGTGCGCGGCCCGCACGGTGGTTCCCCGGGTGTGGGATGCCGGATGCCCGAGTGCCTCGGCGGCCATGACGATGGCCCCTGGCCGCCGGGGCTCTCAGGCGATGGTGTGGGACCCGGAGAAGGGGCTCTCCGACCGTCCAGACGTGGGGCCCGTGTGCGCTCGAGAACCGGCGAGGATGAGATGGAGCGACCAGTGATGGAGGCGACGGAGCCGACCACGAGCGTGGCCGCCCAGGTGGTCGGGCTGCACAAGGAGTACGGCGTCGGGGGCGCGCGGGTGGCGGCCCTGGATGGGGTCTCACTCGACATCCGGGCCGGAGAGTTCACCGCCGTGATGGGCCCATCGGGATCCGGCAAGTCCACCCTGATCCACTGCATGGCCGCCTTGGACTCGCCGACGTCCGGACAGATCGTCCTGGGTGGCGTGGACATCTCCCATCTCGGGGACAAGGAGCTCACCCGGCTGCGCCGCGACAAGGTGGGCTTCGTCTTCCAGGCGTACAACCTCGTGCCCACCCTCAATGCGCGAGAGAACATCGAGCTCCCCCTCGCCATCGCCGGCCGCCACGTCGACACCGCATGGTTCGACGTCGTCATCGGCGCCGTCGGGCTGCAGGACCGGCTGAAGCATCGCCCGCACGAGCTCTCCGGGGGTCAGCAGCAGCGGGTCGCGTGCGCGCGTGCGCTCGTCTCACGGCCGGAGATCGTGTTCGCCGACGAGCCCACCGGCAATCTGGACTCCCGAGCCTCGCACGAGGTCCTCGAGTTCCTCCGGATGAGCGTGGACCGCTTCCACCAGACCATCGTCATGGTGACCCACGACCCGATGGCCGCCGCGTACACCGACCGCGTGGTGTTCCTGGCGGACGGGAAGGTCGTCGACGAGCTCTGTGACCCCACGGCCGCGGCCGTGCTCGAGCGGATGCAACGGGCGAGCCGCGGGTCGGCCGGCCGGACGTCGGGCGGCTGACCATGTGGAGGATCAGCCTGCGCAACCTGCTCGCCCGCAAGCTTCGCCTGGCGATGAGCGCCTTCGCCATCGTCCTGGGCGTCGCCTTCGTCGCAGGATCCTTCGTCTTCACCGACTCGCTCGGTAGCGCCTTCGACGGGATCGTGAAGGGAACGACGGCGGACGTCGAGGTGTCTCCGCAGCGAGTCGTCGACGTCCAGAGCGTCGGGACCGATGCACGCACCCTGCCCGCGTCACTGATGCAGCACCTTCGCGCGCTTCCTGACGCCGATCAGGTGGCCGGGACCGCAGAGGTCCCAGGCGTGTTCGTGATCGGTGCGAACGGCAAGCTCGTCGGCGGGAACGGGCCACCGGGTCTCGCCTTCAACTACACCCGCATGTCCGCCATCACCGGCGTCCGGATCCTCACGCTCACCGCAGGCAGGCTCCCGGTGGGTGTCGACCAGATCGCCCTCGACGAGGACACAGCTCGCAAGGCCGGCTACTCCGTGGGAGACGTCGTCACGTTGGCGACGCCCGGCGACCCGCCGGTCCGGAAGGCCCGGCTGACCGGTCTGGTCCGCTTCGGCTCGAGCGGCGGCCTGGTCGGCGCCACGCTCACCATCTTCGACCTCCGGGCGATCCGGCAGCTGTTCTTCGACGGGCGTCCCGTGTTCAGCGGGATCTCCCTCCGTGCGGCCGACGGTGTCTCCCAGGCGCAGCTTCGCGACGAGGTGCAACGCATGCTGCCGCCCGGCGTGCAGGCCCAGACCGGTGACAAGGTCGCCCATGACACCCAGCAGTCGATCGCACGGGTGCTCGGGTTCATCAACACGTTCCTCCTGGTCTTCGCAGGCGTCGCGATGGTCGTCGGCACGTTCCTGATCATCAACACGTTCTCGATCCTGGTCGCGCAGCGGAGCCGCGAGCTCGCCCTGTTGCGCGCCATGGGTGCCTCGAAGCGCCAGGTGAACACCTCGGTGCTCCTCGAGGCGTTCGTCGTGGGGGTGCTGGGGTCCACGGCGGGAGTCGCGCTCGGGTACCTGCTGGCCATCGGCCTGAAGTCGCTCTTCGGCGCCATCGGCCTCGACCTCGGGGGCGCCGGCATGCCCCTCCAGGGCCGCACCGTCGTGGTGTCCTACGTCGTGGGCGTCACGGTCACGGTCGCGGCGGCGTACCTACCGGCCCGCCGCGCCGGGTCCGTCTCGCCCGTCGAGGCGATGCGCGACGACGCATCGGTCCCTGAGTCGTCCCTGCGGCGACGGATGTGGACCGGAGCATCGATGGTGGGCGCCGGCGTCGTGCTGATGGCGATGGGGCGGGCAGGCGTGGCCGGGCAGGGCTTGGCCCTGACGGGTCTCGGGATGCTGGTGATCCTGGTCGGCGTCTCCCTCGCGTCGACCGTCCTCGGACGCCCGGTCCTGCGCGTCCTCGGCCTCGTGTTCCACCGCGCGTTCGGGACCGTCGGCGACCTGGCGACGCAGAACTCGTTGCGGAACCCCCGGCGGACGGCGGCCACGGCGAGCGCCCTCATGGTCGGGCTCGCGCTGGTCGCGCTGATGTCCATCCTGGGGCAGTCGGCGAAGGTGAGCACCGCGCGCGCCATCGACGGGTCGCTCACCGCGGGACTCGTGGTGTCCAACGCGACCCAACAGCCCTTCTCCCCGGCGTACGCGGAGCGGATCAGGCGTCTCGACGGGGTCGAGTCCGCTGCGGTCATCCGGGTCGCCTCCGGCCGGGTCGACGGCGGACTCGTCGCTGTCACCGCCGTAGGTCCCGGCGTGCTCGACGATGCACTGCACATCCCCATGGGAGCGGGCCTGACGACTGCTCTGCACGGCCAGAGCATCCTGATGAACAACACCGTGGCAGCCGACCGAGGCCTCGGCGTGGGCGACCACCTGGCGATCGGATTTCCCAACGGCACGCGTACGTACGTCGTGGGCGGTGTCTTCGACTCGAACGGCGCGATCCGCTCGGATCTGTTGATGACCACCGACCAGCTCGAGGCTGCGGGTTTCGTGCCCCAGGACTCCATGGTCCTGGTGACCGCCTCCCCGGGTGCGTCGGAGTCGCGGGTCCGGGCCGAGATCGACGGGGTGCTGAAGGACAACCCCACGGTCACCTTGAAGAACCAGCAGGAGTTCCTGGACGAGCAGAAGGCTCAGATCGACCAGCTGCTGTACATCGTCTACGCGCTGCTGGGCCTGGCCGTCGTGATCGCCGTCCTGGGGATCACCAACACCCTGGCGCTGTCGGTGATCGAGCGCACCCACGAGGTCGGGCTGCTGCGCGCGATCGGCCTGGGACGGCGACAGCTCCGGCGCATGATCCGCCTCGAGTCGATCGCGATCTCGGTGCTCGGCGCCCTACTGGGCGTGGCCATGGGTGTCGCGTTCGGCATCGTGCTGCAGCGGGCCGTCTCGGACCAAGGCGTCGACGTCCTGTCCATTCCGTGGCTCCGACTCGCGGTCTTCGTCGCCCTCTCGGTCGTCGTGGGCAGTCTGGCCGCGGTGTTACCCGCACGCCGAGCGGCCCGACTCAACGTCCTCGACGCCATCACCACCGAGTAGCCGATTCGCCGATGGCTCGCGAAAGGTCTTGCGGCATCGTGCGCGGTTGGTGGGAGAGTTCCCCTGTGCGCGACAGGATGGGTCTCGGAGACGGTGGCTGTTCATCCGGTCCCCCTCGTCTCGAAAGCTCCGCTGCCGGGTGGGCCGGATGACGTCGACCTGGGCACGGATGGACGTTCTCGACCGCACGGAGTCGATGCGCCTGCTCACGTCGACACAGTGGGGGCGGTGCGCCTGGAGCGGGCCAGAGGGCCCTCGCATCCTGCCGGTCAACTACTCGGTGCTGGACGGGAGCGTGTTCCTCCGCACCGGGCTCTACGGGAGCCTCGCGGATGCCGCGGACGGGAACGCCGTCGCGCTCGAGGCAGACGAGCTCGATGACCGTCTGTCGACGGGATGGAGCGTCGTGGTCCTGGGTCGTGCCGAGCAGGTGCAGGACCCCACCGAGATCGCCTCCTTGTTCGGACGCATGCGCCAACCCTGGGCTCCCGGCTCGCGCCCGGTGCTGGTGCGGATCACCCCTGCAGACGTGACCGGCCGTCGGTTCTTCAAGCAGTAGGTGTTCGCGTCGGCCGAGCACATGACATCGGTCCACCCCGCCCCTTACAACCGGCCCTGACCTGCACGGACACCGTCTCCTAGCGTCGAAGTGCTGGGGGCTTTCCCTCCGGCACGTTCGAAGGAGCTGGAGATGACTACCCATGTAGTCCGGCCGGTCGAGCCCTCGACCCCGGACGGTCAGCACATCCCGCGGCGCGGGGTCGGCCTGGGTCTCGGGGCCCTGACGGCGCTCGTCGTCGGGTCCATGATCGGCAGCGGGATCTTCGCGCTGCCATCCCAGATGGCGGCCAGCGCCGCTCCCGGACCGTTGCTCATCGGGTGGGCGATCACCGGGGTCGGCATGCTGATGCTCGCCTTCGTCTTCCAGACCCTGGTGAACCGCAAGCCCGACGTCGACGGCGGCGTCTACGGGTACGCCCGCGCCGGCTTCGGCAACTACGTCGGCTTCACCTCGGCCTGGGGGTACTGGGTCAGCGCGTGGGTCGGCAACGTCGGCTACCTGGTCCTGCTGGCTTCGACGCTGGGGTACTGGTTCCCGTCGTTCGAGGGTGGCAACACCTTCCGCGCGATCCTGGTCGCCTCGGTGGTGCTGTGGGTCGTGCAGGTCCTCGTCCTGCGCGGCGTGCACAGCGCCGCGGTGGTCAACACCCTCGTCACCATCGCCAAGGTGGTCCCGATCCTCACGTTCATCGCCATCGCGGTGGTGGGCTTCAAGGCCGGGCTGTTCACCGCGGACGTGTGGGGACACTCCACTCGTATCGACGGCGCCTCACTCGGCAGCACCCTCGACCAGGTCAAGAACATGATGCTGGTCACCGTCTGGGTGTTCATCGGGGTCGAGGGTGCGGCGGTGTACTCGCAGCGGGCGGCCAAGCGCAGCGACGTCGGCCGGGCGACCGTGTTCGGCTTCGCCGGTGTGCTGGTCCTGCTGCTCGCCGTGAACCTGCTGTCCTACGGCCTGATGGCCCAGGCGAAGATCGCGGGTCTCTCCGACCCGTCGATGTCGGGTCTGATGAAGGACCAGGTCGGGAGCTGGGGAGCCGGGTTCATCTCGATCGGGTTGCTGATCTCGCTGCTGGGTGCCCTGATCGCCTGGGTGCTGCTCTCCGTCGAGATCCTGCGGCTGCCGGCTCGTGACCACGTCCTGCCGGCCGTGCTGGCACGGGAGAACGAGCACGGTGCACCGCACGTCGCGCTGTGGCTGACGAACCTGTGCGTGCAGGCGATGCTGATCTGGACGCTGTTCAACTCCAGCACGTACACCGACCTGATCTACCTCGCCACGTCGCTGATCCTGCTGCCCTACCTGTGGTCGGCGGCCTACCAGGTGCTGCTCGCCGTGCGCGGCGAGACCTATCAGCACGGGACCGGACGGACCCGCGACCTGATGATCGGCCTGGTCGCGCTCGGCTACGCCGTGTGGCTGGTCTACGCGGGTGGCTGGGAGTACGTCCTGGTCGCCGGGCTGTTCTACCTGGCGGGTACCGCGTTCTACGTGTGGGCTCGCAAGGAGAGCCGGCAGGTCGTCTTCACCGCGATCGAGAAGGTCCTCGTGGGCGTCGTCGTGGCGCTGTCGGTGGCAGCGGTCATCGGCTTCATCCAGGGCTTCGTGAGCGTGTGAGGTCACGACGATGAGCGAGTTCACGACCGCCCAGCACGACGGCCAGGCTCGCGTCGGCGTGTGGTCGGAGGTGGGTCGGCTCCGGCGAGTGATGGTCTGCTCGCCCGGGCTGGCCCACCTCCGGCTCACCCCGGACACGTGCGACGAGCTGCTGTTCGACGACGTGATCTGGGTGGACCGCGCCAAGCGGGACCACTTCGACTTCGTCACCAAGATGCGCGACCGGGGGGTCGAGGTCCTCGAGCTGCTCGACCTGCTGACCGACGTCGTCGAGATGCCTCAGGCCCGGGCCTGGGTCCTGGACCGCAAGATCACCGACGACCTCGTCGGCCCCGGGCTCTCCCACGAGGTGCGCGCCTGGCTGGACGACCTCCCCGCCGCCCGGCTCGCTGAGCTCCTGATCGGTGGGGTCACCTGGCGTGAGGTGCCCGACGACTTCGCCGGGCCGTTCCTGACCGCCCTCCAGGCGGTCCCCGACCAACCGGGCTTCGTGCTACCCCCTCTTCCGAACACCCTGTTCGCACGCGACAACACGTCCTGGATCTTCCAGGGCGTCACCCTGAACCCGATGTTCTGGCCGGCGCGTCGCCAGGAGACCCTGCTGACGACGGCCGTCTACCGGTTCCACCCCGCCTTCGCGGGCGAGTCGTACGACGTGTGGCTGGGCGACCTCGACGGCCGGCCGGCCGACCACGGCTTCGCCACCCTCGAGGGTGGCGACGTGATGCCGGTGGGCAAGGGCGTCGTGCTCATCGGCATGGGCGAGCGCTCGTCGTACCAGGCGGTCACGCAGGTGGCTCGCAACCTGTTCAAGGCCGGAGCGGCGGAGCACGTGATCGCGGCGAGCCTGCCGCGCGCGCGGTCGGCGATGCACCTCGACACCGTGTTCACCTTCTGCGACCTCGACGTGGTCACCACGTTCGCGCCGGTGGTCGACGCGATCGTCCCTTTCAGCCTGCGGCCCGACGACAGCGCGCCGTCGGGGATCGACGTGCGGTGCGAGCCGAGCGGCCTGGTGCCGACCCTGTCCACGGCGCTCGGCGTGGACCTCCGGGTGGTGTCGACCGGCGGCGACCGGTTCGGAGCCATGCGCGAGCAGTGGGACGACGGCAACAACGTCCTGGCCCTCGAGCCCGGCACGGTCGTCGGATACGACCGCAACACCTTCACCAACACGATGCTGCGCAAGGCGGGCATCGAGGTCATCACCATCCCCGCCGGGGAGCTCGGCCGGGGCCGGGGCGGCGGCCGCTGCATGACCTGCCCGATCCTGCGCGACCCCGTCTACTGAGCGAACGGGAGGCCGAAGGCGCCGGATGATCCGCGCCTCGGGTGTGTCCGGACAGAACGCAGCCCCCACCATCGAGATCCGGTGGGGGCTGTCTCCAGGTCGCTGACCTGCAGGTTTACCGTGGGCGATACTGGGTTCGAACCAGTGACCTCTTCGGTGTGAACGAAGCGCGCTACCACTGCGCCAATCGCCCGTGCGGACGCCGACTGTAGCGCACGGATCGCGGGCCCTCACATTCGCCGGGTCAGCCCTCGAGGAGCTCGGCCTCGCGCTCGTGCCAGACCTTGCGCACCTCGGTGGTGACGGGTCCCGGCGCGCCCAGCTCGCGGTCGTCCCACCGGTGGATCGCCTGCACGTCGCGGGTCGTCGACGACAGGAACGCCTCGCTCGCGCGACCGTGGAGCACCTCGATCGGCTCGTCGACCTCGGTGGCGCCGTACCACTCGAGGATCAGCCCGCGCGTGATGCCGGCCAGACAGCCACCGGCCAGGGTCGGCGTGCGGAGCTCGCCGTCGACGACGTAGAAGACGTTCGTACCGGTGCCCTCGCACAGCTGGCCCTGGAGGTTGGCGAAGACCGCTTCGTGCGAGCCCCGCTCCCGGGCGTAGGCCAGGGCGCGCACGTTCTCGCCGTACGACGTGGTCTTGAGGCCCGCGAGCGCGCCGCGCTCGTTGCGCGGCCACGGGACGGTGGTCACCGCCGCCGAGTCGGGCCAGGGGTCCATCGGGGCCGCGATGATCGTCAGCGTCGGCGGTCCGTCGCCACGGTCGGAGCCGAGCGGGGCGAGTCCGCCGGTCCAGGTGACCCGCACCCGTCCCATCGGCATCCGCTCGCCCTCCAGGACTGCGGCGATGCCGCGACGGATCGCCTCGCCGTCGGGATCGGGGAGCCCGAGCCCGCGCGCCGATCGGGTCATCCGCTCCAGGTGGGGATCGAACGCGAAGAGGCGTCCGTCGACCACCTTGAGCACCTCGAAGACCCCGTCGCCGACGGTCATTCCGTGGTCGCGAGCGGCCACCGCCGGGGCGTCCGGATCGGTCAGCAGCTCGCCGTTCACCCAGGTGCGCATGCCCCGAAACTACCGACCGGACCAGCGCGTTGGCCCGAATTGGAGGCGCCCTGGGCATCGGCTATGGTTCTCTTCGCGCCCTCTCGGATCGGGGCTGCAAGCGGACGTAGCTCAGTTGGTAGAGCGCAACCTTGCCAAGGTTGAGGTCGCGAGTTCGAGCCTCGTCGTCCGCTCGGAGCGGGTCTCGAGCCCATCCAGCGGTGGGTTGGCCGAGAGGCGAGGCAACGGACTGCAAATCCGTTTACACGGGTTCAAATCCCGTACCCACCTCGAAGACACCCGACCCACGGGCGATTGGCGCAGCGGTAGCGCGCTTCCCTGACACGGAAGAGGTCACTGGTTCGATCCCAGTATCGCCCACCAGCATCACCGGCTCAGCACTCGCTCAGAGGCCCTTCTCAGCGCCTCTTCCTTCTGAAGCAGGCGACGGCCCACCAGAACTGGTCCGGTGGGCCGTCGACGGAGAGGTCAGCTGGTCTGCGCGGCCAGGCAGGTCTCGAGCCGAGCGGTCGCGTGCGCGACTCGCTTGACCTGGGCCTTCTTGGCCTTCAGGTTCTTCGTGGTGGGGTGCGCCGCGAACTTGGCGGTGAGGGCGGCCAGCTTGGCGGAGGCCTTGTCGACGTGCGCCTGCTGGGTGGCGCAGGGCGCGTCGCTCGCGTGCGAGGCGAACGCCGACGGGACGCCGGCTGCGGCGAAGGATCCGAGGGCGATCGTCGACACGAACGCGACGGCCGTGGTGCGGGTCCAGTTCTTCATGCTTGTCCTCCGGGGACTGTGAACGGGAGCGCGTGGCAGGCTCCCTGGGGGATGACCCGGCGAGGTGCAGGTGTGACCTCCGGGACCGAGGCCGAGGACCTCAATCAGTCAGCGTCAACAGCCCCGAAAGCGTCACGCTCAGCTCCAAGGTTTAACCGCGTTCGACTGTCGGCCAGGCGGACACCCGGGCGTCGTGGCCGAGGCCCACGGCCGGCGTCGGGGTGGCGCATCACCAATCTGGGTGTGGCGCGATCCGGTGGCGCGGTTAGGCTGGTCGTGTCCCTTGGTTCTAGGGCAGGGGACGTGCGCCCCGCGGCAGCCCCATGACGCCGTGGGGCGCACACCCGTCCTAACGACGCAGACGCCTCCGCGCTACGAAAGGACCCACCCAGACCCGGATCCCCGCGTGGCGTCGATGCGATCGACCCGCGATATCGCGTCACGACCCGGGTAAAGCGCGGTCTAGCCGGTGGCGCCCTATGCCCATGCCTGGGTGCTGCCCCGCGGCGCCGGGTCCCGTCCCGGACCGCGGGGCCCCGCCCTTCGAACCTCTGGCGCGACCTCCCCCGGTGGGGTGATGACAACACCCTGACCCACCCACGACACTCATCGACGCGGCCGCTGGGCACGTCCTACGACGCAGGCGTCCGTCCCGGAGCCCCCGTGCCGGGGAGCGCGCCTCGTGCTCGGGCCGAGCGAGGCGCGTTCGCTCATTTCGGAGTCCGGAATGAACCGAGCACCATCTCCGTTGGCCGGGTCATGAGCACCATCGGATTCATCGGCAGCGGACACATCGGCAGCACGGTCGCGCGCCTGGCGGTCGACGCCGGCCACGACGTCGTGCTGAGCAACAGCCGTGGTCCCGAGACCCTCCAGGGCCTCGTGGACGAACTCGGCCCTCGAGCCAGGGCCGGAACCACGGCGGAGGCGGCCCAGGCGGACTTCGTGGTCCTCACGATCCCGTTCAAGAACGTCGACGCGGTGCCGGCGAGCTTGCTGGACGGAAAGATCGTCATCGACACCTCGAACTACTACCCCCAGCGCGACGGCCAGGTCGCCGCCCTCGACGACCGGAGCAGCACGACCAGTGAGCTGGTGCAGGCACACCTGGCCGGCAGCAGGGTCGTGAAGGCCTTCAACCACCTCAACTACCTGCACCTCGGCTCGCTGCAACGGCCATCCGGCAGCCCCGAGCGCTCGGCTCTCCTGATCGCCGGCGACGACGAGGGAGCCAAGCAGCAGGTCGCCGACCTGATCGACAGCCTGGGCTACGACGCGGTCGACGCAGGCTCTCTCGCGGACAGCTGGCGCTTCGACGTCGGGACGCCGGCCTACGGCACGCCGTACAACGCCGACACGACCGGCGCCTTCCCGCCGCCACCGGACAGCGGGCGGCAGGCCACGGCGGACCAGCTGCACGAGGCACTGGCCGCCGCTACGCGTTGACCGCGGTCACGCCTCTTCGGTGTCCTCACCGTGGGTGCCGGGCCGCGGTGCCCACGGCAGCTCCTTCGCCGGACGTACGACGATCAGCCGGTCGCCGCGCGACAGCTGGGTGACGGTCGGGTCGAAGTAGCGGTAGACCTGCTCGTCCCGGACGACCGCGATCACCTGGTCGGGCAGCGACTGGGGCGGCTGGCCGACCTCGGAGACCAGCAGGTCGCGCTCGGCCACCTCGAGCCCCTCGCCGTAGGTCAGCAGGTCCTCCATCACGGTGCCCAGCGTGGGCGACAGCGAGGAGAGGCCGAGCAGCCGGCCGACCGCGTCGGAGGACGTGATCACCGAGTTGGCCCCGGACTGCTTCATCAGGGGTGCGTTCTCGTGCTCGCGCACCGCCGCGACGATGTAGGCGTTGGCGTTGAGCTGGCGCACGGTCAGGGCCGACAGCACGTTGGAGTCGTCGCGGTCGGTCGTGATGATGACCTGGGTCGCGCGTTCGACGCCCGCCCGCTGGAGCACGCCGCTCCGGGTGGCGTCGCCGGTGACGACCGCGAGCCCGTCGGCGTGTGCGTCGGAGACCGCGGCGCCGCCCTTGTCGACGACGACGATGTCCTCGCGTGAGACGCCGTTGTTGACCAGGGTGTCCGCAGCGCTGCGGCCCTTGGTGCCGTAGCCGACGATCACGACGTGGCCGCTCATGTGTCTCCTCCATCGGGCGATGCGCAGCAGCCGCCGGCCCTGGGTGGCCGCGACCTCCAGGGTGGTCCCGATCAGGAGGACCAGGAAGGCGATGCGCAGGGGGGTGATGACGAACGCATTGATCAACCGGGCGCGCTCCGTGAACGGGGCGATGTCGCCGTACCCGGTCGTGCTCAGGGTGACGGTCGTGTAGTAGATCGAGTCGACCAGGTTGATCCCGAACCTCGGCGGGTCGTTGCTGTCGCGGTATCCACCACGGTCGAGGTACACGATCAGCACGGTGACGACGATGATCCCGACACCGAGCAGCAGCCGGTAGGCGACCGACCGCCAGATGGAGCTTCCGCGGTCGGGGAGGACCACGAACCCGTGTCGGGACTGCTCGTGACGCTCCTGGTCGTCGGGCACCCGCAGAATCTAGTCCACGGGCTCACCCGGTCCGCGGGACCGCGCCCGGGCGGTGCGTTCTTCGGCGAAGACCGTGTCGAACGACGCGTTGAGCGCGGCGCCCACGAGCACGGCGAGCGAAAGGATGTAGAGCCAGAGCAGGACCGCGATCGGCGCCGCCAGCGGCCCGTAGATCGACCTCGAGTCGGCGGCCGTGACGGTCAGGAACTCGCGGAGCAGGAAGCTGCCGAGCAGCCACACGCCGAGCGCGAACGCCGCCCCGGGCAGGTTGATCCGCCAGCGGGTCCGGACCGGGATCGAGACGTGGTAGAGGGTGGCCAGGAAGAAGATCGACGCGATCAGCACCGCCGGCCAGTAGAAGCTGACCAGGAAGTCGGCGCGGTCGGGCAGCCACCGGTGGATCAACCGCGGCCCGGCGACCGCCAGCGGCAGGGCGACCACGCCGGTCACGATCGCCAGCAGGTAGAGGCTGAAGGACATCGCGCGGGTCTTGAGGATCCCGCGGTGGCCGCCGAGCCCGTGCATGATCGTGATGGTGTCGACGAAGACGTGCATGGCCCGCGACCCCGACCACAGCGCCAGCACGAAACCGACCGAGATCACGTCGAAGCGCCCGCCGCGCAGCACGTCGTCGATGGTCGGCTGGATCACCCGGTCGACCGCCGAGTCGGTGAGGAAGCGCGAGGCCAGGTCGAGGATCGCGGTGCGGACGTGGTCGACCTGGTCGGGGCTGAAGGACTGCGTCACGTAGCCGATCGCACCGGCGAGAGCGAAGATCAGCGGCGGTACGGACAGCACGGTGAAGAACGCCGCCTCGGCGGCCAGGCCGGTCACCCGGTAGCGCATCGAGGATCCGACCGTCGACACCACGATCCGCCAGCTCGTGTCGCGGGTCCGGAGCACCCAGGGTGGCCAGGCGAAGCCGGACCGGCCGGGGACGCCAGCGGGCCGCGGCGGTTCGGGACCCGGCATGGTGTCTACGGTAACCACATGAGCAGCCGCGATCGGGCAGCCACGAACCAGCCCCCGCCACTCGTCGGTCACAACGTCGTGGCGTCGGACCACGCGCTGGTCGACGCCGTCACCCGGCACGCCGGGGCCGTCGTCGTCGAGGACCTCCTCACCATCGGCGAGCAGGCCGGGACCGCCGAGGCGAGGGAGCACGGCCGGCTGGCGCACCGGTTCGAGCCCGAGCTCGCGACGTACGACCGCTACGGTCACCGGATCGACGAGGTGGTGTTCCACCCGTCGTGGCACTGGCTGATGGAGCGCGCTGTCGGGCACGGCCTTCAGGCCGCACCATGGGAGCAGCAGGCTGAGGGCGCGACGACGGCGCACGTACGCCGCTCGGCGGGGTTCATGGCGTGGTCGCACACCGACCCGGCGCACGGCTGCCCGATCTCGATGACGTACGCCGCGGTCCCGGCGCTGCGGACCGACGAGGCGCTGGCCAAGGAGTGGACCCCGGCGCTGGCCGCCACGACGTACGACCCCGGGATCAGGCCGGTGGCCGAGAAGCGCGGTGCCCTGGCCGGGATGGGGATGACCGAGAAGCAGGGCGGGTCCGACGTCCGCGCCAACCTCACCCAGGCGCGCCCGACGCACACCGACGGTGAGTACACCCTGCACGGCCACAAGTGGTTCACCTCAGCGCCGATGAACGACGTCTTCCTCGTGCTCGCCCAGGCGCCGGGCGGCCTCTCGTGCTTCGTCGTCCCCCGAGCCCTGCCCGACGGCACGCGCAACCAGCTGGACGTCGTCCGGCTCAAGGACAAGCTCGGCAACCGCGCCAACGCGTCGGCGGAGATCGAGCTCGACGGGACACTCGGGATGCGGCTCGGCGACGAGGGCCGCGGCATCCCGACGATCATCGAGATGGTCGCCGCGACGCGGCTCGACTGCGTGCTCGGCTCGACGGCCCTGATGCGCCACACCCTGAACGAGGCCGCGTGGCACGTGGCGCACCGCTCGGCGTTCGGGGGCGTGCTCGCGGACAAGCCGCTGATGCAGAACGTCATCGCCGACCTCCAGGTCGAGGCCGAGGCCGCGACCGCGCTCGCGATCCGGCTTGCCGCGGCTGTCGACGCCGGCGACGACCCGCACGAGCGAGCACTGCGCCGGATCGCGCTCCCCCTCGCGAAGTTCTGGGTCTGCAAGCGCACCCCCGGCTTCGTCGCGGAGGCGTTGGAGTGCCTGGGCGGCAACGGTTACGTCGAGGACTCCGGCCTGCCCCTGCGCTACCGCGAGGCGCCGCTGAACTCCGTCTGGGAGGGATCCGGCAACGTCAACGCCCTCGACGTCCTGCGCGCCCTCGGCCGCGAGCCCGAGGTGCTGAACGCCTGGATCACCGAGGTCGGCCACGCCCGTGGCGGCGACGAGCGCCTCGACCACGCCGTCGACGACACCTTCGCGCTGCTCGGCGAGACCGGCTCGCTCGAGGTCGGCGCCCGCCGGTTGGCCGGCCGGATGGCGGCATGCCTCCAGGGCGCCCTGCTCGTCCGGTTCGCGCCCCCCGAGGTGGCCGACGCGTTCTGCGGATCCCGGCTCGGCACGACGTACGACGGCACGTACGGCGCCCTCGCCTCGCCGGTGTCGGACCTCCGTGCGATCGTGGAACGAGCCACCCCGGTGGTGCCCTGACTCGGAAAGGGAGACCCATGAACGACGTCGTCCCCATGCTCACCTACGCCGACGGACCCGCCGCCATGGACTGGCTCACGGCGGCCTTCGGCTTCGAGGAGCAGACGCGCTGGCTCGACGACGACGGTCGGGTGGCTCACGGGGAGCTGAGAGCCGGCGACGGCCTGGTGATGATCGCGTCGACCAACACCGACTACGAGGGCCCGACCGCACACCGCGCGCGCTGCGCGCGGGCCGACGCCTGGTTGAGCTCGCCGTGGGTCGTGGACGGAGCCCTCGTCTACGTCGACGACATCGATGCCCACTACGCCCGGGCGGTCGCGGCCGGGGCGCCGACGTTGTCGGAGATCGAGGAGGGCGGACCGGGGCGGCTCTACCGCACCGAAGACCT
>Ga0268266_10001975_pt1 | contig 22986 bp, 23 predicted proteins | sample KBSS13metaG_FD_190356 | JGI IMG/M metagenome (GOLD analysis project Ga0268266, IMG submission 190356) | Switchgrass rhizosphere microbial communities from Kellogg Biological Station, Michigan, USA - KBS S1-3 metaG (SPAdes) (version 2) | ecosystem: Host-associated > Plants > Roots > Rhizosphere... | reverse complement strand
ATGCCTTCGTGCTCCAGGCCTCACCCTGCGGGTAGGCAAATCGTTTGAGAGATTCTTCTCTGATCTCAATACTGTATCCCGGTTCAGTGGGAACCTGATAGTGGCCCTCTCGAATATGAACCGGAGTTACGAAATGTTCATGAAGGTGATCGACGAACTCGATCACACGATTCTCAATCTTCGCAGAGACGGAGAGAAAATCGAACATCGACAAGTGCTGAACATATTCGCAGAGCCCTACGCCACCTGCGTGCGGGCAGACTGGAGTATTGAACTTTGCCGCCAGCAGAAGAATCGCTATATTCTCATTCACTCCGCCGACGCGGCAACTGTCCAGCTGCACTACGTCAAGCGCCTCAGCCTGCAGAAACTGCTTGAACATCACGCGATTGTGGCAGTGCTCGCCGGTCGCAACGCGCACTGCTGGAACCTCACGACGAATCCGTGCATGGCCAAGAATATCGTCCGGATTGGTTGGCTCCTCCATCCACCATGGCTTCAGTTCGGCCAACTGACTGGTACGGTCAATGGCTTCGAGAACCCCCCATTTCTGATTGGCGTCGACCATTAACTTGTTCGTCCAACCAATCTCTTCGCGCACAATGCGGCCGCGGCGAAGATCCTCTTCGGGATCCCCTCCCACCTTAAGCTTGAAATGAGTCCACCGCTCGGCGAGGGCTTCGTGGCAGAGCCTCCGAATCTTCTCTTCAGAGTAGCCAAACCAGCCGACTGATGTGGTGTATGCGGGATAGCCCTTCTCTCGCAGCAGCGCGAGCCTCTCCGCCTTCCCTTTGCGGGCGTGTTCGAGTATCTCTCTGGCCTCAGCCGGTGTCAGGGCGTCATCGATATAGCGAAAGTCGACTGCCTTAAGGATCTGACAGGGTTCAAGATCAGAAAGGAGCTGCCACAACGGCTTCTTTTCAGCGCGCGCGTATAGATCCCAGACCGCGTTAATCAGTGCGCCGGTTGCAAGGTGAATAACTCCCTTCTCGGGACCAAGCCAGCGAAACTGAGTGTCTTCCGTAAGCTGACGCGAGAAAGCGCAGAAGTCATCCGTGATGGAAGCAAGCGAACGGTTCACGACGTAGCGCGACAGATAGTTTGCCGCCTGGACGACTAGGTCCGTGCCACGCCCAAGCGTGAAAGTCAGTCCGTGTCCTGTAAGCCCCACATTCGTCTCAAGGATGCAGTACGCAGCCGAATAATCAGGGTCTTTATTGACGGCGTCGGAGCCGATGTGATCGCGCGAAGTAGGAAAGCGAAGATCGATAACGCGAACACCGGTAATCAAAATGTCGTTCAAGGTTCAGGCTTTCCCTTCTTCCGAGTATGAAGATGCCCCTTCCAGCAGGTCATCGATACGTCTCATGCTGCAGTCCATCCGCCGTCGATAGGAAGAACGGCTCCATTGATAAATTCAGCCTCTTTCGAACACAGATAACGCACCAGGCAGGCGATGTCTTCAGGAGTGCCGAGTCTTCCGATTGGCTGGCGAGCAACCAGCTCCGCCCGAACCTTCTCCTTCTCGTGCGCGTGATATTTGTCGAGATATCCTTCTACGAAAGGTGTCTGTACGGTTCCCGGAGCGATGCAATTGACGCGCAGTTCCTTGGGATAGTCCACAGCAATCTGCCGCGTCATGGCTAGCACAGCTCCTTTGCTGGCGCAGTATGCAAAACGCTGCTTCACCCCGACGGAGCCGGCTACCGATCCGATATTCACAATGGAACCGTGTGAGGCGAGAAGCAAGGGCATAGCAGCCTTCGTTACGAGAAAGACGCTGTTGACGTTGACACGCATGACGCGCTCAAAGTCTTCTTCTGACGTGCTTGAGATGTCGCCCACCAGACCAATGCCAGCATTGTTCACAAGAATATCGAGATGCGCGATCCCATCGAACGCGAGCCGAACAGAGGCGGCATCAGTAACATCCATGGCCAAAGCTCTCGCACCCGGGAGCTCTGCTGCGAGTGCCTCCGCTGCCGCAAGATGAATATCTGCGAGGACGACCTTTGCTCCAGCCTTCGATAGCTCTCTTGCAGTAGCAGCGCCGATGCCGCTTGCGCCTCCTGTCACTAGCGCAACTTTGTTTTCCAGGTAAAAGGATTCACTCATATGTTGAAGTACCAGCCCCTACAAAGCATACCTCGTTTTTTGATTTACAGCGCAAACAAACCCAAATGGGAAATGTACTCTTTTGGCAGGGAAACCCTCCCCCTGTGGAATCCTGTTCTCTACAGATAGAATGCCTGAGAAATCGCGAGGGAATCTATGCATCGTTATTGCCTGACCCTGGACCTGAAAGATGATGCTACCGCTATCGCCGAATACAAGCGATATCACCAGAAGATCTGGCCCGAGATCCGGGACAGCATTTATGGAGCTGGAATTGTCGACATGCAGATCTATCTGCTGGGTACGCGCCTCTTCATGATCATGGATGTCAACGAAACCTTTTCCCTTGCGGCAAAGGCTGCAGCCGACGCCGCCAATCCGAAGGTTCAGGAATGGGAGACCCTGATGGGACAGTTCCAACAGCCTCTCCGAGACTCACGTCCAGGTCAGCGATGGGTTCTGATGGAACGCATCTTCAGCCTTCAGGAACAGAACGAAGCCTGAGATTTCCCGGAAAACGAAGAGCCTTGCGGGCGGTAAAATGTTTCGTTTCCTTATCCATTCGTGGACTGATATGGTGTTTTGCAAAGAGAAATTAGTATAGACAGGTTCCCGTCGGAACCGATTTATCGCTGTATCACCCAGGACTCTCATAACCTATGGCCTATAACGTGTCGCATCCTACCTCTGCCGCATCCGCTGTCGGAATGAAGTCCGGCTACAACCGTTTCCTTCTTCTGGTGGCAGGACTGGGAGGTCTGTTGTATGGCGTGGATGTCGGCATCATCGGGGGCGCGCTTCCCTATCTCGAAGCGACCTCTCACCTGAACGCCAGCCAGCTATCTATCATTGTTGCCGCCGTGCTTCTGGGAAGCGTCATCTCGACGCTGTTTGCGGGATTGCTGGCAGATCTGATGGGACGCAAGCTTCTGATGATGGTCAGTGGACTGACCTTCGTGCTGAGCATCCCCATCATCGCCTTAGCCGATGGTTATAGCCCGTTGTTCTTCGGACGTCTTCTGCAGGGCATCAGTGGAGGGTTGATCGGAGTGGTGGTTCCGCTTTACCTCGCCGAATGCCTTCCTGCGTCCAACCGGGGCAAGGGGACGGCCGTATTTCAATGGCTTCTTACGCTCGGCATCGTCTCCGCCGCGCTGATCGGGATCTATTACAGCTACCGGGTTGAGGCGGTAGCAAGGATCTCAGATGCCGCGACGGTCTTCGCATTCAAGGACCAAGCCTGGCGGCGAATCTTCTGGGTTTCTCTGCCGCCGGGAGTTCTCTTCGTTCTGGGCAGCCTCTTTGTCGCAGAGTCTCCGCGGTGGCTGTTGCTTCGCGGACGGCAGGAGAAAGCACTGGCTTCGTTATTGCGATCCCGTGAGCCAGAACAGGCAGAGCTCGAATTGAAGGAGATGAAGCGGGTTGCCGCATCAAAGGCCCCCACCGGAGAGGTCGTCAAGGACTCACTGCTGCGAAAGAAGTATGTGATTCCCTTCATTCTGGCCTGTCTCATTCTTGCCTGCAATACAGGAACAGGTGTCAACTCGATCATCGGCTACAACACCTCCGTTCTGCTTCAAAGCGGTCTCTCCGATCTTCACGCACATTGGGGTTACGTTCTATTCACCGTAATCAACTTTGTGATGACGATCTTTGGCATGACACTGATCGACCGCAAGGGGCGGAAGTTCCTCTTTATTCTGGGGACCTCCGGCATTATCGTCTCCCTGATTGGCATTGGCTTGCTGTTTCTGGGCACGGAGAAGATGAACCAGGATTGCCGGGACACAGTTCAGGCCATGGTCACTCCGGATCAAACACTCAATCTCAAGTTCACTCCGGAAGAGGCGAAGCGTCTGCTGGATGCCAACGGGAAAGGAAACTCCATCGACAGTAGCCGTGCTTCCCTGGCAGTGATCTACTCCTACGGAGACTTCACAGCGGCTACAAGTTTTGTACGTTCGGACGACCCGAGTGCGGCTCCTGTCGAGATCTCGCGGGAGAGTGCGGTTCCTTCCAATAAAGTGGAGGCCTTCTTCAAGAATCCTTTTGGTGATCTGGATGCCGCTAAAACCGCTCCGCTCAAGATCGAACGGGCGCTGGTAGGCAGGGTTCCAGACTCTAGCCATGGCTGGATGGTTGCGATCGGACTCTATGTGTTTATGTCGTTTTATGCGATCGGCCCCGGAGTGGGGGTCTGGCTGGCGTTATCGGAGCTGATGCCGACGCGCATCCGGTCCAATGGAATGAGTATCGCTCTCGTTCTCAATCAACTGGTCTCGACTACGCTGGCTGCGATCTTTCTGCCCATGGTCAGCAAGCATGGATACTCATTCATGTTCTTTCTCTTCGCAGGATTTACGGTGATTTATTTCATCGTCGTTGCATTCTTTCTTCCTGAGACGAAGGGCAAAACGCTTGAGGAGATCGAACAGTACTTCGAGGGCGGAAAAGCATGAAAATGATTCAGGCTTTCAAAGCCTGGAGATCGTGAAAAGGGGTTGGAAAACGAGTAACATACAACTTTCACACGATCATGTGTACTCTATCGGGAGTATATTGCTACCGAGATTTGCAGCACCAAGGAGAAGGTACATGCGCGCAATCCAACGAAACCTGGCAACAACGTTTGCTCTGACCACGGTTCTTGTTCTTGGAGGATGCAAGAGCTCGACACCGGCGGCTCCCACGAACGGAGCGGCCTCTTCAGCGGCTCCGGCAGCACCTCCACCGGCAGATCAATCGGCATCGAATGCGGCCGCCCCTGCTGCAGCGCCCGCTACCGCACCGGCTCCGGCTCCAGCTCCAGCACCCGCAGCGATGGAACCTGCTCCGGCGGCTGCGACACCTCCTCCGCCTCCAGCTCCTGTGCATTTGACCGTACCGAGCGGAGCGCATGTTTCGGTGACGATCTCGCAGCAGATCAGCGCCAAGACCGCCAATGTGGGAGATGCGTTCAGCGGCGAGCTGTCTTCGGCACTCACGACCTCCGGCGGCAAGACGGTGTTCCCTCGCGGAACTCCGGTTGAAGGTACGGTCGTGGCTGCGAAGGGCCGCGGAAAGTTCAAGGGCGAGGGTACCCTGGCCATTCAGGTGAGCTCTATCGGCGGACACTCCGCCACGACCAGCGCTTACCTGAAGGAGGAGAAGGGTAAAGGCAAGCGAACTGCCGGCATCATCGGCGGCGGCACCGGTGTTGGCGCTTTGATCGGCGGTCTGGCGGGTGGCGGAAAGGGAGCCCTGATCGGCGGTCTGGCTGGTGCAGGCGCCGGAACTGCCGGAGCGGCTCTGACGGGCAACAAGGACATCGTGATTCCGGCTGAATCCGTTGTCTCCTTCACCCTGCAGAAGGCGATCACAGTCACCAAGTAGATCAACTTCGATCGATAGAATTCAGATACAAGAGGCGTCCCCTTCGAGGGACGCCTCTTTACTTTCTATCGAAATCGGCCCACCTCCCGGTAGACTGGACCAGATGCGGCTGAATCCTGTCTTTCTGCTCTCCGCCACCGATGCGGCTCACTTTCCCGGCGAATCGAAGACGCATGGCGCGCCCGAGGTAGCATTCCTGGGGCGATCGAACGTCGGAAAGTCTTCGCTGATCAACGCCCTCCTCGGCTCCAAGGAGGCGAGGGTGTCCTCCACCCCCGGGAGGACGAGGGCGATCAACTTCTTTGCCCTGCATGAGGCTTCGGGTGGGCGACAGAAGCAGATTCCGTCGCTGATCTTCGCGGACCTTCCAGGCTATGGATATGCGAAGATCTCGAAGTCCATCTCGGCAGAGTGGCCGCTGTTCATCGAGCCTTACCTCGGCGAGCGAGAAACTTTGGCCTTGTGCGTCTGCCTGGTGGATACCAATATCCCCCCGCAGCCGAGTGACGGACAGCTGATCCTCTATCTCCAGCAGACGCAGAGGCCGTTTGTCGTCGTTGGGACGAAGGCGGACCGGCTGTCGAATAACGTGCTGGGTAAGAGCCTCGCTGCCCTGAAGCGCGAGCATGGCGTCGAGGAGATCCTTCCCGTCTCGGCGAAGACCGGAGCCGGGATACCAGCTCTCTGGCAGAGGATTCTGACGGTCGTGGAGTAGGCCCCTCCCCCGTACCTTTTTGCGCAAAGTCTTAGGAAGATTGGACTTAGTCTTGGACCTGCCCATCCAGGCTTGAGGCAAGGGCATGCCGTTCTTCGCAGTTCCTATCTTCTATTTTACGGTGCGAGGTGGAACTGATCGGCATTTCTATTCGCTTTTGTTTGTTGGAGTTGAGTGGGAAGTGCACTTGACACTTCTGGCGCTGCGAACGGAATACAGGGATTTCTCCACTGCAGCGGCAAAAGCGCCGCCTTCGGTCGAAATGACGTCCTTGTTGGGCCGGTGTAGATAAGGACCGGCTATGACAGGGCCGTTGGCTACCCGGCTGAGAAAGTCGCGGCTTCCTCGGTTGTGAGCCAGAGGGAGCGCTGAGGTGGGCGTTGTCGCTGGAGAATGCGGGGGGCGGACTGGAGCCAGTGGCGGCGGAGGGTGTCTTCCGGGGAGAGCAGTTCGAGCGCTCTGGCGTCGAAGGCCCTGAGGTGTCCGGCCGTCTCGAAGGTACAGGTGACTAGCTGCCAGGAGCGCTGCTCCAGCAAGGGTGCCAAGAGAGTCTGGCTGTTGCGAAATCCCGGCTGCGGATCGGAGGTTACGTCATCGTCCTGAAAAGAGATCAGCTCGGCACCGATCTGCTGGAGCTCGAGAGCTCGGTGATCGATTCCCGGAACAGCGGCAGAGAAGACGGAGAAGAGCTGCGGTGCGAGGCCGCGCTCGGCGATCTCGGCGAGAGCGGCTGTGGGTTCGAGGTCGAGGGCGACGGAGAGCGGAGTTCCTCTGCGGACCTCGTTCTTCATGGCTCGAATGGCTTCATCGAGGGTGTTGACGACAAAATCGACGGCTCCTGTGCGAACGACCTCCCGGAGGTGTGTGGGGTCGTGATCGATGGCGAGAGATACCGCGCCTGCGATGTTGGAGGCGATAGAGAGAGCAGCTCCCTGAGGACCAAGGCCGACCGAAAGGATGAGCGATCCTGCCCAGTCGGGTCGGAGCTGTTGGAGAACAGTGTAGGTGCGAAGAATCCGAGGCTGAACAGCATCGCCAGGAGGGAAGGTCATCTGAGAGATCGTAACGCGCCGGCTTTTGCGCGGCAAAAAGACTCACCGCCGACTGGCACCTGCGCCTGCTGAAATCGATGCAGAACTCCGATCTTTTTTCAAATCTTCAAAGGACTATCGGTTCTTTCGTTTGAAGGAGCACCATGGCGGCAGAGATTTTTTGGCGAGGGTTGTTACCCCAGCGTTGGTTCGCTTCTCTAACCGCTGAACGATGAGGAAGCGCCTGGTATGACCTTACCGGTCCTCATCGAATCATCGGGTGTTCTTTAGAAGGGTTCGGGTTCTATCTCTTTATGCTGGATCGTTTTAAATCTCCTGAGTGGGCCGCGGTGCCGTTGCGCCTGATTGTTGGCGGCGGCTTCATGGAACACGGCTACGCCAAGCTGATCAAGGGCCCGGAGGCGTTCGCCTCCCTCCTGCATGCGTTGAGTGTGCCCTTCCCCCACCTGATGGCGTGGCTGACGATTCTGACCGAGTTGGGTGGAGGCCTTGCTGTACTGATTGGCGTGGTCCTGCCGTGGGTCAGCCTGCCGATGGCAGCTGTCCTTTTGGTGGCGGTATTCCAGGTTCATTGGCGTTACGGTTTCAGCTCCATCAAGCTCATCGCGATCACGCCCGACGGTGCACGTTTTGGACAGCCGGGCTATGAGTGCGATCTGCTGTACCTGGCCTGCCTGGCGGCCCTGGTGTTGATTGGACCGGGAAAGTTTTCGTTGCAGGGAATTCTTTTCAAGGAACGGTCTCCCTGCTGAGCGCTCGGTGAACTTCGATCTCCTGCGGTAGAGAAGCAGATCTCTCCGCTGCGGCCCTGCGGGCCTCCGGTCGAGATGACAGGGGGTTGGGAGGATCCCGCCAGGACCACAATAGTTTTTCCTACTGCGATGGTGATCGATCTTCTGATGACTATTCTCACTGCTCAAGTTACTAAAGTTTGAACGGGATCTGCCGATGAATCCCGTAGCTGGAGGAAGAAGATGAGCTACTCAAATGGAATCGGCGATTGGAAGAATCTCAACCCGATCACCCCTACGCCCGCTTCGGAGACACGACAGGCGAACAACCAGGCCAAGACCGCAGAGGCGAAGGCCGCCGGGCGGCCTGAGGCTGACGAGACGAAGCTGAGTTCTACAGGCGGCTTGATTGCACAGGCCCTTGCAGGATCGGATGTACGGTCTACGAAGGTAGAGGCTCTGCAGAAGGCGATTGCAGATGGATCGTACAGCGTTTCGTCCTCCGATGTCGCCGACAAGCTGATTCAGACGCTGCAGGGTTGATGCCATGACGCAAGCCGAGCAGACGGTCGCGAGCGTATTCGAGGCGACGATAGAGGCCCTGTCGCGTTTCGATCTGGAGAGGCTGCTTACGCTAGAAGAGAAGATGTTGCGGCTTGCCAGATCGGGGGCGTGCCTTCATCTGTCTCCTTCTCTGCTGGAGCGGCGCAACAAGCTCGGACGAACTCTCGATGAGACTCGAAACAACCTTAAGGTGCTTCAGAGATTGCACTCCAGAAAAGGTGAGGATCCATGGGAACGCTGAACTCGGTACTGGCTCTGGCACAGCAGGCTCTGATGGCCAATCAGGCCGCGCTCAACATTACTTCGAACAACGTCGCCAATCAAAACACCCCCGGATATACACGCGAGGTTGCCACCTGGCAGGAGAACGACAGCGTGACGATCGGCAGCGTAACGGTGGGCGGCGGAGCGAGCGTGGGAGCTGCGGCCTCGCAACGAGATCGAATCCTGGAGAAGAGGGTCCAACAGCAGACCCAGACGCAGGCACAGAGTCAGACGCTGGAAGATGCGCTGAACCAGGTGCAAAGCATCTTTGGGCTGAGCTCAAGCTCGAGCTCGGCGAGTTCGACCGCACTGGGGAGTGCCCTGAGCAGTTTTTACAATGCTCTGTCGTCCCTGACAGCAAATCCGGCGGATACGGCGACGCGGCAGAAGGTACTTACGGCGGCGAGCAATCTTGTCGGCGCATTCAACTCCGCTTCGAACCAGATGGCCGGAGTCGCAGAAGACCTGAATCAACAGGTCGGAACTTACGTTGGCACGGTGAACGGGCTGCTGTCGACGATTGCAACCCTTAACCAAAAGATCTCGAGCACGAGCCCGAACAGCGACGCCGGGGTTCTGGAGGACCAGAGACAACAGGCGATCGCGCAGCTGTCGCAGTACATTGGCCTGGACCAGATCACCAACGAAGACAACCAGATTACGCTGACGACCACGAATGGAGCGCTGCTGGTGAGCGGGGATCAATCCTATGCGATCAGCACAACCCAGGTCTCGGGAAAGACTCACCTGGTAGCGGGAGTTCCAGCCACGGATGTGACCTCCGGATTGACGGGAGGTGCCCTGGGCGGCGCGATCGAGGCGAGGGATCAGCTATTGCCGCAGTATCAGAGCGCACTGGACGAACTGGCGTACGATGCAGCCACGAAGGTGAACCAGGTGAATGCGCAGGGGCTGGATGGGAACGGAGCAGCCGGGCAGGCGATCTTCGATCTTCCGGCGAGTGCGAACGGTGCCGCAAGTCAGATTGCGATGGCCACGACCGATCCGCAGGCGATTGCCGCGGCCGCAGTGGGCGAAGGCTCGCAGGGGAGCAGCAATGCCCTTCTGCTGGCAGGTCTGGCCAATGGAACGGATGTCGCAGGACAGACGCCCTCGGACTTTCTGACGGCTCTGCTGGGACAGATTGGAAGCGCGGCATCCGCAGCTTCTTCAGACAACACGGCGCAGCAGGCGACGTTGTCGCAGCTGACGAGCCAGCGCAATGCGTTATCGGGAGTCTCGCTGGATGAAGAGGCGGCCAATCTGACGAAGTATCAGCGTGCATATGAGGCGGCAGCAAAGATTTTTTCGATCACCGATGAGCTGATGGCGAGCGCGTTGAACCTCGGCGTCACTACGGCATTCTCATAAACGAAACGCGAAACGGAGCGAGAACGATGAGAGCAGATCCGACTTACTACACGAATGTCGTGCAGTCGCTGAACAGCGCCATAAAGAATTCGAACGATCTTGCGGCGGAGCTTTCGAGCGGTCTGCGAGTGGGATCCCTTTCTGATGATCCCGCCGCTGCTGCACAGAGCCTGAGGCTTGGAGCGCAGATTAGCGGTATCGACACCTATGTGCAGACGGCGTCGAGTATGTCGTCGCGGCTCCAGATGGTGGACTCCGCGCTGGGTGAGGTTGTGTCGCAGGTAACTTCGGCGATCTCGCTGGCGGTGGGTGCGGCAAACGGAACGCTGAACGGCACCAACCTGCAGACGATCGCAGGACAGGTGGCAGCGATTCGCGACAATGTTATGGGGTTGGCCAACAGCAGCTATCAGGGAAGCTATCTTTTCTCAGGAAGCCAGAACGAAACAGCGCCGTTCAGTCTGAACACATCGAGCAATCCGGCTACGACGGTGTATGCAGGCGATGGGAACACGCAGACGATCATGACGCCGGGCGGACAGGCGGTTCCGGTGAGCCTGCCGGGATCGTCGATCTTTGGCTCAGGAAGCACAGGGGTGCTGGGAGTGCTGAACCAACTGGTCTCGGACCTGACGAGTGGGGCATCTTCGGCGAGCATCTCGGCGGACAGCTCGGCACTGACCGATACGCTGGGAACGGTCTCGACGCAGCGCAGCATTCTGAACAACTCGCTGAGCACGATCCGTTCGACCAGCACGTACGCTCAGACGCAGGAGGCGCAGCTGAAGGTGCAGCAGAGCGCGCTGGTGGCCTCGGATCCGGCAGCGGTAGCAACGGCATTGAAGGCAAACCAGACGCAGTACCAGGCGCTGCTAAGCCTAGTTACGATGCTTCAGGGAGAGAACCTGTTCGACCACCTGCAGTAATTGCGAGGATCAATGTTGTAGCTGGTCGAGCGCTTTCTGCGCCTGCTTGATCTTCAGGCCATCAGGATCGAGCTTGAGGTAGGCGTTGTACTCGGCGATGGCCTCGTCCTTCTTTTCGAGCTTTTGGGCGATGTGAGCGAGCGCGAAGTGAGTCTCGGGATCGGACGGCAGTGACTTTACTGCGTCCTGCGCGCGCAGGTAGGCGGCGTTGAGACTTCCGGACTGTTCATAGTACCTGGAGACCTTGAGGTCTTCTTCGGCGCGCTCCTCATCGCTTTGGAGCTTTTCGATCTTGGGAAGGCGGCGGCGTACGTTCTTCGGAGGGGTTTTGTCGTCTACCGGAGGCTTATCGGTAGACGGAGTGTTGCCGGGATCATCGGCGCTGGATGAGCTGCTGGATGAGCTTGAGCTGCCGGGGCTCTCCGGCTCGGAGCCGGGCATGGGAGGGGCTGAGCCAGGGAAAGGAAATTTGTCGGCGGCGGTCGGTGGTTTGTCGGTGGGGGCTGGGGTGTCGGGAGCGTCCTGTTGCTTCGGCTTCTGGGTCTGGGATTCACCTGGAGACTCGCCTGGGAACGGGAAGCGGTCAGCAGCGGAAGGCTCTTTGCCGGAGGCGCAGGGGGCGTTGTCTGTCTGTGGCTTGTTCTGCGTGGATTTATCGCCCGGCTGTGCGGGGGCTGGGCATGGGGCGGATGGCGATGGCGTCTGCGAGCGCGCAGATGCGTTCACTGCGAGGACGGCAATGAGGGCGAGGATACAGCTCGAGATGCGGCGCACCATCATTCTTTAGACTACTCGTCTCTCTGGTTTGACGCCTGAGCGCGGAAGTTTGTTATATTCCAGCTAGCTATGACTGGAAGAATTTCCGGTCGGCAGATTTGCACCTTCGCTTTTCGAACCCACACATTCAGAATGAGTTTTTGATGATTCCTGGCTTGATGATTCGCTCCTCGTCTATCCACGCAGCCGGCTGCTATACAACGCGCCGGATTCGCAAGGGCACACCTGTGATTCAGTATGACGGACCTCGCTTTACCAAGGACGAGGCCGATGAGAGGTATGCCGACCGGTTCATCACCTATCTGTTCAGCACCGGGAATGGCGATGTGATCGACGGCTTCGGGACGGCGATGTTCATCAATCACTCGTGCGATCCGAACTGCGAGACGGAACATAACGGCGAAGAGGTATGGATCATCGCGGTTCGAGATATTGCGCCCGGCGAGGAGTTGACCTACGAGTACAACCTGCACGACAGCGATGACGATGACGCGGATTGCCACTGCGGATCGACGAAGTGCAGAGGGACGATGTTCAGCGACGACGAGGTAAAGCGGCGGGCGCGTCGAGCGCGGAAGGCAGCACGCGCTTAAGCCGGACGACGCTTCAACCGATCTCATATTGGACCGATTTATGTTCGGCTATTGTGGAATCCGCGGTCGAAGCGGGTTCCGTGCTTAACGCATATCACAACCGTCAATCTATGAGATCGGTTCTACAATAGCGAGATGCGGTTTAAGGCCGCCTCGGGTTTATGGCATACCAGGTTTTAGCTAGGAAGTATCGTCCGCAGCGTTTCGCCGATGTTGCAGGGCAGGACCACGTCACCGTGACGCTGATGAATGCGCTCACCCAGGGACGGATCGCCCATGGCTACATCTTCAGCGGACACAGAGGAATCGGAAAGACTACGATTGCGCGCATTCTGGCGATGGCGCTGAACTGCCGGAATACGATCGGCAGTCAGGAGCGTCCCACGGCAGAGCCTTGCGAGGTCTGCGAATCGTGCGTGGAGATTCGCGCCGGGAATTCGGTCGACGTGATCGAGATTGACGCGGCGACGAATCGCGGCATCGATGAGATTCGCGAGCTGAGGGATGCGGCGCGATATCGCCCGGCGCGGGATAAGTACAAGATCTACATTCTGGACGAAGCTCACCAGATCACCGATGCCGCCTTCAATGCCCTGCTGAAGACGCTGGAGGAGCCGCCGGAGCACATCGTCTTCATGATGGCGACGACGCAGCCGGAGGATATTCCTCAGACGGTGCGCTCGCGCTGCCAGCATTTCAGCTTTCATGCTGTGAAGCTGGACGACATCCTGGGCCAGATCCGGGGGATTGCGGCGCAAGAGAATGTGGAGGCCGACGAGGCTGCATTGGCTCTGCTGGCAGAGGCCGGCGATGGGTCGATGCGCGATGCTCTGTCGATCATGGATCAGGCGATCGCGAGCGCTCCTCATGAGGATGGCAGGGCGCGTCTTGATGCACTGCAGATCCGAGAACTGATGGGGACGGTCGCGAATACGGTCTTTGAGCGTGTGCTCGAGGCGGTGGACGGCAACCGCAGCGCGGATGTGATGACGATTGCGAACGAGTTGCTGGATGCCGGAAACAGCCCGGCGCAGCTGGCGCGTCAGTTCGTCCGTTACCTGCGCAACTGCCTGATCGCCAAGGTTGCGGGTATCGATACGGGTGGGGGATCGACCGAGCTTCTGCAGATCTCAGCGGACGAGCAGAAGCGGGCCGGACGTTCGGCGGCGCTTTTCACAGAAGAAGAGCTGACGCGGTTTCTGCAGGTGATGCTGCGCACCTTCGATGAGCTGGGATACAGGCAAGAACAACGGTTTCACTTTGAGCTGGGACTCCTGAAGCTGGTCCATCTGCAGCGGCTGCTTCCGGTGGAAGAGCTGCTGAGCCGGTTCCCTGTTTCCGGCAGCGGCACGGGAGGAGGAGAGACTGCAAGACCTCGGAGTGCAGCGGCGGCATCTCCCGTTCCTGTTTCACGCACGCCTGCGCCGCCTGTACGCGCTTCTTCTGCGGCGGAATCTTCGAAGCCAGCGTTTTCGCCTTTTGCTGCGGACCAGAGTCGAAGAAGTCCCGTTGCGTCTGTTCCAGCCCCACAAAACGTAGTTTCTTCCATACAAGGCAATGTGATTCGTTCGGAAGTGCCCTCACCGGTTCCGGTGGTTTCCATACCGGATCCAGAGCCAGTCGCCGCCATCGATCCGGAACCAGTCCCCACCATCACCGCAGCCGAGGTGGCTACGGATATGCTCGGCGCGGGAGCCATTCCGATTGCTGTGGTGGAACCGGAGGCGACGCCTGTAGCAGCTGCAGTCGAGGATGCCGTGGAAGAGAGCTCACCCGCGGGATCTTCAGCAGAGGATCTACAGCGTGTTGCTATCGAAGCTTTGGGAGCGGTCAAAGGACAGAGCTCTGCTTCCGATGCTCTGGCCGATGCCGAGTGGACGGTCGCCGGAGGCGAGATCCGTGTGCAGACCGAGCTTTCAAAGACGATGCTGCCGATGGTCATCAACCCGGAGGCGGATCGGATTGTCCGCAATGCCCTGCGCAATGCTGGTGTAGGCCAGTTGAAGCTGATGCTGCTTCCCGGGTCCGCAAACGCAGCGGCAGCGAAGAAGCCCAAGGCAGCCAGAACGGGAAGTGCTCAGGCGAAGGCCATGGACCATCCCGTGGTGCAACAGGCCCAGCGGCTGTTCAATGCCGAGATCCGCAACGTAATCGATCTTCGGGACAACGATTAGAGCATTTTCCCTGTTGCTGGGTATCCCGGAAAGGGCGTGCGGCGGCGTTTTCATTGTGGAAAACGCCCATAGATGCAGAAGCCCTACACTACACCCACAGGGAAAATACTCTAACGCGAGCTATCGAGAAGGACTCTGAATATGGATTTTTCTGATCTGGCAAAGATGAAAGACATGATGGGCCAGGCCCGTCAGATGCAGGAGCAGATGGAGCGCAAGCTCGCCGAGACGATTGTGGAGGCCTCGACAGGGGGCGGCATGGTCACAGTTCGGATGAATGGCAAAAAAGAGATTCTGCGTCTCAAGATCGAGCCTACTGCGATCGGAAGCTCGACAAGCGACCTGGAGCTGCTGGAAGACCTGATTGCTGCCGCCGTGAACGAAGCCGGACGCCGTGCCGATGAAGCCATGAAGGCGAGTGTCGCCGGAATGATGGGTGGTCTGAACCTGCCGGGGTTGAGCTAGTGGCGCGTTTCGCCGAGCCGATGACCCGGCTTATCGATGAACTGCGCAAACTGCCGGGAATCGGAACCAAGAGCGCGCAGCGACTGGCGTTCCATGTTCTTCGCTCGTCGTCAGAAGATGCAGAGAAGCTGGCCGGTGCAATTCGCGAGCTGAAAGCTCATCTTCGGCTGTGTTCCGTATGCAACAACATCACGGATGTCGATCCCTGCACTTACTGCACCAATGCAGTTCGCAACCAGAGGCTGGTGTGCGTCGTGGAAGAACCCACGAATATTGCCACCATCGAGAAGACGCGCAACTTCGCCGGCGTGTACCACGTGTTGCACGGAACACTCTCTCCCATTGCAGGAGTAGGACCGGAGCAGCTGCGCATAGCGAACCTGATGACTCGCTTGTCCGAGTTGGACGAGATTATTCTGGCAACCTCTCCCACTACAGAGGGCGAGGCTACGGCACGTTACCTTGCGGATGAGATTCGTCGCGCAGATAGCCGCGTCAGAATTACACGCATCGCGACAGGAGTTCCTGCAGGCAGCGATATCGAGTATGCCGATGAGGTCACAATGTCGCGTGCTCTTGAAGGCCGCCGCGAGCTATAACCTGTAATTCAATCCTCATTCAAGTTCAAGTGATATAAGCAGGTTATGAACGGTACCCTCAGTCGTCGTGGATTCCTCAAGCAGAGCTTCGCTTTCAGTGCCCTAGCCGGATTCAGTTCCCTTCCTTCGCTTGCCAAACTGCATGACAAGAACACAGAAGGGCTTCATTGGTTCATGGTGGGCGACTGGGGTTACGAGCGACCGGCGGGCCAGGAGGCGGTGGCCGCAAGCATGTCCTCTTATGTACGCGAACACGCTCTGAAGCCGGATGTTCTGTTGATGCTTGGCGACAACTGGTATGGCGACCTCACAGGCGGAGTCGATTCTCCTCGATGGAAGACACACTTTGAGGATCTCTATCCGAAGTCGGTCTTCGATTGCCCTGCATACGCTGTTCTGGGGAATCACGACTATCAGCGCATGCCGGGGAGCAAGGTCGAGGCTGAACTGGCTTATGCGAAGCGTGGAGGCACGCGGTGGACGATGCCGGCGCGTTGGTACAGCTTCGAGTTCCCTGCAAAAGAGCCGCTGGTTACAGTGATCGCGCTGGACAGCAATATGCCACATCCAATGGGACCGCAGGCTTCTGGAGTGAACTTCACGCTCACTCCAGAAGAGCAGGCCGAACAGTTGCAATGGCTGAAGGCCGAGTTGGAGAAGCCGAGACGGACGCCTTACCTGATCGTGATGGCGCACCATCCCATCTACTCCAACGGTCCGCACGGCGATCACAAGGTCCTGATTGCGGATTGGGAGCCTCTGCTGCGCGAGCATAAGGCACACCTTTATCTTGCCGGGCACGATCATGACATGCAGCACCTGGAGTTCGAAGGGCACCCGACATCGTTCGTCTTGTCAGGAGGCGGAGGAGCCGATCTCTACACACTGAAGATCGAAGAGGCACAGCGTGGACCGTACGCAACGAAGGCCTATGGGTTCAGCCATCTTCAGATCGCCCCGGATAAGCTGACCCTTCTGCATATGGATCAGACAGGGCGTATGATCCATGGGTTTACGAAGACGCCTGCGGGCGTAGTGAAGATTCTGAGCTGAAGTTGCAGAGCAAGGCTTATTGGAGACGTTGAGACTGGAGGTAGAGAAGCGATTTTCTCCACTTGGCAGCGGACGATGAACCCGTCCGTTGCTTCGGTCGAAATGACACTTCTGTTGAGAACAAAAACTCTCTTCGAGATCACCTACACATCTTGCAGACCGGTTCCCGTCATCTCGTGCGGCTTCTTCAGCCCGAGGAGCTTGAGGATGGTCGGCGAGATATCGCGAAGGCTACCGCCAGGACGGAGGATCTCGTGATGGCTGGTATCACGCTCGTCGGTGACAAGAATGAACGGCACGGGATTTGTCGTGTGGGCGGTATGCGGGCCACCGGTAACGGGATCGATCAGCAGCTCAGCGTTGCCATGGTCGGCGGTCACTAACAGGCTTCCACCTCGCTGCTTGATGGCCTGGTAGATCCTCCCCAGCTGCGTATCGACAGTTTCGACTGCACGAACGGTAGGCTCGATTCTGCCGGAGTGTCCAACCATGTCGGCATTTGCGAAGTTGACGATGATTACGTCGAACGCCGTATCGTTGACTGCCTTGACCACAGCATCCGCGATTCCCTCGGCAGACATCTCGGGAGCGAGATCGTAGGTCGCTACCTTCTGGGAAGGAATAAGGACCCGATCTTCGCCGGGAAATGGCTTCTCGATTCCTCCATTGAAGAAGTAAGTTACGTGCGCATACTTCTCGGTCTCGGCGACGCGGAGGTTGCGGAGATTGGCGTCGGCCATGACGTTGGCGAGCAGATTGTCCATCGACTCGGGAGGAATCACCACAGGCACGGTGAAGTTTTTGTCGTACTGGGTCATGCAGACGTAATGAATATTCGCAGGAGCTTCCGCGCGAGGAATTTCAAGATCCAACTCATCGGCTTTAGGAAGATCACGGGCATCTTTAGCCGTGAGACCACCAGGCACATCGCAGTTCCGTCCAAAAACGCGAGTGATCTGACGAACACGGTCGGCGCGATAGTTGAAACAGATGCAGACATCGTTGGAGCGAATAGGCCCGATCGGAGCGCCATGTTGATCGATGACCGTAAAGGGTGGGATGAACTCGTCGGTGATCTCGTTGTTGTAGAGCTCGCGGACGCGAGCGAGAGGATCGGTATAGACGCCTCCCTGGGGTGAACCGGTCACCATAGCATCGAAGGCTTGAAGCTCTTTTTCCCAACGCAGATCGCGGTCCATCGCAAAGTAGCGGCCGGAGACCGAAGCGATCTGTCCGACACCGATCTCGCGAATCTGCTGTTCCAGTGATTCGAGATAGCCAAGGCCGCTGGTTGGCATAGTGTCGCGGCCGTCCATAAAGGCATGAACAAAGACACGCGTGAGCTTATGCCGGGCAGCTAGGCGAAGGAGAGCGTACAGATGTCGCTGCTGGGAGTGGACACCACCATCGGAGACCAGACCGAGGAGATGCAGCGCGCGATTCTGCTGAGCAGCAAGAGTAACCGCCTGAACGAGCGCAGGGTTGGTAAAGAAGCTGCCATCGGCGATGGCGCTGTCGATGCGCATGATATCCATGCGGACCACGCGGCCGGCGCCCAGGTTAAGATGCCCAACCTCGGAGTTCCCCATCTGGCCGTCGGGCAGGCCAACAAAGTGATCGCTCGCGTGGATCAGAGTGCTTGGAAATTTTTCGACAAGATGATCGTACGTTGGCTTGCGAGCCAGCGCGATGGCGTTGCCGTGCGTATCAGGGCGATAGCCCCATCCGTCGAGAATGGTGAGAACAATCGGTTTTTTAGTAGCCATTGCTGAGTGAAAGGATAACAAGAGTCGAGGGTTACTCGATATCGATGAGGACGTCTTCTCCTTCGACTCTCAGCGGAAAGACGTTGACGCGTTCATTTGGAGGAAATTCAGCCTCTCCAGTCTTTGCGTGAAACGTCCATGAATGCCACGGACAGACGACACAATCCCTTTCGACCCAGCCTTGCCCCAAAGGACCATGACGATGAGGACACCAGTTATCGAGCGCGGATAGCTCCCCACCAATATTCGCGAGACAAACCGCGACGCCTTCCGCCTCGGCCTCGGCCACGCCTCCCGGCGCGGGAGCGTCAGCAAGACTGCATAACCTAACCCACTTCGCCAATTCCTTCTCCTGTCTCAATGGTACTGGTCTCCGTGCCCGAGGCTGAAATGCTAAAGTCGTAGCAGACCTCCCGATGTCCCGTTCTTCCTCAAAACCAAATCAAAGGCGACCTCACAAACCTGATGTAGCGGGATCGTGGCTCCTGAAGGCACTGGCTGCCGTTATTGTGGTGGCGCTCGCCTGTACCTATCTGACGCTCTGTATTGTGTTCTCGTGGAGTGAATGGCAGCTGGTGCTTCATCCGGTTCGAACCTCCGCGACTGAATCGTCACAGGTTCCCTCGATTCATTTTGATCCGGGCGACTCCGGACAACCGCAGCTCACAGGGGTCTGGTACGCTGCCCCGTCAGAGAGTCATTACAAGGATTTCACGATCCTGTTTTTACCAGGAGGCGATGGATCCCTGGCGAGGTTTGCAGCGACTCAGACGGCGCTTCAGCAGCTTGGAATTAATGTGTTCGCGTTCGATTACCGGGGATACGGAGAGAGTGCGACGATTCATCCCACAGAAGAGCGCATGACCGAGGACACCGAGGCGGCCTGGAGATATCTGACTCAGACTCGCAAGATCTCCCCGTCTAAGATCGTTCCTTACGGTGTGGGAGTGGGTGCTTCGCTGGCAGCCAGGCTGACGAAGGCTCATCCGGAGATTCCTGGCGTCATGCTGGATTCGCCCTATGCCGACCTGCGAGAGGTTGTCCGAAGAGATTCTCGCTTCCGCTTCCTTCCAGTGAGTCTTCTTTTTCATGAGGATTTTCCTCTTGCGGAGCCTCTTGCTCAGGTGAAGAAGCCAAAGCTGCTGTTCGTCCGCGAGCCGAGCTCCGAGCCTGCCAGCTATCTCTCAGCAGCGGATCCAAAGAGAATTGTTCTGCTGAAGGCGGACGATATTCCAGCATTCGACCAGTCGATTACGCGTTTTCTTGATGAGTATGTCATCGTGCCTTTTGCGGCACCCGTGAACACAAAGCCCCGCTGAGATCGTCCGGCGTGCGCTAGGCTTTAGTTATCCCTGAAGGCGGAACTTATGTTTACATCGCTTAATCGTCTGCAGCCGTGGGGAGCTTTTTTTCTCCGGCTTGTTCTGGGTGCGGCCATGATCTTCCACGGCTACAGCAAGGTGATACCCGCCGGAGGGTTTCATGGCGGCAATACCTTTGCCGCGCTGGAGCATCACAGCCGCTATGTGGCGTCCCTCGGCTTTCCGTACTGGCTGGGAATCGTGTCGGCCCTGACGGAGTTTGTCGGCGGAATTCTGGTCCTGCTGGGTCTGCTCACCCGCTTCGCTGCAATCTTGATCAGTATCAATATGCTGATCGCGGTCCTTATGGTGAACCGCCACCATGGATACTCCGGTTCGGAATACTCGCTCGCTTTGCTGGTGATCGCCCTGATGCTCTCTTTTTATGGATCCGGGGTATGCGCACTGGATCGCCGGTTCGGCTTCGCCTGATAAGGTGTTGAAGCTAAAAGGCGAGAAGGCCCCCGATACTCTGGAGGCCTCACATTGGGTAGGGAGATGTCGTGCGGATAGGTGAAGCTGAAGTTGTGGGAACTGCTAACCTCAGCGTTTGTTTGTGTGTTACATCCAATAAGACGCTAGCTGGTCTGAAAAGTTGTGTGGGTTTCTTCATTTTTCAGAATAATGATTAAGCGCATATCCGAAAAACAGAAGATTCAGGCTAGGCCTGAAGAACGATTCAGCTCAGAATTCCCGGGAAGGCGGAGCTGGCAACTGCCGCACCCGGAAATACCAGATCCAGATTGCTGCTGCCCAGGGTATGCGCAGCAGCTTCGGCAAGGACACTTCTAAAATCTGTGGTTACAGCTAGATCGCGACCTTCGTTCAACTGATGGTTGTCTATCCCTGGCCACTTACCGTAGACCTTCCCGCCTTTTGCCTGCCCTCCGAGGACGAACATCACGTTAGCGTGTCCATGGTCGGTGCCGCCGGTGCCATTCTGACGAGCGGTTCGCCCGAACTCGGACATAGTAACTAACGAGATATTAGCCGCATCATCACCCATATCCTTCCAAAAAGCGGAGATGGAGTCGGAGAACTCGCGGAGCCGGTTTGCGAGCTGTCCCTGAGTGTTGCCCTGGTTCTGGTGGGTATCCCAGCCGCCGATTTCAGAGAAAGCTGCCTCGACCCCCAAATTCGCTTTAAGTAGCTGGGCTATCTGACGGAGGCTATTGCCGAAAGGGGTGTTGGGGTAGGAGACCCCGGCTAACGGCTGGTATCTGGCAGGGTTGGCAGATCGCAGCATCTTCACGGCTTCGAAGGTCTCCTGACCGGTTCCGTGAAGGATCGAATCCGTGCTGGAGTCGTACATCGCCTGGAAGGCGTTGCTGATGGGCGACGCCTGCGGACCACGGCCGGCGACAGTGAAGTCTCTTAAATCACTCACAGCGACCGCGGGTATCTTGCCCCCAAGGGTTCGAGGCACCTGAGGACCTAAGGCTACGGCGCGGAACGGCGATGGAGTGGAGGACTGTCTTTCCGCCTGCAGGGCTCGGTTTAGCCAGCCGTCCTGAGTGGCTTTTATCCCAGGGGTTCCGCTCTCCATGTAATCCTGCGCGTCGAAGTGCGACCGGGTCATGTCGGGAGATCCAGCGGCATGCACCATGGCGAGGTGCCCCTGGTCATAGAGGGGCTTGAGAGACGCCATGGCAGGATGGAGGCCGAAGAAGCCATCCAGATCGAGGATCTCCTGCTCGCGGATGGCGATGGTGGGCCGCAGGGCGTAGTAATTCTTCTCGCGGTAAGGGACTACGATGTTGAGGCCGTCAGCGGCTCCGCGCTGGAACAGAACAACTAACTTCTTATGGTTGGCGGCTGCAGTCGTAACCTCCGCCATGACGCTGCGTGCAAGAAAGCTGGGAATCGCGGAGGTCCCGACCAGCGCCAGGGCGCCGTTCTTCATGAAACCTCGCCGAGTGATCGGTTGATTCGCCATAGCCTGCTCCTCAGATGCTCTTGAGCCGCCGATCTCTTGAAACAGCTCTTTCTTAACAACTCCGTCAGAAAGGAGAAGTTTCGTCCAAGCTCATATTCTTTGCGATACCTACAACGTTAAAATGCGGCCAGATTGGCGATCGCTTCATAAATATCCTGCGATTGGGGCAGGATGACATCTTCAAGAAGCGGTTGGTACGCGACAAAGGTATCCATGGCAGCCACGCGGCGCACAGGAGCATCGAGATCGTGGAAGAGCTCGTCGGAGATGCGTGCTGCAATCTCAGCTCCGTAGCCCCAGCTCATCATGTCCTCATGCGCTATGATCACGCGATTGGTCTTGCGAACGCTTTCGGCGATCGTCTCCCAATCGTAGGGGCTAAGGCTCCGGAGATCGATGAGCTCTACATCGATGCCCTTTTCCCGATAGATCTTTTGAGCAGCCTGAAGAGCTCTCGGAACGACGGCGCCGTACGTCACCAGGGTGAGATGCTTGCCGGGACGTACGATGCTGGCCTTGCCGAAGGGGATGGTGTATTCGGGCCCGGGATAGACTGCCCTGCCGAAGGTCTCGCGATAGAGGCGCTTGTGTTCAAGGAAGAGAACGGGATCGTCGCAGCGAATCGCGGTACGTAGAAGGCCGAGTGCGTCGAGAGCGTTGGACGGCATGACGATGCGAACTCCCGGAGTATGGGTGAAGATGCTTTCCCCGGACTGCGAGTGGTAGATGGAGCCGCCTGTAAGATAGCCCCCAATCGGTACACGGATCACCAGGGGGCAGCTGAATCCGTCATTCGATCTCCAGCGCAGGACTGACAGTTCGTTCCGCATCTGGTGCATCGCGGGCCAGATGTAGTCAAAGAACTGGATCTCAACGACTGGCTTGAGCCCGCGCACAGCCATTCCGATTGCCCGGCCGACGATGTTTGCTTCGGCGAGGGGCGAGTTCCAGACACGATCGTTACCGAACTCAAGCTGCAAGCCGGAGGTCAGCTTGAAGACGCCGCCCTTTCCTTTCAGCTTCCCTTCCCGGAGAGATTTGTCACGAGTGGCATCGGCAACATCTTCTCCGAAGACGACGATCCTGTTGTCGCGCCTCATCTCGTCCTTGAGACAGAGATTGATCAAGTCCGCCATGGTCCGTTCGGTCTTA
>Ga0268266_10001974_pt1 | contig 22989 bp, 21 predicted proteins | sample KBSS13metaG_FD_190356 | JGI IMG/M metagenome (GOLD analysis project Ga0268266, IMG submission 190356) | Switchgrass rhizosphere microbial communities from Kellogg Biological Station, Michigan, USA - KBS S1-3 metaG (SPAdes) (version 2) | ecosystem: Host-associated > Plants > Roots > Rhizosphere... | reverse complement strand
CGAGCCTCGAACCCTGCCTGGTTCAAGATGATCGCCAGCGTGTTCGCAATCACCTGTTCATCATCGGCGACGAGAACTCTCGGTTTTGGTGTCGTGGACATTTGCACGTCTTCCCCATTCAAATGATTCAAATTATTCAACATTAGATTGTCATGCGATTAGCGAAGGTCGCTTTACTATGGTCCCAGAACACTAATGATACGCTGAGGCACAGAGCCAGTTGTACGGTTCGCATCAATTTCCATCAACCCACACCATTGTTTGACACCAAATTCCTATGCAGCAGATCATTATTCGCGCCGAACAGGTCGAAAAATACTATGCACAGCCGAGCGAGAACCGCATTCAGGTTATCTCGCCCACCGACCTGTCCATCAGTGAGGGCGAGATCGTCGCTTTGCTGGGTCCTTCTGGATCGGGAAAATCGACTCTGCTGCGCATGCTTACCGGCCTCTCGACTCCTTCTGCGGGCCAAGTGTACTGGCACGAAAAACCCGTATCCGAAGCCCAGGTGAATGTCGCCATCGTCTTCCAGAGCTTCGCCCTGTTTCCCTGGCTGACCGTTGTAGAAAACGTCGAAGCCCCTTTGAAAGCCCGGGGCATGGAACCCGCTGAACGCCGCAAAAGAGCGCTCAAGATGCTGGATACCGTCGGTCTGGACGGCTTCCAGGCTGCATACCCGAAAGAGCTCTCAGGAGGCATGCGCCAACGTGTAGGCTTCGCCCGCGCCCTCGTGGTTGAGCCCGAAGTCCTTTTCATGGACGAGCCCTTCTCGGCGCTCGACGTGCTGACCGCAGAGAATCTACGCAGCGAGCTGCTCGAGCTTTGGCAGAATAAAACGATTCCCACCCGTTCCATCTTCATTGTGACGCACAATATCGAAGAAGCGGTGCTTCTGGCAGACCGGATTATTGTGCTCGGCCGAAATCCGGGCCATGTACGCACCGATTTCAAGGTCGCCTTGGCGCATCCCCGCGAGCGCAAGGCAGCGGCCTTTACCCAGCTGGTGGATTACATCTACAAGGTGCTTACTCAGCCTGAGGCGAAGCCCCCCGCGCTTCCTCTCACCCCCGAAGGCAAGCCCGTTCGCGACCAACGCCAGATGCACTACCAGATGCTTCCCCACGCACGCCCGGGAGGAATCGCCGGTCTTCTGGAAATTCTGTTGGACCACAACGGCAAGGATGACATCTATCGTCTCGCGGACGATCTCGCCTTCGAGATCGATGATCTGTTGCCTATCGTTGACGCCGCGCAGCTCCTTGGCTTCTTGAAGGTCACCGAAGGCGATGCCGCCATCACGCCTACAGGCGCCGAGTACGCTAACTCCGAGATCCTTCGCCAGAAGGAACTCTTCCGCATCGCCGCTGTCGAAAATGTCCTTCTGCTGCGTCAGATTGTCCGCGCCATCGAAGCCAAGAGTGACAAAACTGTCCCTGAAGAATTCTTTCACGACATGCTCGATGAGCAGTTCAGCGAAGACGAAACACTCCGACAACTCGAGACCGCCATCAACTGGGGTCGTTATGCCGAGTTATTCGACTTCGACGCCTCGCGCCGCCGCTTTATCCGATCGGAAAAAGATGAGAGCGAATCCACAGTTGGTCCGAAGGTCCAGGCATGATTCAGCTTCCGGACAGCTTCAGCTATGTTCGGGGCCGTGAGACCCTCGCCCGCTCCCAGGTCCTCAAGCGGAGCTGGCCCTTCGTGCTTGATCTCTGCGTCGCCGGAATCGGTCTCGCCTGCTTCTATGCAGTGGTGCAGTTGGCGCGCTACTGGTTTGGGCATCCCCTGCCCGAGATCACCATCTCCCTCAGCCCGCGTGCAATTCCGCGCTACGCATTCTACTCGATCGTCCGCATCTGGCTAGCCTATGCGCTCAGCCTCTTTTTTGCCATCGTCTACGGCTATACAGCCGCCTATAACCCTCGCATCGAAGCCTTAATGATCGCTGGACTCGACATCCTGCAGTCGATTCCAGTCCTGAGCTTTCTTCCCGGCGTTATGCTGGCCATGGTTGCTCTCTTTCCTACACGGCAGCTTGGCGTTGAGATGGGAGCCATCCTCCTGATCTTTACCGGCCAGGTCTGGAACATGGCCTTCAGCTTCTACTCCTCGCTCAAGAGCATTCCCCGCGAACTTCGAGAGGCAGCGACGATCTATCGCTTCTCTCCATGGCAGCGGCTGATTGAACTGGAGCTTCCTTATTCCGCGATCGGGCTGGTGTGGAACTCCATCGTCTCGGTCGCCGGAGGATGGTTCTTCCTGATGGCCTGCGAGATGTTCGTCCTTGGGCCTCGCGACTTCCGTCTGCCCGGTCTGGGTTCCTATCTTCAGACAGCGGCCAGCACCGGCAACGGAACGGCTATTACATGGGGACTCATCACCATGATCGCCATCATCGTCGCCACCGACCAGCTCGTCTGGCGTCCGGTCATCGCCTGGAGCGACAAGTTCAAGTTCGAGCAGGTCGAGACCTCCTCGCGCGTGCATTCACCCTTGCTGCACCTCTTTCAACACTCGCGCGCCCTCAGAACTCTTCGCCAGCACACCATCCAGCCCATCGCGGAGTCGGTCTACCAGCGCCTGGCCGACAACCGCCGTCGTATCGCAGCCGCGGCCACGCCCATGGACAGCGAAACCAGGGCACGTCATGAGCGTTGGAACGCCATTCTGCGTCTTGTCGTCCTTCTCCTCGTCGTCGCCGGTGTTCTCTATGCCGCTCTTCATGCACTCTCCCTCCTCCGCGCAGTCCGGAGTTCTGAGGTTATAGAGATCTTGAAGGGAGCGCTGGCCACCTTCCTGCGTGTCAACACAGCTCTCCTGCTCGCCTCCGCCTGGACCATCCCGGCCGGAGTCGCCATCGGCTTCCACCCTCGCCTGGCGCGCATCGCGCAGCCACTTGCTCAGATTGCCGCGTCTGTTCCGGCAACCGCACTCTTTCCTGTCGTCCTGCTCGCCCTCATCCGTATCGGTGGCGGCCTCGGTACCGGCTCAATCCTCCTCATGATGTTGGGAACCCAGTGGTACATTCTGTTCAACGTCATCGCCGGAGCCATGGCGATCCCCACCGATCTGCGCGAGGTTGCGACCCTCTTTCAGTTCACCGCTGTGCAGCGCTGGAAGACCCTCATCCTTCCCGGAATCTTTCCCTATCTCATCACCGGCCTGGTCACCGCTTCGGGCGGAGCCTGGAACGCAAGCATTATCGCGGAATACTTCCGGCTTAAAAACCAGACATTGCAGACTGTGGGCCTCGGGGCTGTCATCAGCGCAGCATCCGACTCCGGAAAATTCCAGATCCTCCTGCTGGCCACAATCGTCATGGCGGGCATGGTGGTGACGATCAATCGCCTGCTTTGGCGTCCTCTTTATCGTCTCGCCGAAACACGCTATAAAGTAGGCGCGTGATCAACGCTGCGAAGCGCGTCGGTCACGCAGCGCAAAGATAACGGCGAGCAGCGGCGGAGCCAGCAACACTCCCCAAAAAGGGATCACAATGCCCAACACAATCGGCCCAAGAAACGCCGCCCACCACGGGACCTTCGTCGTCCGATGCAGCACATAGGGACCGATCACCAGTCCTTCCAGCATCGCAATCAGTCCGTAAAGACCGAGGACCAGCCCAAGTCTCCACCAGTCGTCCGATCCCTGAAACGCGACCGAGAGGACAGGGCCGATCAACGCAATCATTCCACCGAAGGTCGGAATGATCTGCAGCATCGCCCCCAGCAGAGCCCAGAACGGTGCCCACGGAACGCGGATCAACTCAAGACCGATCAGCCACAGCACACCAACGATCAGAGCGTCCAGTGTCGCCGCGCGCCACCAGTTCACCAGCGCGCCGCCCGCGGTGCGAAACGGAGATTGCGGTGTGCCCGGCGTCGTCATACCAACCTGATCATCCTTCCTGTGCATCAGACACGTTCAGAACCCGAACGTATCTCCTTGTGATCTAACCTACGCGAAGCCAGAGATTCTGAAAACAGCGATACGCCGCCTCAGACTGCCCGGTCGTAGAAAACGAAAGGAACACACACGCATGGCCGTTATGATGCAGGCATTCTACTGGGACTCGCCCATCAAAGAACAAAAGGAGGGCGAGTGGTGGAACTTCGTCGCCGAAAAAGCCCCCGAGCTAGGCAAGGTTGGCATCAACGCTCTGTGGCTTCCACCCATCTGTAAAGGAGCTGAGGCACGCTCTACGGGCTACGATCCCTACGACTACTTCGATCTCGGCGACTTCGATCAGAGAGGCGGCGTCAAAACGCTCTACGGCAATCGTGCTGAGCTTGAGAATCTGATCAAGGTCCTTCATGAAAACAAGATCGGCGCCTACGCCGACATGGTTATCAATCACAACTCCGGCGCCGACGAGGAAGAGGTCAACCCGATCGACGGGCAGAAGCGCTGGACCAAGTTCAATCCCAAGTCCGGGCGCTTCACCCGAGACTGGAACTGCTTCCATCCTTCGCGCTATGAGCACGTCATGATCGAGGGAGAAAACTTCGCCGGCTTCCCTCACCTCTGTCATCGAAATCCTCGCGTCTATACCGCGATGTTCGAGTACGCCCGCATGGTCGTCGAAGAACTCGGCTTCGACGGCTTCCGCTTCGACTTCGCCAAAGGCTACGGTGCCTGGATGATCGGCCTGCTGGCCAAGTACCGCTACGAGCGCGACGGCAAGGAGTTCACGCCCTTCGTCGTCGGTGAGTACTGGTCCGGCCCTGAGGACATCGGGAACTGGCTCGATGAAGTCCGCGCCGTCACCGACAATCAGATCGCAGCATTCGATTTCCCTTTGCGCTACAAGCTCAAGGATATGTGTGACACGTTGCAATACGATCTGCGGAACCTCACCTCGGACGGTTCCGTCGTAGCCGAGCGCCCCTTCAACGCCGTCACCTTCGTCGAGAACCACGACATGGGCGGCAATGAGATCGTCAACGACAAGAATCTCGCCTACTCCTTCATTCTCATGAATGAGGGCTATCCCTGCATCTTCTGGCACGACTACTACAATCTCGGCCTCGCCCGCCCCGGCACTCCCAACGGCATCGACGCCCTCGTCGACGCGCATCATCGCTACGCTGGTGGCGAAGCCTGCGTCCTGCATGCGGACCCCGACCTCTACATCCTGCAGCGCGGAGGCTTCGAGGGCCAGACCGGATGCATCTACGTTCTCAACAACCTCGGCGACAAGTGGTCCGGGACCTCGGTCAAGACAAAGTGGACGAACCAGCGATTCAAGCCAGTAGCCTGGGACGGACACGACGTCGCCCATCCAGACGAGCGAACCACCGACGCAGACGGCCACGCCGAGTTTCCCGCTCCGCCCCGCGGATATGCCGTCTACGCCCCGGTCTTCGAGTAATAAGGACAGAGCGCCGGATGCTATCCTTAAGGTATGAAATTCGGCGTTCTGGTCTTTCCAGGCTCTAACTGCGATCACGACACCTACAACGTCATCGAAAATATCATCGAGCAGCCAGTCACCTTCCTCTGGCACGCCTCTGAGGGCCTTGAAGGCTGCGATGCCATCCTGGTGCCCGGCGGCTTCGCCTACGGCGACTATCTCCGCACAGGTGCCATCGCGAAGTTCGCTCCCGTCATGCAGTCAGTCATCAAATTTGCCGGGAACGGCGGTCTGGTCTTCGGCATATGCAACGGCTTTCAGATCCTCTGCGAATCCGGCCTGCTTCCTGGCGCGCTGATGAGAAACGCCAGCCAGAACTACATCTGCAAGCAGGTCCATCTCCGCACCGAGACCACGGATTCCCCCTTCACCCATGGCATCGAGAAGAGCCGCATCCTCCAGATGCCCATCGGTCACATGGAAGGCAACTACTTCTGCGACGCCGAGACTCTGGCCAAGCTCAAAGCCCAGGATCGCATCGCCTTCCGCTACGCCACCCCTTCCGGCGAGATCACCTCAGCCGCCAACCCCAACGGCTCTCTTGAAAACATCGCAGGCGTACTCAGCGAAGGCCGCAACGTGCTCGGCATGATGCCCCACCCCGACCGCTCCAGCGAAAGCCTTCTCGGATCCGCCGACGGTCTTCTCCTCTTCCGCTCCCTGGCCGAGTCTCTCGCGCTCGCGCAATAACACCTTCGTCCTGATAAACCCGTCTCAAGCGGAAATAGACTGACTACGCGATGATCGATATTCACCACCATCTTCTATGGGATCAGGACGACGGGTCCACCAGCCTCGAGCTTTCGCTTGAGATGGCTCATATGGCCGCAGACGACGGCATCACTCACATCGCTTGCACACCGCACGCGAACGGGTACTACGAGTACAGCCCTGAGATGATCTCCGGTAAGGTCGCCGAGCTGCAAAACCTGCTCCAGCAAAACAAAATCCCAATCACCCTTGGGCGCGGCTGCGACTTCCATACCTCTTACGACAACATCCAGCGGGCCCACAACGAGCCGACTCGGTTCTCGTTGAATGGAGGTGGCTATCTTCTGGTCGAGATCCCTGACCATGCCCTTCCTCCTACCCTCAACGAGGTCTTTTACCAGATGCAGCTCGATGGGCTGACTCCCATCCTTACGCACCCCGAGCGAAACCTCACGCTGCAAAAGGATATGTCACGCATCAAGGACTGGCTGCGTAGCGGCGTTCTGGTTCAGGTTACAGCCGGATCCGTCCTCGGAAAGATGGGGAAAACAGCCCAGCGCATCGCACACGAGCTTCTCTCTAAAAAGTGGGTTCACTTCCTCGCCACGGACGCCCATAACGTCACCTCACGTCCCCCTAAGATGCGCGAGGCGATGGAGCTTGTCGCCGAAAAGTACGGCTCCGACTACGCCCACCTGCTCTGTGTCTCCAATCCTCTGGCTGCCTTCATGAATAAGCCCATGCAGCCCCAGCCCGAGATGGTCGATCTCTACGAAGAGGAAGATTCCAGAAGCTGGTGGCAGCGGCTCCTCAAACGCTGATTCGCGTACTCCTTCTCCCCGACTTCCCCATATACTTAGGCTCACGATGCCGCCTTCTCTATTCGCGCTCGTGTTTCTCCTGGGTGCCGTCAGCTCACAGGCGCCCTCGCAGTCTCCTGATCTCGCACTCATGATCGGCGATCTTCCCGCCGCAGCCCACCGCAACGACATGATGGCAGCAGTCTCGCTCAGCGAGCATCTGATGTCCGCTCCGATCCAGCAGGTTCAGGCCGATCTGCCTGCGCTGATCGTTCACACCGAATCCACCGAGGGTCCGATCCGTTCGCTCGCTGTCCTTTCGCTCATCGGCCTCGAGGGAATCAGGGATAACAAGCCGACGCCAATCGACACCGAGCGCCTGAACCTACTCGCTCCTTACATTCCTCGTCTTGCGCCCCGTCTTCTCGATCCCACAACAGCACCCACCGCGCTCATTCTCTTCGACGGCCTTGCGCTCATACGGCCGGTACCGGATCAGCTCTCCAATATTCTCATCCAGACCCTCGACGCCCCGGGCAGCACACAACCAATCAAGCGAGCTTCCGGCGACATGATCATCTCCTTCGGAATCGTCCGAGCGGTTGTTGACGTCGGCGCTACCTTCCACTCCGATCCAGTCACCCACATGACGGAAGGAACAGATTCGCCCGAGGTTCGAACAGCAATCCTACGCTTTCTCCACCGGCCCGAACAGACGCCCCAGTCTCTCGCCGATACCATTCGCTGCCTCGCGCGCTCACAGCCTCAGAATCCCGAGGTAAACGCCGACCTCCTTCGTTTTCTCGATTCCACCGATCCAACCGTCCGCTTGGAACTGGTTCACGATCTTCCCATGCTCACTCTTCAGCAGACCGATTTCTCGGCCGCGAAAGAAAAGCTCGCCCGGATCGCAGCCGATCCCTCTGCGCCATCCGAACTTTCGGGTGCGGCCAACAGTATCCTTCCCTGCTGGAACAATAATCGCCATCATCCCTGCCCATGATGAAAGCAGTTGCATACCGCTGTATCCTTCATCATTCGTGAAGCCGTTCCTCTCCCGCGCCCAACGAATTCCGGAGCCTCCACCGCTAGATTGGGGTTCGTTTACATCCCTCTTATCCGAATGGCCTCTGATTTGGAGGCGTTGTCGCGTCCCCGTGATGGCAGGGTAGGACCTTTCGGCGAGACTTTCTTTTTCATTCGAAGGAACTACTAAACCACGCCGGACGTCAAACCGGAGTAAGCTGTCAAAAGGTCGTTCTCCGGAGAGGCTTCGCCATGCCATCCACCATCACGCCAATCAACACTGAGCGGGAAAAGAAACGTCGCCTTGACGATCACGACAGCGGGCATGGTCGCCGCCCTCCAACCGATAAGCGGACCGGCGGTGGGGGCGATAACGACAACTGGAACGACCGACCCCAGGGACGACGTGGCCCACGCGAAAGACTCAGTCGCGCCCGCCTGGGTCTCTTCTTCGCGCTCGCCGGCGATACCATGTTCTTCATCGCCATCGTCAGCGCATTCTTTGTCGCGCAGGGCGCCAGTCACATTGATGCCTACAACCGCTACATCAATGAGTGGCTGCCAACGGCCATTCCTCCCATCCTCTGGCTCAATACCGCCGTGCTTCTCGTCAGCTCCGTAACCATGGAGATCGCCCGCCGCACCATGTTCCGCGAAAACGACGTCATGGACGAGTGGCTTGGTCTCGGCAAGCCGATCACCCGCCGCGCTCTTCCCTGGCTCGCCGCCACCACCGTACTCGGGCTGGTCTTCCTCGTCGGCCAGGCCGAAGCGTGGAGGCAACTCGGCCTGCAACACGTCTTCTTCGCCTCCAATCCCAGCAGCCACTTCTTCTACCTGATCACCTACACCCACGCCATCCATCTCTTCCTCGGCATCGGAGCATTGGGAGTATCTCTCATCACGCTGTATGTCTCCCGCCAGCTTGAGATGCGGCAGATTCTGGTGGACTGTACCGGTTGGTACTGGCACACCATGGGTGTCTTCTGGATCTTCCTGTTCGCTCTACTCGTCTTCTTCCAGTAAAGTCCCGGCTCACCGTTCACCGCAGGTCTCCTCACACGTTCTGCCACCCTGGGTTGTGGCGCAGGTGTGCCCAGAGGCGTCTTCGCTGAGCCCGCAGGCACAGAAATGCCCCACAAACAAGATGTGGGGCAGATCAAGATGAAGTTCAGGGCTCTGAAGCTGTCTTAGCGACCCTTCTTCTTGGCGACCGCCTTTTTGACTGCCTTCTTGGCCGGGGGTGTAGGCTTTTTCACCGGCTTGGGTGGAGCCTTCTTTGCCGCGACCTTGGGGGGAGCCTTCTTCGCAACCGCCTTCTTTGCGGGAGCCGAAGCTTTCTTGGCGGCAGGTTTCGTCGGTGTTTTCTTTGCTACCGGCTTCGCCGGAGCCTTCTTGACGATAGCCTTGGCAGGCACAGCTTTCTTTGCCGGAGCCTTAGCAGGTACTGCTTTCTTTGCCTCGACAGGCGCCGGAGCCTTCTTTCCAACCGCCTTCTTCGCAGCGCTGGCCTTCTCTGCCGCAGGAGCCTTGCCCGCCGCAGTAGTTTCCTGAACTGCGGCGGCAGCCTCTTCCGTTCCCTCCACAGGAGCCTTCTTTCGGCTCTTCGCTGCCTTGGGCTCCTTGCGACCGGCACGCGCACGCCGTAGGTGCACCGGTGGGGGAGGAGCTGGAGGCGAATAGGGTTCGAGATAGGCCTTCTGGTCCTCCACCGTCGACAGGTGATTGTCCATCAACTCGAAGAACAACTTTTCTACCAGTTCGTCGTAGCCCGAAAGATCCGGAGTAATCCGCATCTCCTGCATAAGGGCGAATGGAATCCGCTGCCTTGCCTGTGGCCAATCCGTATAGAAACTCTTCAGCTTGTTCTGAACTCCGGCAGTCTTGACATGTTGTGCCGCCCACAGAACAGCCTCGGGCCGGGCTGAATGCAGCAACTTCCACGCCTGCGATGGGGCTGCAGCTTCTTTTCCGGAAAGTTGCGCCGCGAAGGCCTTCCCCACACCTTCCAGAGCGTCAATTTCATCGACAAATCCCTGCCGGATGAAGCTCTTCTTCAAGGCTGCAACATCCTTCGGAGCCATCTTTGCCGTCAACAGCGGGAAATTCGCCGCAGAGGATTCCGCGTGGATCCCATGAATCTGCAACTGATACTGGATATCTCGAAGCTTCTCCAGCTCCGCCGCATTTGCCTTATTCGAAGCCACCGTCGGATTCAGATGCTTCATCCAGCCTGCGTCTTCAAGACGTCGCAGCACACGCAGAGGATCCTCTTCATGGAAGATCTCCTCTGTCTCATAGCCGCGCTGCCAGGCGGACATCGCCGAGATGTAATCTTCTTCCTTACCCGTCTCGTAGCGGCTGCGAGTACGCTCGTCCATCTGCCAGGAGAGGCGCGCCATGAACCTTACTCCACGAATCATCCGGACAGGGTCCTCGATGAATCCGTAGTTATTCACGAGCCTCAGCTCTCGATTCTCAATGTCGGCCACCCCGTTCAGGGGATCCATCAACAACCCATACGACCCGTCATTGAGAGACAGCGCCATTGCATTCGCCGTGAAATCTCGTCGTCTCAAGTCGTCCAGAATTGTGGCTGGCTTGTATACCGGCTTGCCGGGTTTGGGATACGTCACCGAAAGAGTGGAGCCGATCTCCATCCTCACTTCGCCCGGGAAATCCACGAAGAAAGACTGTGTGGCCTCAGACTCTCCGGATAGCTTGCCACCTATCTTCTCTATATCTTTCTTTAGCTTAAGGGCGTTTCCCTGAACGACTACGTCAAGATCACGAACCGGCGATCCACTGGTTAGATCGCGGACAGCTCCGCCGACCAGGAAGAGGGTAAGCCCTTTTGTTTTAGCTATTTCCCGTACTTTTGCCAGCGCATTCTGTTGCGCCTTTGAGAGCCGGTTCTCAAGAAGGTAAATATAATCGGCCATATAGGTTGCAGTCGCTCCAAGCCGGTCTTAAACGCGATTTTCCGTTTGCAAGCACAGCATAAGCCACGGAGAATCAATCGCTTAGAATCGTGTCAATACCGAAACACAAAAGCTGACTGTAACACAGCGTTGGTAAATTGACTACTCTCTGCGCAGCTTTTTCGGCCTAACCCCTTGTCTGCGTGCGACAATCCGCCAGAAGGAGATCATGTCTTCCGCGCACAAAAAAGTGATCGTTCGCCGCCTGCTCGGCGATACCCTCCCCGGCTATCTCCCCTTATCCGGGTTCGTGCGCCTTCGCTCGACTGAGAGAGACCGGGTCGTCGACCTGCTCGACCTCTCCGGCCGCGTCCTCCAGATCCCCTTGTCTGAGATCAAGCACATCTGCTATGTCCGTGAGTTCAACCTCAACGACACGGCCAACCCGGAGCGTCTGACCCGGCGCACCTTTCTTGCCCGTCCTCGCACCGAGGGTCTCTGGCTCCGCCTCACCTTCCGTGGCCAGGCTACCCCGTCCAGCGAACCTGAGCAGTTCGAAGGTCTGGCCCCTCTGGATATCACCCTGGTCGATGAAATCCTTCATGACGCCGGCCTGTTCCTGATCCCGCCCGACGTCCGTTCCAATACCCAGCGGATCTACATCCCCCGCTCCTCCATCACCGAGCTGCAGTTACTCGCCGTCATCACGACGCCTTCGCGGAAAAAACCCGCTCCCGGAGCATCCACGACCTCCCTCCAGGAAGACCTGTTCCGCAATCTGCCTCCGAACGCGAAGCCAAACTGAACGGAATCCCGTTCACCTCCCCGAAGCCGCTCTAGGCCCTTGCCCCCTCTCCCGACTATCATCGCTCCATGAAGATCACCGACCTTGCCCAGCACCTTGGAGCCACCCTCCAGGGCGATCCCGCCGTCACCATCACCGGAGTCGCCTCTATCGAGACTGCTGGCCCCGGTCATCTGACCTTCGTCGCCAACCCCAAGTACGCCTCCCTCGCCCGCACCACAAAGGCGTCCGCCATCCTCGTCGAGCCCGACTTTGCTGAAATCACTGCCGCAACCCTCAGGATTACAAATCCCTACCTCGCCTTCGCGCGCGCCATCGAGCTCTTCTACAAGCCACCGACCTACACGCCCGGCATTCATCCCACCGCAGTCATCTCCCCCACCGCCAAGATCGGAGCGAACGCTCATATCGGGGCCTATGCCGTCGTGTCCGACCATGTCGTCCTCGGCGACAATGCCGTCCTGCTGCCGCATTCGGTCATCTACGCCAACGTACGTGCCGGCAAGAACCTCCTCCTCCACTCCCATGCTGTCGTTCGAGAGCACTGCGTCCTCGGGGACAACGTCATCCTTCAGAACGGAGCCGTCATCGGAGCCGATGGCTTTGGCTTCGCGAAGCAGGCCGATGGAACCTGGTACAAGATCCTGCAGTCCGGACCGGCAGTCCTCGAAGATAACGTTGAGGTTCAGGCCAACGCCTGCATTGACAGAGCCTCAATCGGCGAAACCCGCGTCGGCTCGGGGGTCAAGGTCGACAACCTTGTCCAGGTGGGCCATGGCTCCGCGGTTGGCTCCGATACCCTGCTCTGCGCCCAGGTCGGCCTCGCCGGTTCTACCACTGTGGGAAAAAATGTCATCCTGGCCGGTCAGGTAGGGGTAGCGGGCCACTGCACCATCGGCGATGGCGTCATCGCAACCGCACAAAGTGGTATCCCCAGTGATGTCGAGCCCGGAAAGATCGTCAGCGGCTATCCCGCAATTGACAACCGGCAGTGGCTTCGCGTGGTTGCCCTGGTCAACCGTCTCCCCGAACTTCTACGCGGGATCAAGGCTTTAGCGAAGAATTAGCTTTCTTCGCCCCGAAATGAACGACAATAGATGTTGACCAAACTGTAATGTTTTGCATCTTATTGGCTAATGATTGCTGAGCCTCCCGACAAAGGCGTAAGTGTGTCCACGAACTCCCCAAACGTTCGCGTCCTGCTCCTGGACGATGAACCGGCGAATCTGCACCTTCGTTCTGCGATCCTTCGCCAGCACGGATACAGCTGCGTTCCGGCCTCCACCATTGAGGAGGCAACAGAGGCCTTCAATCATATTGACATCGCTGTGCTTGACTATCACCTCGGCTCCGGCCGATTCGGAACCGAGGTCGCATCCCACCTCCGCCGCAGCCGTCCCCAGGTTCCCATCATCATCCTGTCCGCTACCCTCGAACGCCACTTCGGAGGCGCAGAGGACATGCACCTCCTCAAGGGCTACAGCTCTGTCGACGATCTTCTGGCAGCTCTCAGCTCCTTGAAGGCCAAGCGTCTCGGCTCCCCTGTCGTCGTCGACGCTCGCGATTTTTTCTACTCGCGCATCTCACTGGCCATTGGCACCGACGTGCTCGTCCAGATCTTCGACGATCACGGGGTCTGGCTGTACTGTAACGACGCCGCAGCCGACTATCTCGGGCAATCTCGCGATTGGTTCCCGGGCCGTTGCGTATTCGACGAGATGCCTACCCTGATGCGGGACTGGAGAGATGTTCTCCGCACCGTCGCCCAGACCCGTGAGACCTATATCGACCGCACCCGTCGCGGCCTGCTCGCGCTTCCTCGCCACGGCGAGCAGAACGTTACGTGGAGCGTCCTGGCTTTCCCTATTACCCTCCACGACTCCCGCACCGGCGTTCTTCTCACCGCCCGTATCCTCGAGCGCTCGTCTTCTTTCTTCTCCTAAACAACTGGCTGGTACGCTAAATCTGTATGCATCCTCTCCGCCGTTGCCTTGTTTTGCTGCCTGTGATCCTGTTCACCGGTTGCCACTCCTCCTTTGTCGAGGCCACCATCTCCAACCGTACCTCGCAGCGAATCGAGCTGATCGAAGTCGATTATCCCACTGCAAGCTTTGGAACCCAGGCTCTTGCTCCGGGAGCCGACTTCCACTATCGCTTCAAGGTTCTCGGAGAGGGCAAGCTCAAGCTCACCTACACCGACGCTGCCAATCACGAGCAGAAATCTGAAGGCCCTAATCTCACCGAAGGCGCCGAAGGCCCTCTCCATATCGTCATTCAGCCCGATCGGACTTCGTGGCAAAACGACACAATCCATCGCTAGAGTTTTACATTGCCTTTATTCAGAAATTGGAACGCGCATAGTTCCGCTGCCATCTAAGGCTGCATGAGCATGCAACAGATCAAACTAGGTTCACAAGGTGCAGTCGTCTCCCGCATGGGACTCGGCTGTATGGGCATGAGCGAGTTCTACGGCGAGCGCAACGATGAAGAATCCGCCGCGACCATCCTTCGTGCCCTTGACCTCGGCATCAACTTCCTCGATACCGCAGATACCTACGGAATCGGCGACAACGAGGAACTCGTCGGCAGGACCATCCAGCCCCGACGCGATGAAGTCTTTCTCGCTACGAAGTTCGCCAATGTCCGCAAGAAAGATGATCCCAGCTTCTGGAAGATCAGCGGGAAGCCGGAGTACGTCAAAAGCGCGTGCGATGCCTCACTCAAGCGTCTCGGAATCGACCATATTGATCTCTACTATCAGCATCGCGTCGATCCCGAGGTTCCCATCGAGGAAACCGTCGGAGCGATGGCGGAGCTGGTCAAAGCCGGAAAGGTAAAGTACCTCGGACTCTCCGAGGCTTCCTGCTCCACCATACGCCGCGCTCACAAGGTGCATCCCATCACAGCCCTGCAGACTGAATATTCTCTCTGGGAACGCCACGTCGAAGACGAGATCCTTCCCACCATTCGCGAACTGGGGATCGGCTTCGTTCCTTACTCTCCGCTTGGTCGCGGCTTCCTCACCGGTGCGATCAAAAGCGTGGCCGATCTCGGAGATAAAGATTTTCGCGCTTCACGCTATCCCCGGTTTTCCGGAGAAAACTTCAATAAGAATCAAGCTCTCGTTGAACGCGTCCGTGCCATCGCCGAACGCAAGGGAGTTAAACCGGGCCAACTCGCACTCGCATGGGTTCTCGCCAAAGGCGAAGACATGGCTCCTATCCCCGGCACCAAGCGGCGAAAGTATCTTGAAGAGAATGCAGCGGCTGCAGAGATCCGCCTCACCCCGGCCGAGGTTGCAGAGCTCGAAGCCGCCATCCCTCAGGATGAGATCGCCGGAGCTCGCTACACCGAGGCAAGCCTCAAAACCATCGACAAGTCCTGATCGAGTCCTTTCCACCGGGGTGCCGACATCCATCGGCCGGCACTCCGAAGCTCTCCATCTCCAATCCCGGTAGCGCATCTCATGTCCGGGCCTCTTGAACTCCCGCTGCTATCCTGTCTGTATGGCGCATGGTTACTTCATCACCTTTGAGGGTCTGGACGGTTCCGGTAAAACCACCCAGCTCCGCCGTCTCAGCGCCTGGTTGGAATCAGAAGGCCACAAAGTCATTGCTCTCCGTCAGCCCGGAGGTACCGCCCTCGGGGACCGCGTGCGCTCCATCTTGCTGGACTCGCGTTCTGAAGCCACTCTGGGACCCATCGCTCCACTCGCAGAGATGGCTCTGATGTTTGCCGATCGGGCTCAGTCCATCCAGGAGATCATCCTGCCCGCACTCGCCGATGGAGCTATCGTTCTCTGCGACCGCTATACCGATTCGTCAGAAGCCTATCAGGGTGCAGGACGCCAGCTCGGCTCCGAACGCATTCTGGCCATGCACCGTGCAGTCTGCGACGACCTCCAACCCGATCTCACCCTGTTGCTTCTCCCCTCGCTCGACTCCTCGCTTAACCGCGCCCGCCGACGCAATCAGCGCAACGTTCAGCGAAAAGGCGAGGACGAGAATCGGTTCGAGCGCGAAGACGACGAGTTCTACCGGCGTATCTATCAGGCCTATGAGGTCATCGCTCAGCGCGAACCCAGCCGCGTCGTTGCCATACGAGACGACGCATCCATCGAGCAGATTGCCACGCATATTCGCGAAATCGTCTCCGCCCGCATCCCCACCCCGGTCGCCTGAAACTTACTTCCTTACCCGACCATCATCTAACGATCATGAGCGAATGGAAGTTGCCTCCCGGCCTACGGTTCTCGCTTCCCTTTTACGCCCACAAACCCTGGGTCAAACTGGGCGAGCCCATCCGCCTCTTCGAATATCTCCACCGCACCTATGGCGCCATCGCCCACTACCGTTTCATGGGCACGCCCATCATCTTCCTCAATAACCCCGACTACATCCGAGAAGTCCTCGTCACCCAAGCCTCCTCCTTCGTCAAGGAGCGCACCGTGCGCCGCATGAAGATCCTTCTTGGCGAAGGCCTCATCACCTCCGACGATCCCATCCATATTCGTCAGCGTCGCATCGTCGCCCCCGCCTTCCATCGTCAGCGCATCGCCGCCTACGCAGACGAGATCGTCACCAGCTCAGACGATCACATCACCGGATGGAAGGAAGGCGATACGCTCGACATCTCCGCCGCGATGATGAGCCTCTCGCTCCAGATCGTGGCCCGCACTCTCTTCCATACCCAGGTCACCGACGACATTCGCCGCATTAATGACGAGGTCAACGCCATCATGGAGATCTACAACTTCCTCATCGCCTTCCCGCGAATGGAAGCCGTGCTCGATCTCCCATTCCCGGTGCCGATTCCGAAGATCAACGCCTTCCGCCGTTCGCGCGCTCTGCTCGATGAAGTCGTCAATCGACTCATCCGCGAACATCGGGCCAGCGGAGAAGACCAGGGAGATCTCCTCTCCATGCTTATCTCCTCACGCGACGAGGACGGCTCCGCACTCTCCGACACGCAGATTCGCGATGAGGTCCTCACCATCTTTTTAGCTGGCTATGAGACGACAGCGAACGCTCTCGCCTGGACCTGGTACCTGCTCTCGCAAAACCCTGAAGCCGAAGCAAAGCTCCATGAAGAACTCGATCAGGTCTTAGGCACCTTCAAAGACGAACCCCTCGATGGTGTGTCATTCCGAGCGGAGGCCCAAAGGGCCGTAGCCGAGGAATCCCTGCATTTTGCGATGCCAGGACAGCCACGGAATCAGGCCTCGGAGCAGCCAACAACGCCGCGGCAACATCGGCTCCCCACCCTGGCCGACTATCCCAGCCTGCGCTACACCGAACAGGTCTTCGCCGAATCCATGCGCCTCTATCCGCCCGCATGGGCCATGGGACGCCTTTCCACCCAGCCCGTCACCCTCGGCCCGTACCGCATCCCGCCCGGCTCGCACTTCTTTATGAGCCAGTACATCGTCAGCCGCTCACCGGAGTTTTACTCCGATCCGTTGCGCTTCGATCCTGACCGATTTACCCCGGAAGCCAAGGCCGCTCGTCCCCGCTTCACCTACTTCCCCTTCGGGGCAGGATCGCGTCAATGCATCGGTGAAAGCTTCGCCTGGATGGAGGGTGTACTCGCCATCGCCACGATCGCCTCACGCTGGCGTATGAAGTACCTCGGTGCGGCGCCACCGGTCCCGCAGGCGAAGATCACTCTTCGGCCACGGGATCCTGTCATGATGCGACTCTTTCGGCGTTAGCGAAAACGAAAGACAAGGCCCGCCGAAAAGGAGAGCAGACCTGAAGACGGATAGGATGGATTCGGAGTTCCGATCGGCGCGTTGCCCACGGCTGAGCTGCTGGTCGTCGTCAGCGTTCCATACCCGATCTCAAATACTCTTGCATCCAGATGACGGGCGAGTCTGTAGTCGGCACCGGCGAAGATTCCATATCGCCCACGGCTGGTCTTGATCGATTGATGAGGCGCCCGACTGGTTCCTACACCGCCGGTAAGCTCGACGTAAGGCCTCCACTTAGGCGATATCGACGTCGCTTCCACTCGTGCGCCAATCAGGAAGTTGTTCATCCGGCCAGTGTTCCAGCCCTGAATCGAATCGCGCAGATCGATTCCCACATTCACATTCTTGCCATGGGCAAAGTTGTAGTATCCCCCGATATTCGCACCCCAGAAGACCTGAGACGTATTGCCCGCGCCCAGGAATGCAAACGGCCCCGTATCCGGCTGCGAATTGCTCACTCGAGTAGCGATTGGATTGACATAAACGCCGATCTGGCCATGAGCGGAGATAGGAAGAAGAACGAGGGCTAAAAATAAAGCGGAGAACAACAATTTCATCAACAGAGTCCTTGTTTGTGTGGGGCTTACAACAATCCTGCTACTCCATCCAGTGTAGCGGGCATTTCCGGCTCCAAACCATGCATCCTGAAAAGTGTACCTCGCCCCACACCCAAACACGGCCTTTCCGCCGCTTCAGAACGCCCAAAAGCCGTTATTCCGAGTAAAGCCGAAGACCGTATCGGCGCAGGCCATGCAAAAGCCTTCATTCCGAGCGGAGGCCGTGCACAGGTCGTCGTTCCGAGCCCAGGCCGTAGGCCGTAGGCGAGGAATCCCTGTATTCTTCCCGTACCGCCCAAAATGACGGCTAAGCAACCACTCCTAAGCCTTCACCTTAGGATTCAATGAATAGGTTCCCGTCAGCTTTGCCTCTCCCAGTACATGCCCCTTCATCGCCGCCCGAACATTCTCCGCGGTCACCTCACCCTCAAAATCCAGCTCGTTTATATCCAGCGCATAGACCGTGAAGATGTAGTGATGCACAATCGAGTCGTTCCATGGAGGGCAGGGTCCGTCGTAGCCGAAGTAATCCCCTTCCATCTGCGGATCGCTCGCGAACCACCCCGTGTAGCTGTTTATCCCATGCCTCATCCCGCCCGACGCCGCAGGCCCGCGCTTTCCATGCGGAGTCACCCCATCGCTCTGACTTCCTGCCTCGACCCCTCTCACATCTGCCGGAATGTCGATCAGGATCCAGTGATAAAAATCCACACGAGGCAGCGAGGCAGGAACTTCACGCCCCTCCTGATTCACATCGTCGCCCTTGCTCGGAACATCAGGATCGTGCACGATCAGCGCAAAAGACTCCGTACCCTTCGGCACATCCGTCCACGCTAATTGTGGATTTCGGTTGCTGCTCAAAGCCACGTGATTCTTCGCATCCGGAACCGCAAAGGCAAACTCACCGGGAATCGCTGCTCCATCCTTAAAGCTGTCGCTCGTCAGTTTCATACTTCTCCTCACATCCAGAATACAAATCAACTCGCGCTACTTATCTCTCTCGCCGGAATAAAGACTTTTAAAAGACTTATCTCCCATCTTTTTTAAGAAACGCATCGTCGTCGATAAAGAGAGCTGTCGCATTCGGAGTCGGATCCTCGAGCACCAACGTGTAAAGCTCCGGAGCACCGCCAGACGGCGTAAGCGTAAGCGTGTAATCGTTCATCGAATATGTCCCACTCTGCACCGGCTTCCTTCCCCCGAACGTTCCCGCCGCATTGCTGTTATCAAAGCTGGCCGCCGAAAATCCCGACTTCTGATACCTCCCATCCGTCGTAAGCGTAAGGTACTTCTCCGAGACCACGCTGGTCGACTGCGTCGCCATATTCCCCACCATCGCAAACGTGCTCGTGTACTTTCCGTTCATCCGCAAATCATGCACTGGCGTAATACGCGTATAGTGTGCTCCCGCATCGAACCCTCCCTTTCCGCTCGGAGTCCACGCTCCGCTCTCCTCCTCCAGCAACCCATACTCCCCCAACCATCGCAGTCGGATCGTGCCCCCCTGAATCTCATAGGTCCCGCAATTCTTCGGCTTCGCCTTACAAGCACTCGCGAAGTCGATATCCAGAACATGCCCATCCTTCGGCAGATCACGATACGCCTGCCCGCTCGGCAGCAGAACAACGTAGTCGCGAATCGCCCGCAGATCCATGCCTCCGAGTGGATTGATCGTATTCTGGAGCCTGTTCGACCAGTAAAGCCCGCTCTGCCCACTCGCCCCCTTCGGTCGATTGAAATCCCACAACGCTGACTCCGGCTGCGAAGCGAAATGCAACGACGCCACCATCGCCTCGAACTCGTCATCCGCCTTCGACATCAGGCTCTCCCAGTCCGAACGCATCAGAATCATCGCCAGCAACAAACGGCCATCCGGCGCAACCATTCCCACAGCACGAACTCGTGCGCGCGGATTCCCCGGAAGATTCAGCCTTCCTCCATCGCGCACCGTGCGAGCCTCCTGCCCACCTCGCGTCACTCCCTTGTGGACATACTTCAGCTCCAGCGGAGGTCCAGGAAAGCTCCTCCTCACCGCAGCCGGAAACGCCTGATCGATCGAACCCTGCATCGGCTGCATGCTCAGAACCACCAGCAGCTTCGCATCCCTCGTGTCCTTCTCTCTCATCGTCTTCTGCAGAATCACCTGATCCGGCGCGCTCTTCGTCACCGCCCACCCCGCAACCGAAGCCAGCGAGGCATCTCCCACCTTCACCGGCCCACTCGCCGCCACAGCCATACCTTGCGCCACCGCAGGCGCGCCTTGTGCAGTTGGAGCAGGAGAACTCTGCGCTGCCGGCGGAGCATTTTGCACCGGCGGAGCTTGAGCCTCTCCGGCAGGAGGCACAGCATTCGCGGGAGTCTCAGTCTTCGCTGAAGCTGCCGCAGCAGGCGCACTCGAAGCAGCAATCCTGCTCAAATCCGCACCATACTTCTGCGACGGATCATGCTCCGGCTGCCGCAGCACGTTCGCCATCCCCGCACACAAAAACACCGTCTTGAAATTGTGAGCATTGAACTCCTTCAGCGCCTCCGCTTTCAAGCCGTCATACTCGCCCGGCGCAAGCTCCGTCTTCATCGGGCCATCCTCCAGAGTCCTCCAATGGTTCCGTTGCTGCCACGCCGCCACCGCCGCCGCATACTGCTGCAATCCATTCCGGTTCTTGGATGTGCACCACGTCCCCAGTGAAAACGCATACGCCGCCTGCTTGGCCGTCTGCGCCAGAATCTGAACATCCGCCGGCGCAAGGTGCTGTTGTTCCCCGGCATTCTGAGCCCACGCAATCATCCCCGCGCAGAGCACAACTCCTGCGCCTGCTTTCTTAACGAGAAAAAATCTCATCCTCAAAAAGAAGGAAAAAACACCCCGCAGGTTGCCAGCAGATCCAAGTTGTTAATAATCCTTTAGCAGCCTCACTCACCACAAAAATTTGGCAAAAACTTGCGCGCCTCAACAACAGCACATCGAGGGAGCGTATCTTAACCCGCATGAGAGGTGTCCCATGCTCAGGAGAGACTTCCTTCGCCGTTCCGCCAAGGGCCTCGGAGCCGCCTGGCTAGCCAGCAACTCCCCCGCCGCGCTGGCCGCCGCCGAGCAACTTCCAAAAAAACTCTCCGCCCAGGATGAAGTCACCCTCGGCAAGACCGGCATCCGCACCACGCGGCTCGCCATGGGCACCGGAACCGTCGGTTTCGGAGGCTCCTCCAACCAAACCCGCCTCGGCTCCAATCCCTTCACCCGTCTCCTGCTCGACGGCTACAACGACAACGGTCTGCGCTTCTTCGACACCGCCGACTCCTACGGCTCCCATCCCAACGTCCGCGAAGCCATCAAGCAACTTCCTCGCGACAAAGTCGTCGTCATGACCAAGTCCGACATCCGCGACGCCGCAGGCATGCGTCGCGCTCTCGATCGTTACCGCCGCGAGCTCGGCACCGAGTACATCGATATCCTTCTCGTCCACTGCGTCACCGAAGGCGACTGGACCACGCGCTATCGCGGCGTCATGGACGTCCTCAGCGAGGCCAAACAGAAAGGCGTCATCCGCGCCCACGGCTGCTCCTGCCACTCCATCGAGGCTCTTCGCGCCGCCGCAGCCTCCCCCTGGGTAGAGGTCGATCTCGTCCGACTCAATCCCATCGGCTCACACATGGACGCCGATCCCGACACCGTCCTCAAGGTCGTCAAAAAGATGCGCGCCGACGGCAAGGGCATCGTCGGCATGAAGATCCTCGGACAAGGCGACCTCCGCGACCGTCCCGCCGAAGCCATCCGCTACGCCCTCGCCACCGGAGTCCTCGACGCCTTCACCATCGGCGCCGAATCCCGCAAAGAACAGGACGACCTCACCCACAAAATCGCCGCCGCGTAACCACAAAATCGCAGCCGCATCGAAATCTGAGCCCGCCTCAAAAGCTCGTCATTCCGAGCGCCACAAAAGAGTGTCATCCGGAGCGGAGCAAAGCAATGTGTCATTCCGAGCGGAGCGAAGCGAAGTCGAGGAACCCCCGCATTTCGTTCGCATCTCCAGATCACTCAAATGAGGCAAATAAAAAGGGCCACAAAGAGCGGCCCTTCATTGGCAGGAACTATAGATTTGTCATCCCGACCGAAGCGCAGCGAAGTGGAGGGATCTGCTTCTCTACCGCCGATCCCTCCACGCCTGCGAACCGGAGCTATTCCACCAACGCCGGAGCAGACCGCCGCTTTCTTCCACTGATCAGATAAACCGCCGCCCGCAATTCCAGCAAAGGATCATCCGAAGGCTCAATCCCATCCAGCCGCGGAATCGGATCGAAGATAATCACCTTCGCCTCCTGCGCATTGTCCTCAACCGGCTTCGTCAGCTCCAGCGTCCCAAGCTCCACTACCTTGCGATCCTCCGGCCAGTGCACCGTCGCATCGTTCACAACGTCACCATCGTTCGCCACCTGCACCAGAATCTTGAACCGCACCGGCTCTTTCGCCACACGCTCCAGAATCTCGTCGAACAGATAGTTCGTTCCCTTGGCAGCGGCACCCTCCGCGCTCAGATGTTCCACCTCCGCCTCGGGAACCATCGTGTACCTTCCAAACTTGCTCACACCGTCCTTGTTGGTGAACTTCATCGCCGTAAGCCCGAAGTACTTCTCTTTGGCGAAGCTCACCGGTAGCGGCGTAATCGCCTGCACAAACGCCAGAGCCTTCGGATGACTTCCCACGAACTCCTGCACCTTCGCCTTATCCGGCTGCGTCACCGCGCGCAGAAACTCCAGAAACTCCGTCCCATTCGTCGCCGGAAATGCGTTCGCCGAGTGCGCCACGATATCCGTGTGCACATGTTCTGCAAGATTGAATCGGATCGCCATGCCTCGCGGATCCCCATTCGGATCGTTATCCGGAATCAGGGGAAGCCCGGTACCGTTTGAAAACCTCACTGTCACCGGCGTCGAGCTCTGCACCGCATGCTGTGCTCGAGTCAGCGATGCTGCTTCCTTCCCAGGCGTAAAAGTGCCCGTCAACATCGT
>Ga0268266_10001972_pt1 | contig 23011 bp, 17 predicted proteins | sample KBSS13metaG_FD_190356 | JGI IMG/M metagenome (GOLD analysis project Ga0268266, IMG submission 190356) | Switchgrass rhizosphere microbial communities from Kellogg Biological Station, Michigan, USA - KBS S1-3 metaG (SPAdes) (version 2) | ecosystem: Host-associated > Plants > Roots > Rhizosphere... | reverse complement strand
TCGCGCCGTGCCTCTTTTTGTCCCCGGAAATTCATCAGCAAGCAAGTATCCTGTATCTATGCCGCCAGCCGAAGCTCACGAAGCCCAGCAGCCTCTCCGCTACGACACCGGCACCTCATCCTCCGCCAAGGCGCAGTTCGAGTCCTGGGGACGTTATCCGACCTACGCGGCGAATGTGATCCCCCTGCACTGGCAGGGCGACTTCCCCGCGGTCGCGCAGAATCTCCACAACGGAATCCTTCCCGTCGGCCTCGGACGCAGCTACGGAGACGTTTGCCTGCTCAAAGATGGCAACCTGCTCGCCACGCCAGGGATGAACCGCATCATCGCCTTCGACCGCGAGACTGGCCTGCTGACCGCCGAGGCTGGAATCTCGCTCGCGCAGATCCTCGACTTCGCCGTACCGCGCGGCTTCTTCCTCCCCGTCACCCCGGGAACGAAGTATGTCACCCTCGGCGGAGCGATCGCCAACGACATTCACGGCAAAAACCACCACGTCGCCGGAACCTTCGGCCGTCACGTCACCGAGTTCGAGATCGTCCGCTCCGACGGCAGCTTCTACTACTGCTCTCCGACGAAGAATCCAGAATTCTACGCGATGACCATCGGCGGCCTCGGCCTCACCGGCCTCATCCGCTGGGCGACCCTCCAGCTCAAACCCATCGTCTCCCGGATGATCGACTACGAGGGCATCCAGTTTCACGGCATCGACGAGTTTCTCGCTCTCACCGAAGCCAGCAAAGAGATCGAGTACACGGTCAGCTGGGTCGACTGCACCTCGACCGGAAAGAACTTCTGCCGCGGCATCTTCATGCAGGGCGATCACTCCACCAAGCGAGCGCCGCTCAAAACTTCGCCCGATCCGAAGCTGGTCTTCCCCATCGACGCCCCCGGCTTCGCTCTGAATCACCTCAGCGTCGCCGCCTTCAACACGCTCTACTTCCACAAGCAGATGAGCAAGCGTCAAGTCTCGCTGGTCGATTACGAGCCCTTCTTCTATCCGCTCGACAAGGTCCTGCGCTGGAACCGCATGTACGGCAAGCGCGGCCTGCTCCAGTTCCAGTACGCAATTCCATGGAACAACGCGCGCGAGGGAACGGTAGCCATTCTCAAAGAGGTTGCGAAATCCGGCCTCGCCAGCTTCCTCGCCGTGCTCAAGGCCTTCGGAGACGTTCCCTCGCCCGGTGTGATGAGCTTCCCGAAACCGGGTCTCACGCTCGCCCTCGACTTTCCAATCAAGCCGGACAAGAGCTTCCCGCTCTTTGAGCGTCTCGCGGACATGACGCTCGAGTTCGGCGGCCGCCTCTACCCGGCGAAAGACGCCGCCATGACCGCAGCCCAGTTTCAGGCCTTCTATCCCGACTGGCAACAGTTAGCTCGCTTTCGCGATCCCATGATCACCTCCAGCTTCTGGGAGCGCGTCACCGGAGATCAGCCCAGCTTATGAATCAGAACCAAACGGAAAGCAATACCCCAGCACATCGCAGAATCCTTGTCCTCGGCGCAACCTCCGGCATCGCCGAAGCCACCTGCCGCATCTGGGCCTCGCAGGGCGCGAGCCTCTTTCTGGTCGCACGCAACGCCGAAAAACTCGCAGCAGTCGCAGCCGATCTGCGCGCGCGAGGAGCCAGCTTCGTGGATACCGCGGTCGCGGATCTGGACAATACGGAACATCATCCCGCGTTGCTGGCTCATGCCGTGAACACGCTTGCGGGACTCGATGTGGCTTATCTCGCGCACGGTGTCCTTGGCGATCAAACCCGCGCCGAACAGGACTTCAACACTGCCGCGCACATCCTGCACACTAACCTCATGGCTCCGGTATCGCTGGTCACCTGGCTGGCGAACTTCTTCGTGCAGCGTCGGAACGGTGTGATCGCCGTACTCTCATCGGTTGCTGGCGATCGCGGGCGAAAGTCGAACTACGTCTACGGCTCGTCGAAGGCAGGCCTCTCCGCATTTCTTGCAGGGCTGCGCAACAGGGTTGATCGCGAAGGTGTAACTGTCCTTACCATCAAGCCTGGACCGACGAAGACCGCGATGACCGCAGGAATGAAAGGTTCCGAGAAGTTTGCCGACGTCAACGCGGTAGCGAAGTCCATCGTTGCCGCAGTCGACAAACGTGTGGACAATCTCTACGTCCCGCTCCAGTGGCAGCCCATCATGTTCGTCATTCGCCACATTCCGGAGCGCGTCTTCAAGAAGCTGAATCTTTGAACAGTTAGATCTCCAGCTTTCGCAGGTTGATTCTCTTTCCGATCTGCTGTTGTTGCGCCATCTGTTGCTGCCTCGTTGGAGGCGGAAGCTGTTCGGGGAGCCGTGTAGCCTTTTCAACCAGAATCGACCAGTCCTCAGGGACGGGAAGCTCATACTCGAGTCCCGCGTTTGGCGTGCTTGGAGTTACGCGCACGGCAACGGTCAAATCGCTGGCAGCACGACCGCGAAACATACCGCGAGTCGGCGGAACGTCGGCGTAATCGCGCCCTATCGCAGTGCGGATGTGTCTCTCCCCTGCGACCAGCCAGTTGGTCGGGTCGAATCCCACCCACCCGAGCTGTGGCAGAAAAGCTTCAATCCAGGCGTGCGTAGCAGAGTGAAGGGAGCGGTCATGGTCCGCAACCCCGTGATAGAGATAGCCGCTGACGTAACGGCAGGGAATTCGCAGCTTCGAACGAATAAGCGTGATCATGATATGCGCGAAGTCCTGGCAGACGCCGGCCTTTGTGCTCAACGCCAGATCGATAGGAGAATCCACCTGCGTGGACTTCGGCTTGTAGTCGAAGTACTCGTAGATCTGCTGGTTCAAATTGTGTAGAACCAGCAGTGGATCGTCGCGACGTCGAACGTCTAGCTCCTTGGCCAGGCTGTCGAGCGCCTCGGTCGGCTGCGCAAATTCGCTCGGCAGCAACATCTCCCAATAGTCGCCTTTTTCGACCATCGCATCCAGTTCGGCCCAGGCATCGGGCGCGAGGAAAGATGGCATCGATCCGGAAGGCTGCGCCTCCACCAAAGATTCAGCAACAATTACGAGCTGCGGATGGGAGCCTGGAATATCGAAGTGATGCACATGATTGGAGAGATGGTCGCGGTAGCTGAAGACACGGCATCGCGGACTGACGGAGAGATGAAAGGTAAGGCAGCGCTGGTTCTGGTCGCTGCGCGGGTGCATTCGCATCTCCATCATGCTTTCGCTGACCGGGTTACTGTAAAGAAACTTCGTCAGATGTCGTATCGAGTAAAACATTGCGCTGGCCTCCTTTCTAGCCTGCAAGGGCGATCTGAATCGAGTAGTCCACGTACAGTTCGTAGATGGTGTCGTGAATTGCACGGCACTGAACCTGAATGTTGCGCAGCACCGCCACGATGTCCTGGTTCAGGATATCGTCAATGCTGCTGAAGCTCAGCATAGCGTGCAACCTTCCGCCCAGTCGGTGCAGAGGTTCGGCGCGCTGCTTCCCGCTCTCACGTTGAATGGCTTCGAGTGCGCCCTGCATACTGTCGATGGCAAAACGCAGAGAGTGCGGAAACTGCTCGTCGAGCAAAAGGAATTCGAGGATCCGGTCCGGAGTCAGATCTGCGGTGTAGACCTTGCAGTACGCCTCAAATGCGGTGGCCGAGCGCAACAGGCCCATCCACTCCAGGTACTCGTTCCCTTCGGGGATTCGCTCCGGATGTACCCAGAGATCGTCATGGTAAGCCTCAAGCAGCATTGCCGTTGCAGCCGCCCGCTCTATGAATCTGCCTACCTGAATGAACTGCCATCCCTCCCCGTGGCTCATCGTCGAGTCGGTAATGCCCTGAAACTGGTGGATGGAATCCATTACGAATTGAAGAAACTCCGACGAATCAACTTCTGCCTGTATTCCCGGTTTTGTGACATGAAGATAAAGCGAGTTGAGCTGATGCCACTGCTCAGTTGAGATCTGTTCGCGAACGTGTCGCGAGTTTTCGCGGGCGGCCATAATGCAGCTGACGATCGAAGTCTTGTGCTGGATGTCATACGCCAGGGCGTTCGTCAGCTTGTAAGGATCGCCATTCCATTCGATCCCTTGAGGATGACCAAGCGCATGCAGTACTCGTACCCATCGCTGTTCCGAGCTGGTGGAGCTTTCGTCGAGCATAAGGCTCAGATTCACTTCCAGCAGTCGCGCCGTATGCTCGGCGCGCTCAAGGTAGCGGCTCATCCAATACAGACTGTCGGCAACGCGGGACAGCATCGGTTAACTCCTTTCATTGACTCAGAACCCATGTATCTTTGCTTCCACCGCCCTGCGATGAATTCACCACCAGCGAGCCTCGTGTGAGCGCAACCCTGGTCAACCCTCCAGGCACAACAGTCACGCGGTCGCCATAGAGAACATAGGGACGCAGATCAACGTGGCGCGGTTCGAGCGCATCCTCTACCAGGCAGGGAGCGCGAGAGAAAGAGATGGTCGGCTGCGCGATGTAGTTTCTCGGATCGGCTTCGATGCGGCGAGCGAATTCGTCTCGCTGCTCCGCAGTCGAATGAGGGCCGATCAACATGCCGTAGCCTCCGCTCTCGCCGACAGTCTTGACGACGAGCTTGTCGAGGTTGGCGAGCGTGTGCTGTCTCTCGTTGCGGCGTGTCATCAGAAAGGTTTCTACGTTTTTGAGGACCGGCTCTTCGCTGAGGTAATAACGAATGATCTCCGGCACATACGCATACAGTGCCTTGTCGTCGGCCACGCCGGTCCCGAACGCATTTGCGAGGCTCACATTGCCGGCGCGATAGGCGTTGAAGAGCCCGGCGACACCGAGGATCGAATCGGGTCGGAAGGCCAGGGGATCGATGAAGTCGTCATCGACGCGACGGTAGATCACGTCCACGCGACGCAGACCGCTGGTGGTCCGCATGTAGACGATGTTGTCGTGAACAACTAGGTCGCGGCCCTCAACCAGCTCGATGCCCATCTGGCGAGCGAGGTAAGCGTGCTCGAAGTAGGCGGAGTTGAAGACGCCGGGCGAGAGTAGGACAATGTTCGGCTCCGGACGTCCTTCGGGGGCCAAAGAACGAAGCGTTCCCAGCAGCAGCTGCGTGTACTGCTCGATGGGCCGCACGTTGTAGCTGCGGAAGAGCTGAGGAAAGATTCGCTTCATCACGCGGCGATTAGTGAGCATGTAGCTGACGCCGCTTGGGACTCGCAGATTGTCTTCAAGCACAACGAACTCGCCGTTTTCCAGCCGGATCAGATCGGTTCCGCAGATCGCGATGTAGATGTTGCGCGGCACCTGCAGGCCAACCATCTGGCGGCGGTACTGCTTACAGCTGAAGACGACCTCGCGGGGAACGATTCCGTCGCGAAGGATCAGGCCTTCGTTATAGATGTCCTTGAGGAACAGATTCAGCGCTGTGATGCGCTGCATCAGTCCATGCTCAACCTTCGACCATTCTGCCGCGGTAATGATGCGGGGCAGAAGATCGTAAGGGAAGATCTTCTCGGTTCCTTCCTGACGTCCGTAGACCGTGAAGGTGATGCCCTGATTCAGAAAGCTGAGGTCAGCGGCCTGCTTTCTGCGTTGAAGCTCATCGGAGGGCAGAGAAGAGAAGTGATCCAGCAGGAGCTCGTAGTGCCTGTGGAGTTCGCCGGGCGCGGTGAACATCTCATCGTAGGCATGGTCCAGCAGATAGTTCTTCATTGCCATCTGCGCGAACTGCATGGAAGCATTCTGGGTCATGGGAGAAATTGAATGAAACCAAACTAACCCTGCGCCGGGTTCGAAAATGGAACTCTTGCTCTGCTGCGGACGTGGCAGCGGGTTTACTTCTCCAGCCTGTGGCCTTCTTTGCTGAAATAGCTCAACTGGCGGCGAAAGCAGCGCTGGTGCTCAAGATCGAAGGCGATACATGAGTCGAATGGCTTCGAGTATACATGCAGGCTGATGCAGCCCATGTTGCCTGCATTTTCAATCTGGTGGATGGTCTGCAGCTTATCCACCGTCACCATACCGGTGCCCTCGGCGCAGCTGACACTGCGGATCTTGTCGAGCTGAATCTCGGTGGCTCCGCCAAGGCAGTCGATGTTGACGACGTTCTGGTTCTCAGGGGCGTTGCAGTGGGTGTGGTGGTACTCGTGAGTGAGAACCTCGCCCTGCGAGACGGTCATCCAGCCGAGCTGGCCGTTGTGAGTGTGGATGGCGGTCTTCTGGCCGGGCGACCAGCAGATGGTCATCACTTCGAACAGCTCGTCGCGGTAGATCAGATTGCGTGTGTAGAAGCTGTCGCGCCACCAGACGTAGTCGTGAAGGGCCTCGGGGCGAAGGGTGGTCGCCGCCATGTAGTCGGCGATCCGGTCTTTGGTGATCAGGTCCCGCTCCAGCTGGCGTAGTCCGGCGATGAAGTCCGCTACGCTGGTCCGGAGCGGGTGGGTACAGGCTGCGATCTCTGGTGCGGACATAAATTCTGCTCCTCCCACGAGCTTTCTCTGTATTATCTCGCGGGACGGGGCCGATTCCGCTGTTTTTACGCTGTGTTCTTCATCCTGAGGCCCTTGCCGGCTCTTCGAACCGGGCATCTGCGGTAAACTAAGAGAACGCGCGCATTTTCAGTTTCTTCCCATCCTTTGAGCGCGAAAAGACAGGACATTTACGCAGTGAGCCAGCAGCCGATCCGTAACATCGCCATCATCGCCCACGTCGACCACGGCAAGACCACGCTCGTCGACGCCATGCTTCGCCAGTCGGGTACTTTCCGCAGCAACGAGGCCGTCGCCGATCGAGTCATGGACTCGAACGACCTTGAAAGGGAGCGCGGCATCACGATTCTGGCCAAAAATACGGCCATCCACTACAAGGACTCGAAGATCAACATCGTCGACACACCGGGCCACGCCGACTTCGGCGGCGAGGTGGAGCGCGCGCTGAAGATGGTGGACGGCGTGGTGCTGCTGGTAGATGCCTCCGAGGGGCCGCTGCCACAGACCCGTTATGTTCTGGGCAAGGCGCTCGAGGCCAAGCTGACCCCGATCCTGGTGATCAACAAGATCGACCGGCCGGACGCCCGTCCGCAGGAGGTCCTGAACGAGGTCTATGACCTGTTCATCGATCTGGACGCCGATGAGAGCGTGCTCGAGTTCCCGGTGATCTACACGAACGGCAAGCTGGGCACGGCCACGATGGACCTGGACAAGCCAGGCACGGACCTGATGCCGCTGTTCGACCTGATCCTGGCGACGATTCCGGTCGCACCGGGCTCGCCCGATGGCGATCTGCAGGTGCTGGTCACCAACCTTGACTACTCGGACTACCTGGGCCGCCTGGCGATTGGCCGTGTCTTCAACGGCACACTGCGCAATGGGCAGGAGGTCAACGTCTCGCGTGCCGACGGATCGCTGGCGCCAGTGAAGATCACCAAGCTCTTCACCTACGATGGCCTGAAGCGCATCGATACGGACTCCACTGAAGTTGGCGACATCGTTGCGATTGCGGGTATTGAGAACATCACCATCGGTGACAGCTTTTGCGCGATTGAAGACCCCAAGCCTCTGCCGCGCATCAAGATCGATGAGCCGACCATCGCAATTGTCTTCTCGGTCAACAACGGTCCGTTCGCGGGTAAAGAAGGCAAGCAGGTCACCAGCCGCAACATCAAGGAGCGCCTGGAGCGCGAGCTGCTGATCAACGTCTCAATCAGGGTCGAAGACACCGGATCGCCCGACAGCTTCAAGGTGATGGGCCGCGGTGAGCTTCAGCTTTCCGTGCTGATCGAGAACATGCGCCGCGAAGGTTTCGAGCTGATGGTCTCGCGTCCGACGATCGTCACCAAGCGCATCGACGACGCGCTGATGGAGCCCTCGGAGATTCTTTCGGTCGACGTACCCGAGGAGTTCTCGGGTACCGTCATCCAGAAGCTTGGACCGCGCAAGGGCGAGATGACCAAGATGTCGAATCACGGTTCCGGCCGCGTCCGCATGGAGTTCAATGTGCCGTCGCGTGGCCTGATCGGTCTGCGCAACGAGATGCTGACCGAGACCCGTGGAACGATCATCATGAACTCGATTGCCGGTGAGTACATCCCCTACACCGGGGAGATTCCGCAGCGTCCTTCGGGCGCTCTTATCTCCGACCGTCAGGGGACGACGACCACCTACGCACTCTCCGGTCTCGAAGACCGAGGCGTCCTGTTCGTTCCAGACGGCACCGAGGTCTACGAGGGCATGATCGTCGGCGAGCACTCGCGTGACAACGATCTGGATGTGAACTGCGTGCGTGAGAAGAAGCTGACGAACATGCGTGCTTCAGGTTCCGACGATGCTCTGCGCCTAACGCCGTACAAGCAGCTGACGCTGGAGCAGACGATCGAGTTCGTCGCAGACGACGAGCTGGTGGAAGTTACACCGAAGTCGCTGCGTATGCGCAAGAAGGTACTACAGGCCAACCGTCGGCCGCGGAAGGGTCAGGTGGAGTAGTCCCCCTCCCCTCCTTTTTGCGCAAAGTCTTCAGAAAAAATGACTTAGGTCCGGACTTCGATTTCTGGACCGGATGTGAAGAGCGGCTCAGGGTTTCCTGAGCCGCTCTTTTCTTATGCTTCCATTTTACGTTTTGAGGGCGAACTTATCGGCAAGCGGATGTAATTTGGTTTGTGTGGCTTATGGGGTGCAGGGGCTTGACACGATTGGATGTAAAAAAAATCACGGATGAATGTCCGCTCGTGCAATTCTTCCACGCATAGCGCCTTGTACACCCATATTCGGCCAAGCCTCCGTTCGACCACCGGCTGCTATTTGACCTTCCTGCCGAGCCACACCTATATTCCGTTTGTGGCCATTCTTTCCCACCGGCCCCCGCTGTTTCCCATCGGCCCCTGCGTCTAACCCCCATTGGAATCTATGGCTAGAAGGGATTTTCATGCTATTGAAAGCCGATCCAACGTTTTATCCTTCCCCGAAGCTCGCCGCGCAGGCGCCGCAAGAAAAGCTGGCTTATGTGGTGGCGCTCAACCCCAACGGCGATGGCAAACCGGACGCTCTGTTAGTCGTTGATGTCGATCCCGCGTCCAGCAGCTATGGGCAAATAGTCGGGCGGACGGACATGCCCAATGCCGGCGATGAGTTGCATCACTTTGGCTGGAACGCGTGCAGCTCGGCGCTCTGCCCTTATGCCGCGCATCCGCACTTGCAGCGACGCTATTTGATTGTTCCCGGGCTGCGGTCGTCGCGCATTCATATCCTGGACATCAAGGACAATCCCCGGCAGCCGAAGATCGTGAAGGTGATTGAGCCGGAGGAGCTGGCGCGGCGAACGGGGTACAGTCGACCGCATACCATCCACTGCGGGCCCGATGGTGTGTATGTGAGCGCGCTGGGTGCGCCTGATGGCGAAGGCCCCGGCGGTATCTTTGCGCTCGACCACTACACATTTGAGCCGCTGGGCCGGTGGGAGGTGGATCGCGGCAAACAGTATTTGAGCTACGACTTTGCGTGGCACCTGGGCTATGACACCGCCGTGACCAGCGAGTGGGGCACGCCCAGAATGGTGGAGAGCGGAGTTATTCCCGAAGAGTTGCTGGCGGGCAAGTACGGCCATAGCCTGCACTTCTTTGATTTGCGCAAGCGGCGCTGCGTGCAGACGATTGACCTGGGCGCGGAGCAACAGATGGTTCTGGAGCTGCGCCCGGCGCATGATCCCACAAAAGCCTATGGATTCGCTGGTGTCGTCGTTTCGCTGAAAGATTTATCCAGCTCTATCTGGCTTTGGTTCAAGGACGGCGACAAGTGGGCGGCGAAGAAGGTAATCGAGATTCCTGCAGAGCCAGCGGATGCGGAGTTGCTTCCACCGATTCTGAAAGGGTTCAGTGCCGTTGCTCCGCTGCTGACCGACATCAACCTTTCCGTGGACGACCAGAGACTCTACGCCTCCTGCTGGGGCACGGGAGAGAGTCGACAATATGATGTCTCCGACCCGCATAATCCGAAGCTGATCGGCTCAATTCATCTGGGCGGGGTTGTGCGCAAGGCTTCTCACCCGGCGCGTGTTGGCAAGGCACTGAATGGCGGTCCACAGATGGTGGAGTTGAGCCGAGACGGGAAGCGCCTGTACATCACCAACTCGCTGTACGGGCCCTGGGATAAGCAGTTTTACCCAGAAGGTCTCGATGGCTGGATGGTCAAAGTGGATACGCAAGCGGACGGTATGGCGCTGGATCCGAAGTTCTTTCTCGAGTTCGGAGACCTGCGTGGCCATCAGGTGCGGCTGGAAGGCGGCGACGCATCGTCGGATTCGTACTGCTATCCGTGAATGAGTGGCGGCTCTGGGGCGTGCTGGTCCTTCTCGGGGCCTACCATGGCGTGAATCCAGCGATGGGTTGGCTGTTTGCGCTCTCGTTGGGCCTTCAGCAGCGCAGTCGTCGCGCAGTGTTGTGGGCGTTGGTGCCGATTGCGCTGGGCCACGCTATTGCGATTGCGCTGACGCTTGCCGTCGTCGGTTGGCTGGAGTTCAAGATTCCATTTCCAACGCTGAAGTTTCTGGTCGCGGCGATCTTGTTTGTGCTGGGCCTATACCGCGTGTTTCGCTCTCGACATCCCCGTGGGGCGGGAATGCGGGTTGGGTTTCGGGACCTGACAGTATGGTCCTTCCTTATGGCGTCGGCGCACGGAGCAGGATTGATGCTGGCCCCCGTTCTGCTGGCGCCCCGGATGCAGGGGATGCACCACTCAATGAACGGCAGCGTGGGGTTCAGCCTGGTTGGCATCGCACCCAGGCTTTTGGCTCTGGCCGTCCTGGTTCACACTTTCGGTCTGATTCTGGTTGCGGGGGCGCTGGCGATTCTGTTCTATCAATTTTATGAGACGTGGGGACTCGGCCTGCTGCGGCACGCGTGGTTCAACTTCGACCTACTGTGGGCGTTTGCGTTGATCGTTGCGGGAGCGGCCACCCTGGTGATCTAGATACCGTTCGTCATGGAGCCCGGCGTGGGAGATGACGGTTGGCTGCACCGATCGTGTGGGTGCAAGGTCAGGTTCCGGGTTGGATGTAGGTGGCCTGGGAGATGAGTTTGCGCTCTTCTGCTCGGGGGTCGTTTTCGACGCGAGGCTGGGAGTCCCAGAGCATGGTGGGTCGGTGGTTCAGATCGTAGTGGGGCCAGTGAGGGAGGCCGGAGTGGTTGGGGTCGCCGGTCTGAGCGAAGTGGATGAGGGTGTCGGCGTAGCTGGCGGCTAGCTGCTGGGCTTCGGGAGTGGTGCCGGTCATGGACGAGGCTAGCTGGAGGTTGTCGAAGGCGAAGGGGATGTCGATGGTATGGGGTGCTCCCCACTTGCCGTTGTCGGCGGGAGATTTCCAGGTGAAGTTGTAGACCCAGGTGGGGCCGTGCTGGTCGGCGCGGCGCTCGGATTCGATGACCATGCCGTGCCAGGAGCGGAAGGCGGTGGTGGCCGCGAAGAAGACGTCGGAGGCGTCGTAGCCGGGGTACCAGAGACGATAGGCGTCGATGATGTCGGCTGTAGTGAGATCGCCGAGGAACTGTCGGTAGTGCTCGAGCACGGCGCGAAGTTGCGGCCAGGTGAGGGAGAAGAGAGCAGGGTTGGAGCCTCCGATGAGGAGGCGGGTCTCGTCGTGGGTGTTGCCGAGGATCATGGGGATATGGGCGGAGATGGCAGGCGCCTGAGGGGAGAAGGGGTCGTGCGGAAGGGCGCCGCCATCCTGGACGGGGCCGAAGTAGTGTGCTGCGCGGATGGCGGAGACGAGCTTTTCCATCGGAACCTTGCGCGGGTCGCGGATGTCTTCAAGGTTGGCGGGAGTGAGATCGAGGGATTTGAGTACGGCAGAGGCGGCTGCGGTGGCGTGTTCGGGTGTGGTGGCAGTAAGCTGCTGGCCGCTCATGGTCATGACGCGATGGAAGAGCCCGGAGGCTGAGGGCATGGACATGAGGGTGGCGCATTTGGCGCCTCCGCCGGACTGACCGAAGATGAGGACGCGGGAGGGGTCGCCGCCGAAGGATGCAATGTTGTCGCGGACCCACTGGAGGGCGAGAACGAGATCGAGCTGGCCGACGTTTCCGGAGTCGCGGAAGAGGTCGTGGGCGGAAGGCGAGGCGAGCTGCGCGAGGTAGAGGTAGCCGAAGAGGTTGAGGCGGTGGTTGAGGGTGACGACTACAGCGTCGCCACGGCGGGCGAGGCGGACGCCGTCGTAGACGGGGCCATTGGAGGAGCTGGAGGAGTAGGCTCCGCCATGGATGTAGACGAGGACGGGACGCTTGCGCTGGTCGAGGGCGGGGGTCCAGATATTGAGGTGGAGGCAGTCTTCGGAGTTGACGGGGTTGGCTTCGTCGAGGGGAGCGAAGGCGGAGCGGCCTTGGCGGGGATGGATGGGCTGAGGGGCCTGCGGACCGAAGGCGAGGCAGTCGCGGATGCCGGTCCATGGCTGTGGCCAGGTCGGCGGAGCGAAGCGAGTAGAGGCCGTGTCGGTACCGTAAGGGATGCCTTTGAAGACGAGGATTCCCTGATCGGAGGAGCCACGAACTTTGCCAGAGGCTGTGGTGGCGACGGGCGAGGATTGCGCGCGGAGCTGAGGAGTGAGGAGAGTGCCTGCGGCAAGGAGGGTGGAGCTCTGTAGGAAGTCGCGCCGATTCATGGGGTTCTGTCTGTCGGACCATGGTACATCTGGGCGGGTTTAACTCAGAGGCTAAAGGCACAACCCGGCGATAACCTGCAGGGAGGAATTGAAGTGCTTCGGAAGAAATACAGGGATTTTTCCACTTCGGCGGCAAAAGCGCCGCCTTCGGTCGAAATGACGATTTAGGTAAGGCCGACAGAGATCACTCGCGTTGGGGAGCGAATGATCTCTGTCTCAGAGTACGTGGAACCATTCAGGAGCTGTGTTGACTGAGGATTTCAAGAACTTCTTCGGTCGCTTCCAGAGGCCGTTCCGGTTTGGGGATAGAGGCTCCTGCAGCTAACAGGGTTCGAACAACGGCTGGGTAGTCGCCTTTGTCGCGATGCCAGCTGTTGAGGGAGCCGTGCAGAGCCCATGCGAGAGGGCTGCCTCCGTGTTCTGTTTCGAAGACATTGATGGGAGCGTTGTGGCTGAGGAGCGATTGAACCATGGGGAGATTGCCGTGCCAGGCGGCGTAGTGCAGGGCGGTCTGGTTGTTTTCCAGAGTGGCATTCGATGGCCAACCGCTGTCGAGCAGAAGGCCAACGGCACGATTGTTATTGCGTAGCGCCGTGCCGACGATCCGTCGTGCGGCGTTGGGGCTGAGGCGGTTCATGGTGGAGGGATGCTGTTGCAGGATCTGTTGCATGAGAGATTCGTCGCCGAGCTCGGCTGCCTGAGAGAGGCGAAGCCACGGCGCGCTGCGTTGCATGAGGAGATTGAAGACAGCGGTGTGGCCGAACTGATGTGCGATCATGTGCGCCGATTTGGTGTAGCCGAAGCCGAAGATGTAGATGGTGCCGCCGGATTTTGGATCCTGTTTGGGGAAGTAACGATCGTTGACGGTGACACGAACGGTCTCCGGATCGTCGTTGAGAATTCGCTCGACGAGAGCGAGATCTCCGATGGCAGAGGCCATAAGGATATCCGTCTTGGCGCCGCGCGAGATTAAAAAGCGGGCGACGTCGTGGCGATAGGGTTCGCGCCATTCGAGGTCTTGCCGGATGCAGGCCATGTATTGGGCGGCGGAGGATTCATGATCGATGTCGCGTGCGTCGATCTCGGCTCCGTGCTCAAGTAGAAGAGAAGCGATCTCGACGGTAGAGGCGAAGTGAAGAGGAAGTTGGCCGTCGCCGCCGCGTGCGTGGACGAGTTGTGGGTCGAGTGCGAGAAGCTGGCGAACGCGGTCGATCATGCCGAGTCGAGCAGCAGCGTGGATATTGATGAAAGCTCCGCGTGAGATGAGGTACTCCGCGAGGACAGAACTTGCGAAGTCTAGAACTCCGAAGCTGCCTGCCCACCAGCGCGTGCGTTCGTTGATATTTGCACCTGCTGTGAGAAGGGTATCGATGATCTCGCGGTTGTTTTGTTGAACAGCGGCGATGATGGCGGGGGAGTCGAAGCCGTAGTTGGGTAGCGGTTCGTTGATGCGCGATTTCAGAGATGGGTGACGAGCGAGAACATCGCGGACGAGCGAGGCGTTGTCGGCTTTGATGGCTGCGGTGAGGGCTTCGACAGGATCTTCGGAGGTGGCTTCGATATGCAGTTTGAGTGCAGGCCAGGTCTCGAAGCCGTATTCGCGGGCGATGACGTGGAGGGCGTCGGCGAGTTTTGGTGTGAATGATGCTACGCCGACTGCTGTAAGGCGCGCTGTGGCGGCGGGATCGGAGGCGAGGCTCTCGCGCAGGAGAGTGCGGGCCTGGTTCTTGAGATGTTCGAGGTTGGGGCGCGCGGGAAGTTCGCGTAAGGACATAACTCACTCCTTCTTTAGTGCCCGCGATCCGCTTCGCCGGGCGAGAAGAGAGTGGGTTGTGATGAAGCAGATCAGCAAAAGGTGGGATGATCCCTTTCCGCGGACGGGGTGCACCCTTGGTGTGCGTTTTGAGATTAGCACTGTGAGTTGGCGGCGTCCAGATGAAGCATGTTGCAGAACGTTTCAGGCAATATGAAGAGCGCGACAGATTTGTGCGAGGAGTGGCGATGAATGGTATTCGACTGAAGCTGGTGTTGGGAGTTTTTTGCTTGCTGCTTCCGGTGTCGGGGTGGGCGCAGGGAGATTCGAAGTGGATGCTGGGGCCGTTTGAGAGGCCATTGGATAAGCCGGTGATCAGCCCGCGCGCAGAGTCGACGTTCACCGATCCTGTGACGGGGAAGACGGTTCACTGGGAGGCGCTGCATACGTTCAATCCGGCTGCGATTGTGAGGGACGGAAAGATTAATGTGCTGTATCGCGCAGAAGACGATTCGGGCGCGATGATCATCGGCGGACATACTTCGCGGATTGGGCTGGCGGAGAGTGAAGACGGTGTTCACTTCACGCGGCAGCCGGCCCCGGTGTTTTATCCGGATCGCGATAGTCAGCAGGCGAATGAGGTTCCGGGCGGAGTGGAGGACCCGAGGATTGTCGAGCGTGAGGATGGTTTGTATGTTCTGACCTACACGCAGTGGGCGCGGGAGAAGAATAAATACACGGTCGGGATTGCAACCTCGAAGGACCTGCATACATGGACGAAGTACGGACCTGCTTTCGGGAGCTCGGGGAAGTATGGAGCGCTGAAGTACAAGTCCGCGGGGATTTTGACGCGAAGAGCAGGCGACAAGCTGATTGCAGCGAAGGTGCAGGGCAAGTATTGGATGTACTGGGGTGAGATACAGATTCGTCTGGCTACGTCGACGGACCTGATTCATTGGAAGCCGGCGGAGGATGCGAAGGGAGAGCCGGTGGTGCTGATGCACGACAGGCCGGGGCTGTTCGATAGCGCGTTTCCGGAGGTGGGGCCTCCACCGCTTTTGACGAAGGATGGGATTGTGATGATCTACAACGCGAAGAATGCGGAGCAGGGTGGCAATCCAGGATTGCCGGCCGGGACGTATTCCGTGGGCGAGGCGTTGTTTTCTGCGAACGATCCGAGCAAGCTGGTTGGTCGCCCAGAGAAGCCAGTCTTCCAGCCCGAGCGGCCGTATGAACGCTCGGGGCAGTACAAGGCGGGAACGACGTTCGCGGAGGGACTGGTTTTGTATCGCGAGAAGCTTTATCTGTACTACGGCTGTGCGGACTCGCATGTTGCGGTCGCAACGGCTCCGGTTTCGAGTTCAGTGCGTTAGCGATGACTTTACGACAACGGAAAGTGATCCTTGCCGAGCACTGAATTTCACGGGTAAATTGTTAGGTCTATTGAAATAGTCGGGTCAGCGAGTTTCAATCTCGCGCTCGGTGAGGAGTAATTGCGATGAAGATACGGCAGGCGATTCCTGCGGGCGTGGTGGCTTTGTGCGCGATGGCGTGGGGGCAGAATCCGCAAGGTGTGGTTGCGGGGATTTTGGTGAACTACGACCAGGCGAAGGTGGGAACCTATACGCTTCCCGATGCGCTGGTGATGAACGACGGCAAGCCGGTGAAGGATGCGAAGACGTGGACGAAGAAGCGGCGGCCGGAGGTTGTTTCTGTCTTTGAAGCGCAACAGTTTGGGAAGGATCCGGGTCGGCCGAAGGGCGAGAGCTTTGAGGTGGTGGAGAAGGATACTCCCGCTCTGAAAGGGAAGGCGACTCGTCGACGCATCGATGTACATCTCTCCGCTGACAAGGACGCGCCCGTCCTCCATCTGGTGGAGTATCTGCCTGCGGGGGCGAAGAAGCCGGTTCCGATGCTGCTGTGCATCAGCTTTACCGCGCCTTCAAGCTCGGTCGACGATCCTGAGCTGCCGGTGGGTGAAGTGTGGGATATGAAGACGCATACGAAGATTCCGGCGAACAAAGCTCGCGCTTTCGGAAAGCTCAATGTCGAAGCGGTGCTGGATGCGGGAATTGGAGTGTCGACGTTTTATTACGGGGATGTAGATCCTGATTATCCGGAGGGATTCTCGAACGGCATTCGCTCGCACTACCTGAAGTCGGGGCAGGACAAGCGTGGGCCGGAGGATTGGGGCTCGATTGCGGCGTGGGCTTGGGGGATGAGCCGTGTGCAGGATTATTTCGAGACGGACAAGAGTGTGGATGCGAAGCGAGTGGCGATCCATGGTGTGTCTCGACTGGGCAAGACGGTGATGTGGGCGGGCGGGCATGACGAGCGTTTTGCAGCGGTGATTGCGAGCTGTTCGGGTGAGGGCGGAGCTGCGCTGAGCCACAGAGACTATGGCGAGACGATTGCGCATCTGACGGCTCCAACGCGGTATCCGTATCAGTTTGCGGAGAACTACGGGAAGTGGGCTGGGTTCCCGGATAAGGCTCCCATGGATGCGAACATGCTGGTGGCCCTGGTTGCGCCGAGGCCGTTGCTATTGCAGACAGGAGATACGGATCTGTGGTCCGATCCGAAGGGCGAGTTTCTTTCAGCAGTTGCGGCAGGGCCGGTGTACAAGCTGCTGGGCAAGGATGCGTTGGACACAGAGACATGGCCTGAAGCGAAGAAGCCGATTCTGCATGATTTGAGCTACTACATGCATGATGGCGGGCATGGGATGGTTCCTACGGACTGGGACATTTATGTGCAGTTTTTGAAGATGCACCTGCATCCGGAGAGGTAGTGAGGATCTTAGTGGCTGAAGCCATGTCTTAAGCGAGTCGGTCCGGTTTTGAGGAGTGCTGCTACAGACGAAATGCGGGTTCCTCGACTTCGCTGCGCTTCGCTCGGAATGACAACTGAGTGGGGATGTTATTCCGAGCAAATGAAAGAGGCTGCCTTGTGGCAGCCTCTTTCATTTTGCGATTTGAGTCGATCTATTTCTTGTAGGACTTGGCGGTTTCGAAGCGCTTGTTGATCTCGTCCCAGTTGACGGTGTTCCACCAGGCTGCGAGGTAGTCGGGGCGCTTGTTCTGGTACTTGAGGTAGTAGGCGTGCTCCCAGACGTCGTTGCCGAGGACGGGGTAGCTGCCCTGTGAGATGGGGTTGTCCTGATTGGCGGTGGTGACGATCTTGAGTTTTCCGCCTTCGACGATAACCCAGCCCCAGCCGGAGCCGAACTGCTTGGCTGTGGTCTCGTTGAACTGCTTCTTGAAGGACTCGAAGTCGCCGAAGTCGGCCTTGATCTGATCGGCGATGGCGCCGGTGGGCTCGCCACCACCCTTGGGCTTCATGATCTGCCAGAACATGGTGTGGTTGACGTGTCCGCCACCGTTATTCTGCACAACTTTGCGCACATCTTCCGGGATGGAGCTGAGGTCCTTCAGAAGATCTTCGGGAGATTTCTTGCCCAGCTCGGGGTGTTTTTCGACGGCACCATTGAGGTTGGTTACATAGGCCTGGTGGTGCTTGTCGTGGTGCAGCTTCATGGTCGCTTCGTCGATGTGGGGCTCGAGTCCGGCGTAGTCATAGGGCAGAGGGGGAAGTTCGTAAGCCACTGTATCTCTCCTGTTTGTGCGGTTCATGCCGGCCGTTGTTATATCGAGCCGGGGTTCAGGTTGTTCAGATGCCTCTGGCGCCGGGAGCGATGCAAGCCGGCGCGTTCGATCCAAATATTCGTGACCTCGGCCATCATAGCGCAATCGAAAGAATTGATATGTCGTTCACGTTGCGAGAGTAGTACGACAAGAAGAGATTTTGCGTTCTAATAGCACCTATGAGCACGTCTTCTGAGAACTACCGTTGGCTGGAGGATGATGGTCCGGCGTTTGGCGCACCCGGCCTCGAGCCCCGTTGGACTTCAAGCAGGAAAGATGCGGTAGGAACAGCGTATTCGGCCTCGAGCCGAGTCTGGTACACGCTCTCGCACGGCATTCTGAACGAGATCTATTTCCCAACTATTGATCGCCCGCAGACGCGTGACATGGGATTGCTGTTTAGCGATGGTGAGTCTTTCGTTCATGAAGAGAAGCGCGATCTGGACTACGAGTTCGAGTATGTGGATGGCGCTGCGCTGGCAGTGAGGGTGAAGACGAAGGATCGCGGCGGAAGATATCGGGTGACGAAGACCTTTATTTCGAATCCCCACTTTCCCACGGTTTTAGTGCATGTGAAGGTCGAAGGTGAGGAAGAGCTGCTGAAGCGCCTGAAATGTTACGCGCTGCTGGCGCCTCATCTGAACGGCGGAGGAGCGGGGAATTCAGCTCGAAGCATGGACGTCGCGGGCAAGCGATGTCTGCTGGCATGGAAGGGGAACACCTCGCTGGTGATGGGAGCCGATTGCGGCTTTACGCGAACTTCCTGCGGATATGTCGGCACGAGCGACGGATATCAAGACCTGTTCGATGATATGCGCATGACCTGGCAGTTCGGCGAGGCGCTGGACGGGAATATCGCGGTGATGGGCGAGATCGAAATCGAGAAGAATCCTGAGTTCACGATTGCGATTTCCTTTGGCGATGGACATCACGCAGCGCTGGCAGGCATGATGCAGAGCCTGGCGACACCGTTTGACAATCATCTGCAGCGGTTTCTTCTGCAGTGGGAGAGAGTGAAATCGTCGGACCGGCTGGCGGATGGCGCGACGGATGGGGGATGGCTGGCGAGGATCAGCCAGAATGTTCTGCTAACGCATGAGGACAAGAGTTTTTCGGGAGCGTTTATTGCATCCGCTTCGATTCCCTGGGGAGCCTCGAGGGGCGATTACGATCTGGGCGGGTACCACCTGGTGTGGACGCGCGACATGGTGCAGACGGCGACGGCACTCCTGGCCTGCGGCCGTGAAGAAACAGCTCTTCGAGCGCTGGTTTATCTGGCCTGCACCCAGCGGCCGGATGGAAGCTTCGCACAGAACTTCTGGATCGACGGAACGCCGTACTGGCAGGGGATTCAGCTGGATGAAGTGGCGTTTCCCATTATTCTTGCATGGCGGCTGTGGAAGGCCGGAAGGCTGGGAACGTTTCGAATCTTTCCTTTTGTAGAACGTGCAGCGAGTTTTCTGATCAAGTATGCCCCCGTCACGCAACAGGAGCGGTGGGAGGAGGCAGCGGGATATTCCCCTTCGACGCTTGCGGCGGTGATTGCGGGATTGATCTGCGCGGCAGATATCGCACGAGCGCATGCCTCGCTGGAGCTGGCGAGTTTTCTGGAAGGATATGCAGACTGGATTGAGGCTCACCTAGATGAATGGACGACGACAGACGAGGGCATACTTCATCCGGATGTGAAGCGCCACTACGTGCGGATTCAGCCGCCGTGCCTTGGAGAGCCGTTTCATGATGCCACCGTTCCGCCAGGTTCGTTCCGAATCGCCAATCGTGAGCCCGGGGAGAAGAAGGTCTTCGAGGCGCGGGAGGTGGTGGATGCAGGTTTCCTGGAGTTAGTGCGTTATGGAATTCGGAGAGCAGACGACCCGTTGATCGTGGATTCGCTGAAGGTAATCGACCACGTGCTGAAGGTGGAGACTCCGTTCGGTCCCTGCTGGAAAAGATACAACCACGATGGCTATGGGCAGAAGAAAGATGGCGGCCCTTACGATGGGTGGGGTCAAGGTCGGCCGTGGCCTCTGTTGACGGGAGAGCGGGCGCACTACGAGCTGGCTGCAGGGAAGAGCTGTACAAAGCTGACGACGGCGATCGAGCAGTTCAGCTCGAAGGGTGGAATGCTGCCGGAACAGATATGGGACAAGGAAGATCTGCCTTCCGAGAGTATGTTCCTGGGACGGTCTGCGGGTGCCGCACAACCACTGGTGTGGGCGCATTCTGAGTATCTGAAGCTGCTTCGGTCGTTGTCTGATGGGGAAGTCTTTGACAGGATTCCTGTTGTCGCAGAACGCTATGCGGTAGCTCCAGAGAAGAGAATTATTACGAATCATCTGGAGATCTATTCGGTGGGGCGACCGGTGACGTCGGTGCGGGCGGGGCATACCCTGCGCATTGTGGATAACGGTCACTTCCGGGTGGTGTACACGAGGGACAACTGGGCGACGGTGGAGGAAGCCGTCTCGACGATGGTGAGTTCTTCGGGAGCCTATGCGGATATCCCAACGGATGCCAAGGAGACAGGAAAGATCATTTTTACCCAAAACTGGCCGCAAGAGGGCCAGCCAGACCGGTGGTTGGGAAGGAATATTGAAGTCGTGCTTACACCGTCTTTGCCGGGGCGGTGAGATGCGGCCGGATGGTTTCCGCCTGTACACTGGATAAGGCGTACGCCTAAAACGAATCATGACATGAACTCGAGCGCCGCATGTGCGGGTGCCGGACCTGAAGAGGAAGAAGAAAAAGAATGAGCGAACAGCAGACCGATCAGCAGAATGCGTTAGACCAGCTCTCCATCAATGCGCTCCGTTTTCTTGCCGTAGATGGTGTACAAAAAGCGAACTCAGGCCATCCTGGCGCTCCTCTGGGCTGCGCCCCCATCGCCTATCTGCTCTATCACAAGTTTATGAAGCACGATCCGTCTGACCCGAAGTGGATCAACCGCGATCGCTTCGTTCTGTCGAACGGACACGCTTCGATGCTGCTGTATGGCGTTCTGCACCTGACGGGCTACGACCTTCCGATGTCGCAGCTGGAGCAGTTTCGCCAGTGGGGATCGCATACCCCGGGACATCCGGAGTACGGCGAGGCTCCGGGCGTAGAGGTGACGACTGGACCGCTGGGACAGGGTTTCGCGATGGCTGTCGGTATTGCGACTGCTGAGAAGCATCTGGCTGCCGTGTACAACCGCGACGAGCATGCGATTGTGGATCACTTCACCTATGCTCTGTGCGGTGATGGCGATCTGATGGAAGGCATCTCGCATGAGACAGCTTCGCTTGCGGGAACCCTGGGGCTGGGCAAGCTGATCGTGCTTTACGACGACAACCTGATCTCGCTCGATGGACCGACGGAGCTGAGCTTTACCGAGAACGTCACGGAGCGCTTTCAGGCTTATCACTGGCATGTGCAGATGGTCGATGACGGCAACGATCTGGTGGCTCTTGAAGCCGCTATCAAGGCGGCACAGGCAGAGACGACGAAGCCCTCGCTGATTCGCGTTCGCACCGTCATTGGCTATGGAAGCCCGAAGGCCGGCACGAGCAAGGTGCATGGTGAGGCACTGGGTGTTGAGGCCGTGAAGGCGACGAAGAAGAATCTTGGCTGGCCCGAGGACAAGGATTTCTATGTTCCGGAAGAGGCCGCGAAGAACTGGCTGCAGGCCAAGGAGAAGGGTAAGAAAGAGCACGAAGAGTGGCAGAAGGGCTTTGAGGTTTACAAGAAGGCTTATCCCGAGCCGGCCGCTGAGTTCGATCGTGTGATCAAGCCGCAGCTCGCCGACGGATGGGAGAAGAAGATCCCGACCTTCCCGACCGATAAGGCCGTAGCGACTCGCAACGCCGGCCAAGTGGTAATGAACGCGATTGAGAACGTAGTGCCGGAGCTGTTTGGCGGCGCGGCCGACCTGACGGCTTCGACCAAGACGATCTTCAAGGATTCGCCGAATTTTCATGTGGACCCGAAGGGACGCAACGTCTTCTTTGGTGTGCGTGAGTTCGGTATGTGCGCGATGGTGAATGGGATGGCGGCGCACGGCGGTCTGATTCCGTTCGGCTCGACCTTCTTTACCTTCTCGGACTATGCGCGCAATGCGATTCGCATTGCCGCACTGATGAGCGTGCACTCGCTGTTTATCTTTACCCACGATTCGGTGGGCCTGGGCGAAGATGGGCCGACGCACCAGCCGATTGAACAGCTGATGAGCCTTCGCTTGATTCCGCAGCTGACAGATTTTCGTCCCGCGGATGCGAACGAGACGGCGGCAGCCTGGCGGATAGCGCTCGAACGCAAGAGCGCGAGCTGGATGGCTCTGTCGCGACAGGATCTTCCTGTGATCGATGCAGAGAAGCACAAGATCTATGACGGCGTGAAGAAGGGCGCCTATGTGCTTGAGGACCTGGGTAAGGACATCATCCTGATCGCAACTGGATCTGAGGTCTCGCTGGTATTGAAGGCTGCCCAAGAGTTGAAGGCTGCTGGAATTGGCGCGACAGTGGTTTCGATGCCGAGCTTCAAGCTGTTCGATGAGCAGGATGAGGCTTACAGAGCGAGCATCTTCCCGGAGAACACGCCGAAGCTGGCAGTTGAGGCTGGCGCGACGATGGGCTGGTACAAGTACATCGGGCACAATGGCGCCGTGATCGGTATCGATCGCTTCGGCGCTTCGGCACCGGGCCCCATTGCTATGGAAAAGCTGGGCATCAGTGTTCCGCATGTGATCGAAGTAGCGAAAAAGCTGCTGAAGAAATAAAGGCCAGGGCGGGGAGGATTTATCCTCCCCGCCCTTTGTTTCATCGGGTGCGTTCGCGTCCGATCGGAAGTGGCAAGCATCCAAAGGAGGGAGCGTTCAGCACGCACCTGCGGTCAACACTGCAGGCTCTCCTGTTATCTCGACGGTGAGTGCTTGTTCTAAAGGCAGGTCGCCGTTCTCGGTTGCGTCGCCTGAACGTTGAGGAGATGGAATGGCAGGAAGTATAGAGCCGCGCACGTGGGTGATCACGGGAAGCTCGACTGGCTTTGGCCGGCT
>Ga0268266_10001968_pt1 | contig 23057 bp, 22 predicted proteins | sample KBSS13metaG_FD_190356 | JGI IMG/M metagenome (GOLD analysis project Ga0268266, IMG submission 190356) | Switchgrass rhizosphere microbial communities from Kellogg Biological Station, Michigan, USA - KBS S1-3 metaG (SPAdes) (version 2) | ecosystem: Host-associated > Plants > Roots > Rhizosphere... | reverse complement strand
AACACCGGCCAATCCGCTGCTGAACGGCCTGCATCCTTCCGTCAGCCGCGCGATCGGCTTCGGCGTCTCGCAATCCGGCCGCTTCCTGCGCGACTTCCTTCATCTCGGCTTCATCGAGGATCTGCAGGGCCGCGTCGTATTCGACGGCCTGATGCCGCACGTCGCGGGCACACGGCGGATGGCGACCAATGTCCGCTTCGGCCAGCCCGGTCGCAACCCGCGCCATCTGCAGGACCCGGCCTGGCAGGCCGACCTGTTCCCGTTCACCTATGCGACGTTGAACGATCCGATCTCCGGCAAGACCGACGGCCTGTTGCGCCGCTGCACGCTGTCTGCGACCTGCCCCAAGGTGATGCAGACCGACAGCGAGCACGAATGGTGGGCCTCGCGCGCCTCGCTGCTGGTGACCGATCTCGCGGGCAATCACCTCGACCTGCCCGACAATGTCCGCGCCTACATGATCGCGGGCACGCCGCATTTCGCCGGCCCCGCAGACGTGATGCGAAAGGGCGTGGCTGCGCTGTCGCTGCCGCAAAATCCGATGCATGCCGGCGCTCCGATGCGCGCGCTGTTGACCGATCTCAATGCCTGGATCAGCGAGGGTGTCCCGCCGCCCTCGAGCCGCGTGCCGATGCGCGCCCATGGCACGCTGGTCGCAGCCGAGAGCGCGGTGCGCGGCGATATCCCCGGCCTGCCCTACAAGGCCATCCACACGGCGGCCGCCTTCTCCGACCAGAGCGTTCTGCCGCCCAGGGAGATCGGACGCTACCCCGTGTTCGTGCCGAAGGCGGACGACGACGGCATGGCGATATCGGGCATCCGCCAGCTTGCGCTTGCCGTGCCGCGCGCGACCTACACGGCGTGGAATCCACGTGCGCAGGGCTTTGGGCCGACCGCGCTGTATCCGCTGCAGGGCGCCGTGGTGCCGTTCGCGCCGACCGAAGCGGCGCGAAAGGAAGTGCACGATCCGCGCCTGTCGATCGCGGAGCGTTACGCTGACAACGACGCCTATGTCGCCGCCGTTCGTCGCGAGGCGGCGCGGCAGGTGGCCGAACGGCTGCTGTTGCCGGAGGATGCGGAGCGTGCCGTCGAGGCCGCGAAGCAAGGCAAGCTGGCAAAGCTCGCCCAGTAAGCTGACCGCGCGCAGCCGGGGTTCTCAACCGCACGGCGCTCGCCCCAAGCTCGACCCTTCAGTGCCATCAGTCGGCCTCTAACCGGCCCAAATTGATTTTGAAGCTGTCAGGCGCCGTCGATCCCGGACCCGGGAGATACGGCCGAATTTTTATTTGATTGGCTCGGGGAAGCGACAATGAAGCAAACCGTTATTTGGCTGACATTGGCGTTGTTGTTTGCGATCGGCGTCACCCTCTCGTTCACCGCCGACTCATTCGGGCCAACGGCGACGGCCGAGACGACAAGCCCCGTAACCCTGGTGGAGCCGCCGCCTCCCGTCGTCGCGGCAAGCGAGAAGCCGGCCGAGCCGGAAGTCCCCGTTGCGATGCTCGATGACGTGCCACCGAGACGAACGATCGGACCTGAAGAGCTCGCTCGGTGGCAAGTCGTACCCGCGGCATCGCCGGCACCGCCCGCGACCGAGGCGCCTGCCGCGCCCGCGCCACTCGCTCCGGCAACGACTGCGACCATTGCCGGTCAACCCGCGCGAGCCGCCAAAGCGGCCGTCCGGCCGCCGGAAGGCGATGGACGGCCAACCAGAAGGCCCAGAGACAGCAACGCCCAGATGCCCGGCAATCGACGAACGGCCAACGCCAGGGCATGCGGATCGTCAGGCCGATTCTCGGATCTGCTACGGCAATTGAGGATCACGTCGCGCTGCCCGACCAGGCGCTCGCCCGCGTAACGCAAACAGCGTATCGCGATATTGCGGGTTGCACCAACGCCGACCTTCCCTGCGCTGTTGGCCTGCGGCAGCGAAAAAACTTGTCACCGCTGTCGGAACGCGAACCCTTCGCACGTCCTTTGCTTGAACGAGGACATGGAGACACCGAATGGCCGACCTGACGCTGACCACCTTCGACTGGGTTCCCGAGGCGCCGCGGGGCTTTGTACGCGACCTGCGTGTGCGCTGGGCCCTGGAAGAGGCCGGGCTGCCCTATCGCGTCGCGGGCGTGCCGTTCGGCGATCGGGGGCCTGCACATTTCGCGCACCAGCCCTTTGGCCAGGTGCCGTGGCTGACCGACGGCGACATCTCGATCTTCGAGAGCGGCGCGATCCTGCTGCATCTGGGCGGGCTAAGCTCGACGTTGATGCCTGCCGATCCGCGCGGCCGCAGCGACGCGACGGAATGGGTGTTCGCCGCGCTCAATTCCGTCGAGATGGCGACCCTGCCCTGGTCGATGTTCAAGTTCATGGGCCAGCCGGCATCGAAGTTTGTCGACGACTTCCTCAAGATCCGGCTCAAGCACCTGGAGACGGTGCTGGCAGAACGCGAATGGCTGGCGGGGTCCTTCTCCGTCGCCGACATCCTGATGTCCGACGTGTTGCGCCCCGTCGATCGCTTCGACGGACTGACCAGCCATCCCGCCTGCCGCGACTACCTCGCACGCGCCACGGCCCGCCCTGCTTTCGAGAAGGCGCGTGCAGACCAGATGGCGCATTTTGCGGCGGCAGATAAATCGCGTTGAGCGTGGGTTCGATGCGCAGGCTCCGGCATCACTTCGTAGGGTGGGTTAGCGAAGCGTAACCCACCGCTGCAGCATTCCGCGCATCGACATGCTGGTGGGTTACGCCTTCCTCCTTCGCTCTGCGAGCTAGGGCGGACAAGTCGGCTAACTCACCCTACACAGCCTCATAACGGCAAATTGTCGTGCTTCTTTGCCGGCATCTCGACCTTCTTGTCTTTCAGCATCGCCAGCGCGCGGGCGATCCGCTTTCGTGTCGAATGCGGCATGATGACGTCGTCGATGTAGCCGCGCTCGGCGGCGATGAACGGGGACAGGAAGCGGTCTTCGTATTCCTTGGTGCGGGCGGCGATCTTGTCGGCATCGCCGATATCGCTGCGGAAGATGATTTCGACCGCGCCCTTGGCGCCCATCACGGCGATCTGGGCGGTCGGCCAGGCGTAGTTCATATCGGCGCCGATTTCCTTGGACGCCATGACGTCGAACGCGCCGCCATAGGCTTTTCGCGTGATGACGGTGACGAGCGGCACGGTGCACTGCGAGTAGGCGAACAGCAGCTTCGCGCCGTGCTTGATCAGGCCGCCATATTCCTGCGCGGTGCCCGGCAGGAAGCCCGGCACGTCCACGAAAGTTACGATCGGGATATTGAAGGCGTTGCAGAAGCGGACGAAGCGCGCGGCTTTTCGTGAAGCATCGCTGTCGAGCACGCCCGCCAGCACCATCGGCTGGTTGGCGACGAAGCCCACCGTGCGGCCGGCGATGCGACCGAAGCCGGTGACGATGTTCTTGGCAAACGTCTCCGACAGTTCGAAGAAGTCGCCCTCGTCCACGACCTTCTGGATCAATTCCTTCATGTCGTAGGGCTTGTTCGGATTGTCAGGGATCAACGTGTCGAGCGACATGTCGACCCGCTCGATGTCGTCGAAGCTCGGCCATTCCGGCACGCCGTCGGTGTTGTTGGACGGCAGGAAGTCGATCAGCCGGCGCATCTGCAGCAGCGTCTCGACATCGTTCTCGAAGGCGCCGTCGGCGATCGAAGAGCGTGTGGCGTGCACCGATGCGCCGCCGAGTTCTTCCGCCGTCACCACCTCGTTGGTCACGGTCTTCACCACGTCGGGGCCGGTGACGAACATGTAGGAGGTGTTCTTCACCATGAAGATGAAGTCGGTCATCGCGGGCGAATAGACGTCGCCGCCGGCGCAGGGGCCCATGATGACCGAGATCTGCGGGATCACGCCGGATGCGATGACGTTGCGGCGGAACACGTAGGAATAGCCCGCGAGCGCGGCCACGCCCTCCTGGATGCGCGCGCCGCCGGCGTCATAGAGGCCGATGATCGGCGCCCTCGCCTTCATCGCCATGTCCTGCAGCTTCGTGATTTTCAGCGCGTGCGTCTCGGACAGCGAGCCGCCGAACACGGTGAAGTCCTTGGCGAACACGAACGTCTTGCGGCCGTTGACGGTGCCCCAGCCGGTGACGACGCCGTCGCCCGGAACCTTGGTCTTCTCCATGCCGAATTCGGTCGAGCGGTGCTCGACGAACATGTCGAATTCCTCGAACGAGCCCTTGTCGAGCAGCAGTTCGATGCGCTCCCGCGCGGTCAATTTTCCGCGAGCGTGCTGCGCCTCGATGCGCTTCTCGCCGCCGCCGAGCTTGGCGCCGGCGCGCCGTTCTTCGAGGGTGTCCAGGATATCCTTCATGCTGCTTCCGCCCGCCTTTTGGGTAACGATTTGAGGGGGTTCTAACACGGCCTTTTCGGAAGCGGAAACACCCCATCCGGCCTCTGGTACCGTCGCCTGACGGCCCCTATATCCGCATCCTGACCAGGGGGACCGGAATGACCGATGCCACAAGCGCCGACGCTTCGGGCGCCGTGACGGGGGGTGTGCGAACGCTGCTTCGGCTGGAGGGATTAGCGCTCTTTATCGGGATGACGCTGCTTTACTATATCTGGGACGGCGACTGGTGGGTCTATGCCGTCCTGTTCTTCATGCCCGATCTCAGCTTTGCCGCCTACCTTTCGGGGCCGCGTTTCGGCGCCATGATCTATAACGCTGCCCACAGCTATCTCGCACCGATGGCGATGATGACGACCGGCTTCGGCACCGCCTCGCCGCTGGTGCTCTCGATCGCCATGATCTGGCTGGCCCATATCGGCTTCGATCGCACGCTCGGCTACGGGCTGAAATACGCCAGCGGGTTCGGCTTCACCCATATGGGCCGGATCGGCAAGCCTTCGAATTGACAGCCGGTTGACCGCTTGATGTAGTCCCGCCCAAAGCTGCCACAGGACAGCAATAAAATTGGGGGGATCGATGCTGACGGAAGCGCGCCTTGCCGCTGCGGCGGCGATTTTCTGCACGGGGCTTTTGCTCACCTGCATCGAGACATCAGCGCAATCGATGCCGAAGGATGTCGCAGCGCGTACCGAGATCTACGCGATCCCGTCGCTGACGATTTCCGACCAGCAATTCCTCACCGGCGACGCCAACGGCAAGCAGGTCACTGTCGCCGGCGAATTCCGCATCGCGCAAGGCAACGGAAAACTTCCCGTCGTGGTGCTGATGCACGGGTCGAGCGGTGTCGGCTCCGGCATGGACCCGTGGGTGCGGCACTTCAATGCGATGGGGATTTCGACCTTCGTGATCGACGGCTTCAGCGGCCGCGGACTGACGGCGGTCGGCCCCAACCAGGCCCTCCTCGGCCGGCTCAATTTCATCGTCGATATCTACCACTCGCTGGATATCCTCGCCAAACATCCGCGCGTCGATCCTGACCGGATCGTGCTGATGGGATTTTCGCGCGGCGGACAGGCCGCGCTTTACGCCAGCCTCGAACGCTTCCACAAGCTATGGAACAAGTCCGGCGTGCAGTTCGCAGCCTACATTCCATTCTATCCGGATTGTTCGACCAGCTATGCCACCGACACCGAGACGGTGGCGCGCCCGATCCGGATCTTTCACGGCACGCCTGACGACTACAACCCCGTCGCAAGCTGCAAGGCCTATCTCGCCCGCCTGCAGGAAGCCAAGCGCGATGCCGTGCTGACGGAATACCCGGATTCCGAACACGGCTTCGATGCCGGCCTGCTCGGAGTCAATGCGGTCACGGTATCGACCAATGCCCAGTCCGCCCGCAATTGCCGCCTCAAGGAAGGCGAAGGCGGTGTTCTCATGAACGACGATACCAGGGAACCCTTCACCTACAAGGATGCCTGCATCGCACTCAATCCACATGTCGGCGGCAATCCGACGACTGCGGTCCAGGCTCGCAAAGCCGTGAGTGACTTCCTGCAGACGTTACTCAAACTGTGATGGCCACGCAGGGTGGAACCCTGCAGCGCTGAACCCATTTGCAAGTTTGGGGCTGATTGCCCAAACCAAATGGAGGCCATCAGAGATGTCTGGATCCAATCTCACGCGAGCTGCATTGATGTTCGCATCGCTGTCGCTGGCCGGTAGTGCGGCGCTGGCCGCGCCTGCCTCACCCTTCACCGCCATGGCAGGTACGTGGTCGGGTGGCGGCGTCGTTAACACCGAAGACGGACAACAGGAGCGGCTGCGTTGCCGCGCGTCATATGACGTCGACGGCGCCGGCGACCAGCTCCGGCTCAACCTGACATGCGCGAGCGACAGTTTCAGGCTCGAACTGGCAAGCGACGTCGAATACCGCGGCGGCGCGATCCGGGGATCGTGGACCGAAGCAAGCCACAACGCGTCGGGCACGCTTTCCGGACGTGCGGCCGGCGATCACGTCGAGGCCGCCGCACGCGGCGATGCCTTCTCGGCCAACCTTTCGTTGACGACGCATCGCGGCCACCAGACGGTGTCCATCGAACCTCAGGGCACCAGCATCAGGTCCGTGTCGCTCGCGCTGAACCGGCGCTAGCTCTCGCAGCGGGATTGCAACGAACCCAACCGTGGCGCCCATGAGATGATGCTCATGGCACGCGGCGTCCCGGCCGGTCGCGTCCGTTCTGATGCAATGTCAGCGTACGCGTCTGGCCATTTTCGGCAGCATCAAAGGTGATCTGGGCGTCGACCGCGCGATAGAAGAAATCCCACTCGTTCTCGGCGAACACTTCATATTCCTGCTGCTTCGTGGCCTGGACAAACAATCGGCCACCGTCGGCGCGCACGGTCAGCGCAAAATTCGGTGTCAATTCATAACGCCCGGCATAGGTCGTGAGAATTTGCGGATCGACCGGCACCTGGCGGCGCAGCTTGGGCGGCGGGTAACCGGCGTTGACGAGATGCATGCCCAGGCGCGTATTGGCGGTGTAATTGGCCGCATTCGACAGCAGGATGCCTGCGCGGCGCGTCTTGACCGAAAAGCCGATGAACGTTGCGTAACCGGCGGTGCTGCCATCCTTCCAGGCAATTTCGTCGTCATAGCGCGACGAGACGAACCAGCCTTCCGCCACCTCCGGCCCGTTCAAACCCGTTGACCGGCGTTCGCCAAGCGTCATCGCCATGGCATCTGCGAGCGGCGTGCGCTTGTTGCCCAGGCTCATATCCAGAAACGCGAAAAGATCGTTCGCCGTCGAGCGGAGCGCGCCGGCGCCTGCCAGCGTCGGAATATCCCAGTTCGAGACCGGCGAGAGGCTGGCGTTGTGTCCGCGCGCCAGGCGTTCCTTCATGGAAGGCGCAAGTGTAGTTCGCGTACTCTCCATCCCCAATGGCGCGCAAATGCGGGAGACGACAAGCTCCTCGTAGCTCATGCCCGCTCGCAAGGCGAGCGCATGGCCCAACAGGCCGAAACCGAGATTGGCGTATTCGTAATGCGTGCCGGGCGCGAACGACAATTTGTAACCGGACAGAAAATCGTAGAGCTGCGCAACCGTGTAATCGGCATACGGGTTGCTCTTGTCGGCCGGCTTGAAGTTGGAGGGCATGCGCGGCAGGCCGGACGTGTAGGTCGCGAGATCGCGCAGCTTGATCGGATTGCCATAGAAATCCGGCACCTGCGCCTCTCGCGGCAGGAATTTGCTGACGGGATCGTCCGGCGAGACCTCTCCCCGCACCACCATGTCGGCGAACAGCAGAGCGGTGAAAACCTTGGTGATCGAACCAATCTCGAAAACAGTATCGGCGTCCAGCGGTCGATTGTTTTCAGAACCGGACTGACCGTGCGTGAAAACGCTGCGCCGGTCGCCATCCAGGACGCCGGCGACAAGCCCAAGGCTTTCGCGCCCCACGTCCACCCGATCCCTGAGGATGGTGGAAACGCTCTCCCCGGCCGGCGCCTGAGCCCAGGCGCAGGCATGCCCAAGCGGAAGCGCCAACCCTCCCAGCACGACCGAGCGGCGAGACAGCATGCGAAGCCCCATGGCCGGCAATGCTAGTCCGGCAACCGGTTCCTTCCCAGTAAAGCCTGTGTGGGCCGGCCGATCAATAAGCCACGATATCGGCGAGGCATTGCTGCACCACCGTCATGCGCGCGGCGATGTGGCTCTGCTCCTTGCAGTCCATGTTCATGGCGAAGACGGTTTGCTGGCTGCCCTTCTCGACCCAGCCGACCATCCATCCCAGCGATGGCTTGCCCTGCTCCGCACCTAGCAAACCGCTCTTGGCGCGGATGGTGGCGTCGCCGACCGTCGTCACCGGCAGAATGCTGCGTGTCAGTTCCTGGCTGCGCTTCGACACCGGCAGCACGCCGCGGCGCAGCCGATCGACGAAATCGATCTGCTGAATCGGATCGATGCGCAAATTGCCGGTCAGCCAGAACTGGTCGATACCGCCACCGATATCGCGATTGCCGTAGTCGAACAGGTCGAGATATTTCTGCATGCGCTCGGCCCCGATGCGGCGGGCGATTTCCTGATAGACCGGCACCGCTGATGCTGCGATCGCCGAACGCAGCGTGTGGTCCTTGTTCCACGCCTCGATGCTGCGCGTTACGCCGTCCCACTTGAAGACGTCCTTGTCGGGGTCCTCGACCACGCCGGTCTCCAGCGCGATGATCGAGTTCGGAATCTTGAAGGTCGAGGCCGGCAGCTTGCCTTCGCCCGAGCGCACCTTGTCGCTGGCAATGATCAGGTAATCGTCCACCTTGTAGCCGACGAAGGTGCCTGTCGTGCCGAGGTCGAAAAACCGCTTGGCCAGATCGTCGCGGAACTCGCTGCGCTGGTAGGAAACGTTGGCGAAACTACGCGCGGGCAACAGAGTGGTGGCAGCAAGAAGGCCGAGCGCATGGCGGCGATTAATCACGGTCGTATCCGGGCTGGTTGAGGGAGGCATAGACGATGCTGATCGCATCGTGGAAAAACGATGACAAGGGGGCTTTTGGTATGACGCGTTCTCTTCACGCGAACTAGAAACTACCCTGGATCAAGCCCGGGCGCGCTTTCGCTGTCAGCGGATCCGGCCTGACAGCCGCAGCACGAAAACCAGCACTTCGGCGACGGCCTTGTAGAGATCGGGCGGGATTTCGTCGCCGATTTCGACATGGGACAAGGCGCCGGCCAGCACCTCGTTCTCCTCGATCGGAATGTCATGTTCCCGGGCGAGTTCGATGATCTTTGCGCCGATGGCGCCCTTGCCCTTCGCCACGACAAGCGGGGCGCCGGTCCTGTCGTAGTGCAGCGCGACCGCAAGCTTGCTTTTGGTCTCGACGGTCATAGCGCGCGGTCCAGGAAATGGCCGGCACGGGCGGCAGGCGCGGCCTGCAGCGGCGCTCCGTCGCGGATCACGATATCGCCGGGCTTCAATTCGGCCCGGCTGAGCGCCTGGCTGAGGTCGGATGCGCCGGCGCGCAGTTGATCGGCCGTCGCAGGCCGTTCCGCCCAGATCCGCACCGAAGTCTTGTCGCCCTGAAGCGATATCAGCGCGTGAACCGGACCGGCCGGCTCGACATCGAGCGAAAACCGGGCGCGCCAGATCCGCTTGGCCGCTTCGACTTCCTGTTCGGCGCCGTCGCGGGAAATCTCGAACTGCGCCATCGCCGTACCCTGCGGCGTCACGAACGGAATCTCGAAATTCCAGCGCGGCATCGTCATATCGGCCTTCGGCGTTGACGTGTCGATACGGTCCGGCAACGAGGCCACCTGCAGCAGGGTTTGCCGTGCGATGGCGGCGTCTGTGTCCTCGAGCAGATGATGCGCGGTTGCCTCGAGCGGCGCATGCGGCGCGATGGTGGGCGATGCGACGGGCTGTGCCGCCGGAAGCGCGCCGCGAACGGGTGGCGGCGGCGTGTTGGTGTGGAAGGCGATGTCCGCGCCCCGGCCATCTTTCGGCGTGGCGGCGCTCCGCGCTGGGTTGCCGAGCTCCTGCAGCGCTTCCTGCAGCAGGTTCAAGGCCGCACCGGCCGAGGGTCCGGCATTAAGCGCGGCCGCGAGCGGATTGCGGACGGCCGCGAAATTCTCGACGGAAGGCATTCGCGCCTGCGGCAACAGGATTTCCGGCACATCGACGACGGGCAACGAAGACGGGGCAAGATTCGAAGCGGCGCTCTGTGGTGGCGCGGCCTGCTGCGCGCCGGCCGGCGTCGTGACCGCCGAATTGACGCCGAGCGCCGACTGCAACGTCTGGCGCAGCACGATCAGCGCGGCCTTGAGGTCGGGAACGCCGGTCGAAGGAACCGAGCCTGCCGCCAGCGACGCCTCGAGGAAGATTCCGGACTTCTGAAACGCCGTCTTGATGTCGCCGCCGTCGAGGTTCTGATCAAGGCTGGTCTGTTGCGCCAGCACCTGTGCGATCGCGGCCTGCAGTTTCGGCGGCAGATTGCTGGACGAAACCGCCGCGCCGAGATTGGCAAACAGCGGCCCCAGGCTGCCCTGTTCGGTCGCCGCGGCTTGGGCGGCCGTGGAGACCGCTGCGCGCTCCAGCGGCGTCAGCACGTTCTTGGGTGACACGATGGTCGGCCGGCTGGCCGCTGCATCGGCCAGCGCATCGGGTGAGAGAGTGACGGCGTCGGCCGCGGCGCCCGCGGTGTCGCCGCCCTGCCCGACCATGGCCAGCCGGATTCCGTCCTTCGTCTGCGTCACCGCAAGCTGCAGGTTCTGGCCCGGCTGCAATGGTATTTCAGAACCCACGTCGATCGAGAGGCTGGCGATCGCTATCCGCACCAGATCGGCAGACAGCACTTTGAGAACCTGGGCGTTGACCACGCTGCCCGGCTGCAGCACGAGTTCGGGCGCCACGCTGCCAGCCTCTTGGGCTGGTAGCACCGGCAGAACGGGATTGATCGAAATCGCCATGCTTGAGGTCTCGGCCAAGGTCAGCAAGGCTACCCCGGCGCCGTAAACCTCTCCTTAACCGGAACGAGGGCTCAGGCCCTCAGGGCATCCAAAACCGTCGCCGCGGCCCGGAAATCGATGAACCTGGCCGCGCGGCGGGCTGCGACCTCCTCGTCGACGCCCCATTTCTCGACGTTCCAGTCGTCATCGACATGGGCGGCCGCCCAGACATCGTCGGAGTCCATGGCCCCGCAGAACAGCGCCAGCGCCAGCAGCGCGGAGCCTGTCACGGTCGTCACCACATGCAGCGCCGCCACCGACCACGGGTCAGCCGGAAATACGCCACGGGCGGCCTTGATTGCCTGCTCCGGCTGGGTCACGTGGACGATCCCCTCGGACAGGATGAAATGAGCCCCGAGGTCGTTGGCGGCCCAGGTCAGTACCGGGTCCCAATGCGCGGCCTCGCGCGCGACCAGCGCCTCGGGATGGCCGGCACGATAGAACAGCAGGTCCGAGCCTAGATACTTTGCGACGTCGTCGGCCACGGCATCGACGCGGTCGGTGACCTCCGCGACGCTATTGGCAAAGCGCGTCAGCGGCATTGTCAGGGGATCGATCGTCTCGCCCTGCGCGTTCCATTCGGCGGCGATCGCTTTCGCGATGCCATCGGTTGGCGCCACGACCTGGCGCCTGGAAGGCGTGCGGATCGGCTTGCCGTCCAGCGTGACGGCAAAGCCGCCGCCGGCCGCGGCGATGCCGGATTCCTTGTAGAACCGCTTGCGCTGCGGCGTGCGCGTCGCGCGCCGCACCGCCTCCTCCGGATCGAGCGGAGAGTGTCCGGCGACTTCATCGAATAGTTCACGCATCTCGTGTCCGGCTTCCCGCGGGCTCTCGATAAATTCAGGCCTGACAATACGATAACGGGGAATGCAAATAAAGCCGATGAGCAGGTTGCAGCGAACTCCTGCGATGCCGGTTATGGCCTGCAATCCAGAGTTCCGTAGGCGTCACGGCTTCTGATAGATCACCTTTCCCGCACGGATGGTCCAAGCCACCTTGGCGAGATTGGTGACGTCGGCGATCGGATCGCCGTCGAGCACCACGACGTCGGCATCAAACCCTTGCTCGACCCGCCCCTTTTTCGCGGCCTTGAAATAGCTCGCCGGACTGGTCGTCAGCGAGGCCAGCACCTGCCGCTCAGAAAGCGCCCGGTGCATCAATTGGTATTCGAGCGTGGTGTCATAGAGCGGGATGTAACCCACGTCGGTGCCGAACAGCACCGCGTTGCCGTTTTCCGAAAAGCCCTTGAGCTGGCCGACAATGTTGTCGACGATGCGCCCAACGATCTCGGGCGGCAGCGGCAGCTTCGCGAACAGCGACAAGGTCGGCGTCAGCGCAGTCCCCTGCTCCTTGAAGTGCGCAAGCTGCTCGACGGAATAGCCTTGCTGCCTGCCGACCGTGTGCGCCATCACGTCGACCCCGCCGGCGATCACGGCCTCGATACCGGCCGTATTCTGGGGATGCGCAAACACCGGTTTGCCTTGCGCATGCGCAACATCGACCGCGGCCTTGGCAATGGCCGCGTCCATGTTCACGACAGGCTTGTCCTCGCCCTTGTAGGCGCCGGTGAACAGCTTGATCCCGTCGAGGCCGATCTTCATGTAGTACCGCGCCATCTCCGCCGCCCGCTCCGGCGTTTCCGCCTCGGGTATTCGCGCGTCCGGCAAATAGACCGGGCGGCCGTCTCTTGGGAAAATGCTTCCGACGAGGAAAATATTGGGACCGAGGATCTCATCCGCATAGACACGACGACGCAGCGCCATCGAGTTGTCGGGGTCGGAGCCGAGACTCCACACGGTGGTAAAACCCCATCGCGTCAGCATCGCCTGCATATGCGCGGTAAGCGGCGCCGCCGGCGCGCTGGCGGCGTTATTCCATACGGCTTCGGTGAAATGGACGTGGCTGTTCCAGAAGCCCGCAACGATGGTCTTTCCGTTGCAATCAATGACCCGCGCATCAGCCGGAATCTGCACATCGCTGCGGCTGCCGATCGCGGCGATGACGCCGTTGGTCGCGAGGACGACCGCATCTTCGAGCGGCGCGGCGTCAGGTGACGCGTAGACCTTGCCGCCCACGAGCGCGAGCGTCTGCGCGTCAGCCGTGGCGCCGACGCCGACGGCCGCGGCAATCAGGCCAAGGAAGAGCGCGGTGCGGAGCAGATTTTTGATCATGGGGAGTCCTCAACCGGATGACACGGCCGAACCCTACGCGACGCCTGCGCTTCCGGTTTGACAGTTCTTGCGCAGCCTGCGCCCCTCGATAGGCCGCTATTCTTCCGGTGCGTTCTCGATCGGATCGAAACGGTCCGCCTCGAGCCCGAGCAGATTCCAGGACTGCAGCATGTGAGGCGGCAGCGGCGCGCTGGCGTCGATCACGCCGCCACGCGGGTGCGGGATCACGATCCGCCGCGCCAGGAGATGCAGGCGGTTCTGCAGGCCACCCGGCAGCTCCCAGTTCTCCTTGTTGAAATATTTGGGATCGCCGACGATGGCGTGGTCGATATGCGCCATGTGGGCGCGCAGCTGATGGGTTCGCCCCGTGACCGGCTTCAGCGATACCCAGGCGAGCTTCTGCGCCGAGGTCTCGACCACGGCATAATAAGTCACCGCGTGGCTGGCGCCGTCGTCGCCGTGTTTTGCCACGCGCATGATGCTATCGTCTTCGCTTTCTTCCTTGGCGAGATAGGTCGAGATGCGGCCCTGCTTCGGCTTCGGCACGCCGGCCACCAGCGCCCAGTAGATCTTGCGCGCCGAGCGGTGGCGGAAGGAGCCAGTCAAGGCGGTGGCGGCAAACCGCGTCTTGGCGATCAGCAGGCAGCCGGAAGTCTCCCGGTCCAGCCGGTGCACCAGCCGTGGCTTCTGCCCCTTGGCGTCGCGCATCACTTCCAGCATGTCGTCTACATTTCGCGTGATGCCGGAGCCGCCCTGCACGGCGAGGCCCGCCGGCTTGTTCAGCACCATGACATCCGCGTCCTCGAACAGGATCATGTCCTTGAGTGCTTGCAGCGTCTTGGTTGCGGCTTCCGAGAGCTGACCCGCGCCCTTCGGCGTATCGAGCTTGAGCGGCGGAATGCGGACGCTCTGGCCTTCCTCAAGCCGGTCCTTGCTATCGGCGCGCTTGCCGTTGACGCGCAGCTCGCCTTTGCGAACGATGCGCTGGATGTGGGAGAACGACAGCCCCGGAAAGCGCGCCTCGAGGAAGCGATCGACGCGCATGTTGTTCTCGTCTGGTGTGACGACGACGGTCTGGACCTTGGTCGGAAGCGGCGGCGGCTCGGCGGCGACCTTCGCGGGCTCAGGCACGAACGGCGCGGGCCGCTCCCGACGCGGCTCTGAAAAGCGCGCGGGCTTGCCGCCGGGGCGATTGCCCTGCGGCCTGTCACCCGGCTTCTTGTTGCGAAAGGGGGTCGCCCCCTTGGGGCGGTCACCCGGCGAACGCGACTTGGCTAGCGGTTTTCGGTCGCGACGGCTCATCTGGTTTCGGCTCCAAGGATAGGCCTTTGCCTAGCGCAAATGCAGTGAATCGTCACGGTGAAATCGGTACAAATCGGCTGCGGGATCGGCCATGTTAGGCCGAATACAAAGAAACAAGGGAGTATCGGGGATGGCATTTTCGAGAATGGCGCTGGCTGCGATTGCGGTGCTCCTCACCAGCGCGGCCTCCGCACAGCCAGTACCGATGTCGGAGGATCTGGTCTGGAAACTCCTCGAACTTGGCCGCGCCATCGATCCGCCCAAGACGGCCGCGCTGTTCGCGCCGATGCAGCAGAAGGAACCGTATCAGGGGGTAAAAACCGAGCGCGAGGTCAAATACGGACCGGGCGATCGCCATCTGCTCGATGTGTTCACGCCGGAGACGGGTTCATCGGCGCGGCCGGTGCTGATCTTCATTCATGGCGGTGGCTTTGTCGCCGGCAACAAGCGCGCGCCCGGCAGCCCGTTCTACGACAATGTGATGCTGTGGGCCGTCAAGAACGGCTTTGTCGGCGTGAACGCCACCTATCGGCTCGCGCCGCAATCGCCCTACCCGGCCGGCGCCGAAGATCTCGCCGCCGTCGTGGCGTGGGTCGCCGGCAAGATCGGCGAGCGTGGTGGCGATCCGGCACGCATCTATCTGATGGGTCATTCGGCCGGTGCGGTTCATGTCGCCAACTACGTCTCGCACCCGGAATTCTACAAGGTGAAGGACGGCGGCCTCGCCGGGGCCTTGATGCTGTCCGGCATTTACGACCTGACGGCGTCACCGCTTGGCGACGCCGAGATCACCTATTTCGGTTCCGACCCATCGCGCTATGCCGAGCGCTCCTCGCTTGAAGGGTTGCTGACAACGAAGATCCCGTTGATGATCTCCGCCGCCGAACTCGACCCGCCACGCTTCGTCGAACAATTCAATCTGTTGAAGCAGGCTACCTGCAAGAGGCCGAACGGCTGCGCCCGTGCAACCATGCTGCCGCAGCACAGTCATATGTCGGAAGTGTATTCGATCAACGCGCTGGACACGCCGCTTACCGACGAAATCCTGGCTTTTGTGAAGAGCGGGAAATAGCTGAAGCTATTTGCACTGCGCGACGTTTCGAACCGCCGTCAGATCGCTGATGGAATTGTTCGACGGACGCCTCTTGGCGGCCTCCTCCGCCGCGGTGCAGGCCGCCGCCGGATCTCCGTTCTGGAACCTGGCCCAGGCGAGATTGGTCCAGGCATCGCTGAAATCAGGTGACTCCTTGACGGCATCGTCCAGCACCGTTTGCGCGTCGCGCGGCCGTTTGGCGATCAGGAGCAAGCGGCCATAGTCGGCCTTGAGCGCCTTCACGGGATTGGGCTGCTTCAGCGCAATCTTGAACAGTTCGTCGGCCGCATCGAAATCGTTGAAGCGCGCCTGCGAAATCACCGCAAGGCCGTGATAGACGGTGCTCTGCTCGGGTGAAATGAGAAAGGCTTGATTAAAGCGGATCGCGGCTTCCCGCACCTTGCCGGCCTGTAGCGCGATCCAGGCGCGCTTGGTTGTTTCCTCGAAAGCCTTTTCGCGAGACCCGGTAGCGCCGATGATCGCGCTTACAAACTTCTCGTCCCCTGCCTTTTCCTCCGGGGTCTTGGCGGCAAATCCGAAGAACGGCTGCTCGTTGATCGGCGCATTGTTGTAGCTTCGCTTCGTCACCTGCACGCCCGGCGCCACCTCGACCGTCTCCGCTGCTGCCGCGAGCGGTGACACCAGCACCGCGACGCATGCGGCGGCCCGAACGGCCTGCTTGAGATAGTCCCTCAACCCGTTCATTCGCGCTCACGCTCCCGTCGCAATTTCGCCCAGTAATCCAGCCGTTTGCGGATTTCCCGCTCGAAGCCGCGATCCGGCGGATCGTAGAAGGTTTGCCGCCCCAGCGCTTCCGGAAAATAGTCCTGGCCGGAGAAGGCGTCCGGCGCGTCGTGGTCGTATTCGTAGCCCGAACCATAGCCTTCCGACTTCATCAGCTTGGTCGGCGAATTGAGAATATGTTTTGGCGGCAGCAGCGAACCGCCCTCCTTTGCCGTCCGCATCGCCGCGCCGAACGCCTTGTAGGCGGCGTTCGATTTCGGCGCGGTGGCGAGATAGATCACGGCCTGCGCGATCGCGAGTTCGCCCTCGGGAGAGCCAAGAAAATCAAACGCGTCCTTGGCGGCATTGCAGATCACCAGCGCCTGCGGATCGGCAAGCCCGATGTCCTCGACCGCCATGCGCACCACGCGCCGCGCCAGGAACAATGGATCCTCGCCGGCATCCAGCATGCGCGCGAGATAATACAACGCCGCATCCGGATCGGAGCCGCGCACCGACTTATGCAGCGCCGAGATCAGGTTGTAATGGCCGTCGGCGGACTTGTCGTAGATCGGCGCGCGGCGCTGCAGGATTTCCTGCAACTGCGCTGCGTTGAAGGTTTCACCCTTGCGCGCGGCGCGCCAGACCTCTTCGGCAAGCGTCAACGAAGCGCGACCATCGCCATCGGCCATCCGCACCAGCACGGCGCGCGCCTCGGCATCGAGCGGCAGTTTCTTCCCCTCGACCTTCTCGGCATGCGCAAACAGTTTTTCGATCGCGGCGGCATCGAGCGAATGAAACACCAGCACCCGCGCCCGCGACAGAAGCGCGGCGTTGAGCTCGAATGACGGATTTTCGGTGGTGGCCCCGACCAGCACCACGGTGCCGTCTTCCATCACGGGCAGAAAGGAATCCTGCTGCGCGCGGTTGAAGCGATGCACCTCGTCGACGAACAGCAGCGTTCCCTTGCCCATCTCGCGTCGTGCGCGCGCCGCATCGAACACCTTCTTCAGGTCGGCAACGCCGGAAAACACCGCGGAGATCTGCTCGAAATGCAGTTCGGTGGCATCGGCCAGCAGCCGCGCCACCGTGGTCTTGCCGGTGCCGGGTGGCCCCCACAACACCAGCGAACCCAGCGTGCGCGTCTCCAACATGCGCGTCAGCGCGCCGTCGGGGCCGAGGATGTGGTCCTGGCCCACGACATCGGCGAGCGTGCGCGGGCGGAGCCGGTCGGGCAGCGGACGCGGCGCGTCCTCCTCCATCCCTGCCGCGGCAAAGAGATTGGCCGCCTCGCGGGGTTGTTTCGGACTCATCCGCCCAGCGTCACGTTGATCTGCTGGCCGCCCCGCACCACGACGATGCGCCAGAGCCTGGCCGACGCCTTCGACACCTTGTCGAGCTCGCTGGTCTTGGCGATCTTCTGGTTGTTGACCGCAAGGATGATGTCGCCCTTCTGGAATCCGACGCTGGCCGCGGTGCCGCCGTCGACGACGTCGATCACCACGACACCCTCCGTCTGGGAATCCAGATGCAGCTCGTCGGCGAGCGCCGGCGAAATATTCGCGACCGTGGCACCCTGGAACGGCGAGCGCCCGGTAAGCACGATTTCGTCGCGGTTGGTGTCAGGCGCCGTTTCCAGCGGCACCGTCAGTTTCACCGTCTTGCCGGATCGCTGCACATCGATCTGGGCTGAGCCGCCAAGCGGTCGCGTCGCGAATCGATAGTCAAACGCGTTGGGATCGTCGATCTGCTGGCCTTCAACCCCGACGATCAGGTCCGACGGTTTCAAGCCGGCGCGCGCAGCCGGACTGTTCGGCGCGACATTGGCGACCAGTGCGCCGTTCGGCAGTTTCAGCCCGAGCGTCTCGGCGATTTCCGGCGTGACCGCCTGCAGTTTCGCACCCAGCCACGGCCGCTTGACGGCCTTGCCGCCGCTCTTGGCGGACGCCACCACGACGCGCACCATGTTGGCCGGGATCGCAAAGCCGATGCCCTGCGAGCCGCCGGAGCGCGAGAAGATCGCGGTGTTGATGCCGGCAAGCTTGCCGGTCATGTCGACCAGCGCGCCGCCGGAATTGCCGGGATTGATCGCAGCGTCGGTCTGGATGAAGAACTGGTAGTCGGTGATGCCGACTTGCGTCCGCGCCAGCGCCGAGACGATGCCATGCGTCACGGTCTGGCCGACGCCAAAGGGGTTGCCAATCGCGAGCACGACGTCGCCCACCAGCAATTCATCGGAATTGGCGAAGTCCAGCGTCGCGAACTTCTCCCTTCCGTCCTTCACGCGCAGCACGGCCAGATCGGTGCGGCTGTCCTTGAGCACGATCTCGGCCTCGAACTCGCGCTTGTCGGCGAGCGAAATCTTGACCTGATCGGCGCCCTCGATGACGTGGTTGTTGGTGACCACGAGACCCGCCGGGTCGACCATCACGCCCGATCCGAGCGAGCGCTGCATCTGCTCAGGCTGCTGGCCGGGCACGCCGAAGAAGCGACGGAAGATCGGGTCGTCCAGCAGCGGGTTGCGGTTCTGCACGGTCTTCGCGGCATAGACGTTCACCACCGCCGGCTGCACGCGCTGCACGATCGGCGCGTAGGAAAGCCGCAGCTCGGCGCCCGAGGTCGGCACGCGCCGGTCTTGCGCCATGGCAGGCGTTGCAACGACCGCCGCGGCTACGAGCAGCAAGGTGAAGGAGCGGATCAAATTCATGCGAAAATCCTGGAATTTGGCGCCACATATAGGTGCGCGGCGGCAACGAGAGAAGATAACGCGGTACACAATACGGCGCAGTCAGGCCGCGCGATCGGGCGTTTTGACGGCGTCTGGCGCAGGCCCGCAGGACAATCGTTCCCGATGGCCCTCGCCCCACGCCCGCAGCGTCTCGATCACCGGCCGCAGGCTCTCGCCGATCTCCGACAGGCTGTATTCCACCCGTGGCGGCACTTCGGCGTAGACCTTGCGGATCACGAGCTTGTCGTCCTCGAGCGCGCGAAGCTGCTTGGTCAGCATACGCTGGGTAATACCGGGCATCCGCCGCCGCAACTCCCCAAATCGCTGGGTGCCGGCCTGCAGGTGAAACAGGATCACCCCTTTCCACTTGCCGTCGATCAGATCGAGCGTGGCCTCGACTGCGCAGCCCGGCCGATGGGCAAAATTCCGCCGTTTCATTGCTGTTCCCGGGCTATTTTCCAATAGTATCCAAACAGGGACTAGTTCCCTGAATTTACAGTACTTGCCATTTTGATGCCAGCGCGACAGTTACTTTGCCAACCGTTCCAGCAGCCAGGAGACACGGACATGAAGGCCGTCGGGTACAAAAAGTCGCTTCCCATCGAGGATGCGCAATCGCTGTTCGATTTCGAGACCACCAAGCCGGAACCGAAGGGCCGCGACATCCGCGTTGCCGTCAAGGCGATCTCGGCCAACCCTGTCGATTACAAGGTCCGCAAGCGCGCCGCTCCGCCCGAGGGGGAAACCAAAATCCTGGGTTATGACGCCGCCGGCATCGTCGATGCGGTCGGAGCCGAGGTCTCGCTTTTCAAGCCTGGCGATGAAGTGTTCTACGCCGGCTCGATCCTGCGCCAGGGCACCAATGCGGAATTTCATCTGGTCGATGAACGTATCGTCGGCCGCAAGCCGAAGTCGCTCTCGTTCGCGCAGGCCGCTGCGTTACCGCTTACCTCGATCACCGCGTGGGAATTGCTATTCGACCGCCTCGGCGCCGTGCCGGGCAAGAGCGTCGATCCACGCACGCTGCTGATCACCGGCGGCGCCGGTGGCGTCGGCTCGATCCTGATCCAGCTCGCGCGCCGCCTGACCGGCCTGACGGTTGTCGCGACCGCGACGCGGCCGGAATCGCAAAAATGGTGCCTCGATCTCGGCGCGCATGCCGTGGTCGACCATTCCAAACCGATGAAGGAGCAGATCGAGAAGCTGAAGCTGCCACCGGTAGCGCTCGTCGCAAGCCTTACCTTCACCGACCAGCACTACAAGGCGATCGCCGATTTCATGGCGCCGCAAGGCAAGTTCGGCCTGATCGACGATCCCCCGGAGTTCACCATGAGCGCGTTCAAGGGCAAGGCGATTTCGGTGCACTGGGAATCGATGTTCACGCGCTCGTCGTTCCAGACGCCCGACATGATCGCGCAGCACCAGTTGCTCAACGACGTGTCAGACCTCATCGACAAGGGCGTGCTGCGCACGACGCTCGACCAGACCTTCGGGACGATCAATGCGGCCAATCTGAAGCGCGCGCATGCGCTGCTGGAGAGCGGCAAGTCGCGCGGCAAGATCGTGCTGGAGGGCTGGTAGAAGGCTCTCCAGGCATTGGACAGGTCCCGGCCGCTGTCACCGGCGGCCGATTGCCGTCGAACTACGACACCTCTGTCACCCGCCCCTGCGACACAATGGAATCTCACGGACCCTTGAGTTCCAAGCCGGGGAATAATTGGCAATCCTTCAGGCACGAAGGGGGTTCGTCGCGTTCATGAACAGCCATTCATGAAAGTTAAATCTGCGGGTGACGTCATTGGAAGCCTGCGGCCCAAGCAACGAACCTCATCCAACTGTGTTGATCGGATATCTGGTTTGGAAAGGAGTTGGTTCATGAGGAAGGCACCTTTGGCTTTGGCCGCAGCGGCGGTCGTGGGCTTGACGGCGATAGCGGCACCTGCGCCCGCGCAGGCCGGCTGGCGCGGAGGCGGATTTTTCCCGGCAGTGGCCGGCGGACTGATCGCAGGCGCGGTAATCGGCGGACTGGCTTCGAACGCCTACGCCTACGGTCCGGGTTACGGATATTATGGCGGCGGCTACGGATATGGCTATGAGCCGGCCTATTACGGCGGGTACTACGGCGGCGGATACGCGCCGGCTTACTACGGCGGTGGCTATTACGGTGATTCCTATCCCGTGGTCCGCTATCGCCGCGTGGTTCGCCCGGCCTACGCCTACTACGGCGGTCCGCGCTACTATGGTCCGCGATACCATCGCGCCTACTACCGCGGTTGGTAATCACGGAAGAAAGGGCCGCCGGAAATGGCGGCCCTTTTTTTGAACTGTGCGTCAGTCGATTGATCAGTCGACTTCATGCACCATCGTGCGCTTCGCGCGATCAACCAACATCACTCGAGAAAACGACGCAGGCCGCCCCCTCGTCACGCAATGGTCTGGATCAGTCCACCCTCTGCCCGCAACGCGGCGCCATTGGTGGCGGAAGCCTCTTTCGAACTGACGTAGATCACCATGTTGGCGATCTCCTCGACGCTGGCAAAGCGCTGGATCAGCGATCCCGGTCGATGCTGCTTGATGAACTGCGCGGCTGCATCCTGCTCGGACTGACCGTTCTGCCTGGCGAGATCGGCGACGAAGGTCTCGACGCCTTCGGACATGGTCGGCCCCGGCATCACGGAATTGACGGTGACAGAGGTGCCCCGGGTCAATTCGGCGAGGCCGCGCGAGACAGAGAGCTGCGCCGTCTTGGTCATGCCGTAGTGGATCATCTCCGTGGGAATCATCAGCGCCGACTCCGAGGCGATGAAAACGATACGACCCCAATTGCGTTTCAACATGCTCTGCATATAGGCGCGCGACAAACGGATGCCGGACATCACGTTGACATCGAACAGGCGGGTCCAGTCCTCATCGGGAATATCGAAGAAGGGTTTCGGCTCGAAGATGCCGGCATTGTTGATGAGAATGTCGACGTCAGGCAGCGCCGCAACCAGGGCCTTGCACCCCTCGGGGGTCGAAACATCGGCGGCCACGCCACGGACCTTGCCGCCGGCCTTGCCAGCCGTCTTGCCGAGCACTGACACCACGGCATCGACCTTGGCTTGCGCCCGGCCGTTGACCACCACGTCCGCGCCCGTGGCGAGCAGGCCCTTGGCGATGGCGTGGCCGATACCGGAGGTGGAGCCCGTCACCAGCGCGGTCTTTCCCGAAAGATCGATGTTCATTGGATATCTCCATCATTGATGGAGGAGATATCGGAAGCAGCCGACGCAGCCGCAATCGCTGCACACATGTTGCCAACAAAAAAGCGGCGCCGAAGCGCCGCTTTTCAAAAATCGATTTCGGAAGGGCTTAGGCCGCTTCGGCTTCCTTTTCCTGCACCGGGCCGGAATCCTGGCCCTTGGCATCGACGTCGCGGTCGACGAATTCGATCACGGCCATCGGCGCATTGTCGCCGTAGCGGAAGCCGGCCTTGATGATGCGGGTGTAGCCGCCCTGGCGGTCCTTGTAGCGGGTCGCCAGCACGTCGAACAGCTTCTTGACCTGATCCTTGTCGCGCATCTCGGAGATGGCCTGGCGGCGCATGGAGAGGCCGCCCTTCTTGCCGAGGGTAACCAGCTTCTCGACGATTGGACGCAATTCCTTCGCCTTCGGGAGCGTGGTGACGATCTGCTCATGCTTGATCAGCGCGGCGCACATGTTGGCGAACATCGCCCGGCGATGCTCGGCGGTGCGGTTGAGCTTACGATGAACCTTGCCGTGACGCATTGAACTATTCCTTGTTTTGTCTTTCGTCGCGACGGTTCGTCGGACTTTTGCTCAGGTGGGCTTCCTGCGTTCGCCCGTTAAAAAGCGCGATGAAACATCATCGCGCTTTGACTCGTTGCTCGCTCAGTAGTGGTCTTCGAAGCGCTTGGCGAGCTCGTCGATGTTCTCCGGCGGCCAGCCCGGCACTTCCATGCCGAGATGCAGACCCATCTGGGCCAGCACTTCCTTGATCTCGTTCAGCGACTTGCGGCCGAAATTCGGGGTACGGAGCATTTCCGCTTCCGACTTCTGCACGAGGTCGCCGATGTAGACGATGTTGTCGTTCTTCAAGCAGTTTGCCGAACGCACCGACAGTTCGAGCTCGTCGACCTTCTTGAGGAACGCCGGGTTGAACGCG